>Ga0082212_10008987_pt1 | contig 12938 bp, 13 predicted proteins | sample TergutNt197P3_FD_71548 | JGI IMG/M metagenome (GOLD analysis project Ga0082212, IMG submission 71548) | Neocapritermes taracua P3 segment gut microbial communities from Petit-Saut dam, French Guiana - Nt197 P3 | ecosystem: Host-associated > Arthropoda: Insects > Digestive system > Gut ... | reverse complement strand
AAAGGCAAAAAAAGGAGGATATTTTATCGTGAATTCGATTATAATGAATTTCGATGACAATATTGATATAAACATCGTGTATAACCAGCTTAAAAAGCAATACCCCAAAATTGAAATATCCAAAAAATTTGATAAAGATGCGGCGCACGAGCTTCAGGAAGCGATGGAGAGCGAGTTTAAAAAGCTTGGCATCGCCAGCGAAAAAGAATTTATGGATTGGATCAACGGCGTGATAAAAGAAACTCGGAGGGAACGTCGTGCTGAAAATATTGTTTGACACAAACGCATTATTTCCTGTGTGGCTGTATTTAAACGGCGTTTGCGCGAAAGCTTTCCCGAAGAAGAATTGATTCGCGACGCAGATGATCTTCCGCTGTTACGCGCCGCAGTTGCTGCCGACGTCGACATAATCGTCACAGGAGACAAAGATTTGCTTGAATCCGGATTGGCAAAACCTCGAATTATTTCTCCGGCAGAATTCGTAAATCTTTAATACATTTATCGAAACAAAACAAAAAAAGCCATGAACGTTCATGGCTTTTTGCTTGTGTGCACGATATAGCAATCATAAAATTTGGACAATTTTTTTATTTATGGGGGACACATATGCTCATGCATCAATGATACCGTCACAAAATTCCAGAACTGCCGGAATATCGTTCGTTGCCGTTTCCCATATTATTTTCTCGCTCATATTGATGTATCCGTGCGCCAGCCAGTTTCGCATTCCCCGTATCATATCCCATTGCATCCGGCTCTTCGTTTTTTCGCGGAACTCGGTCGTAAGGCCGTTCGCCAATTCGCCGATCTGCATGATGCACATCGAAACCGCGCTGTAGTACGCCCGGTCTGTGATGAACGTTTGATAATCGTCTCCGAAACGTTCGATGAATCCGGCTATATCCAAACAAAAAGTTTTTATGTTCTTTAAGCGATCCAAATCATGTTTATCCATATATCATCACCTTTTCCGCGTTTACGTTGTCTACGAACCCCGGAGCCCTTTTTTTCGCGCTCTCCTGCTCCAACGCGCAAGTCGTCACCAGATCGATCTTTTTGCCGATGCTCTCGCTCAGGTCGTTGTACAGCCCACCCATGACCATGCCCCGCACTTTTGAGCCTGTCCTGTCGATCAGTATGTCCACGTCGCTGTCCTCCGTCGCCTCGTTGCGGGCGTAGGAGCCGAAAATATATATGGCGCGGAGGTTGTATTTTTCGGCTATCGGCGCTATGCGCCGCCGTATCTCCTCTGTCGTGTATATCATATGCCAATCGCCTCGTTTCTCCGCAATGCGGTCACATCCTGGAGGATGATCCATCTTGGCAATAGTATAGCACATATCGCAAATTTTTTCAAGCGCATTTTGGGGCAGTATAGGGCAGGCGCATAAAAAAATATTTGGTGACATATGGGAGTCATTTCGTAGGGGCTGGCATCCCCGACAGCCCGCAAATCCGATTTTGCGTTGGTTTTGATTCGCGGGACGTCGAGGACGCCGTCCCCTACAAGTCAATGTTCCCGATATTCATGGAAATTTCATTGTAAAATTCTTTATGCAATTGCCCTAACGGGGCAATACCTGATATACTGACAAAAAACACAAAAAAAGAGACGAACATTCAAAAAAAGTATTGACAAGCGGATCGTTTTGTGATACAATGTACGTAAAATCTCGTCAGGGGATGGAAAAACGGGTTCAGTCAAGAGCGAGTTTCCCGAATCCCAATGTTTTTGACCCCCGAAAAAGGGGTACATTGGGAAGCTCCGGCGAAAGTGCCGATTCCCATGGCAAAATGGGCGTTTTCGGGGGTTTTTCCGGCGAACGTGTTCACGAGATGTTCACAACATTTTTTGAATTATTTGCGATTCAAGGGACATTGGGAAAACAGGGGCATTTTATGGCGGTGCCATGCGGGTAAAAAACGCGAGGGGTTGCGCGATCCCTTCTTGCCCGAAAGGGTGTGAAACTTTAGGACATTAAATATAATCAAAAAAGGGTTCCGTTTTGTTGCGCGATCCCTTCTTGCCCGAAAGGGTGTGAAACCCACATGTTTTTTAATGACCCGCTCAAAATGTAGCAAGTTGCGCGATCCCTTCTTGCCCGAAAGGGTGTGAAACTGAACCATTGCCTGAAACCAAATCAAGTCGGGCTCAAGTTGCGCGATCCCTTCTTGCCCGAAAGGAGATTGAAAAAACAATAAAAGCCATGACCGTTGATGGCAACGAAAATGGCTTTTTTGGTGCGGGCGTGATAAATTCCACAACAGAATAAAATAAAGGGTCTGCCTTTGGTGTTATGCCGAGGCAGATTTTTTGTCACGCGAAAAATATTTCCCGAAATTTCAAATATTTCCCTACTTTTGGGTTTTGATCGCAGTATTTATTTAGCAGAGACGCAAAATCAAATTTATTGAAAATATTTGGAGGTGAGGCATGAAAAAAACTGAAAATTTGGTGATTATCGCATCAAAAGCTCCGGAAGGAAATCTTAACTTTCAGATTCGCACTTGTGAAGGCAGATGGCATTTTTTGATGCAGCACAGATTCAATAGTTGCCTGTACGGGTTTTACGACACCGGCGTGACCATAAATAGAATTCGTATGCTAAAGCCGAAACGCACAGCGTACAGCCAGATATTATTTCACTTTTCTTCTTATTTACTCAAACTCACCGATAAATTTACGAAAGATAAATTCCGATGACAAGGAGATTTTTATGTTCGAATTCGAAAGAACAATTGCCACCGCGCCATTGATGAAATCGTGGACAAAGATTTCTTCGCGCAAGCGTTTGGCAGGTTTGGATAATATCGATATAGACTTTTACCGCTACGACGCGAAGAGGAATATAGAAAAACTGCATTCATCGCTGGCTTCAAAATCATATAGGCCGTACCGGGAGAAAAGCTTTCACAGCGGCGAACGGCAATATTTCGTCTCGTGTATAGAAGACAAAATAGTGCAAACATCTGTGGCGGAAGTCGTTTCGGAAAATATAAAACTCGCAAAAAATATTCACGGTTACGTCAAAAATCATTCTGTCGATACTGCCCGCAAATCCTTGCAAACGGCGTTAAACAAAGGCATAACAAAATTTTTTAAAGTTGATATCCGCAAATTCTATGAAAGCATAGATGTGAATTTTTTGTTGAAACAAGTCGGTGCATTATCAAACGAAAAAGAATTTTGCGCGCTTGTGGAAAGCCTTGTAAAAAATCATTCCGCAACTGTCGGAATTTCCACGGGAAGTTGTTTGTCGCCTGTATTAAGCAATCTCTATCTCGAACATTTCGACCGCGTTATGTCGGAAAATACCGGATTTTATTCCCGGTACGTCGATGATATGCTTGTGGCTCCCATAAAAGGCGGAAATATGTCCGATGCAATTTATCTGGTAACCGATACTCTTCGTAAATTGAAATTGGAGTTGAATATGGAAAAAAGCAGTATTGTAAACGCTGAAGAAGGTTTTCGCTATCTCGGTTTTGATATCATCCGCGCCGCAAAAAACAAAACCATCGATGCGTTGATAACAGACGGCAAATTTGCGCTTGCGGAAAAATTATTTGAAATTGGGGCGAAAGAGATTGAAGATGAAAATGAAATCACATACGATTTCAATGAGTATATTTCATTTTTTGCCGCAAACACCGATAAATTTTATGTTTCTGAAACCCCTGAGGAAAGATATTCCCCCCGCGACGGGCTACTCAATAATGCCGCGCTCAACTGGCTCGTCGCCAACAACAAAGAATTTGCCGTTCCCGCTTTGAACAATGGCAAAAAATGCGAATTTTGCGTATTTGACATTGATGTAAACAGGCAAATTATTTTAAATCATGGCGACGACGGCGATATTTTCAACAAACTTCTTGACGAAACAAAAATGCTGGCAGACGAAATCAAAAAGCGCATAGAACAGATAGGGGCATACGCATACATTGAATTCAGCGGTTACAAAGGCTATCATATTTGGACTTTTTGGAAAGAAACTATAACCATTTCGCAGCAAAAAAAGTTTATCGCAAATATTATGATTGGGCTTGACATTCCCGCCGGGATACATATCGAAAAGTTCCCGATTTGCGACGACGGGCAGAAAATCAAACTTCCGCTTTCCCGTCATGCAATTCACGGAAAACAATCTTATTTCGTCAACGCGGCGCAGGACATAGACAGCCAGCTGGCTTATATCTCGCGAATCTACAGAAGCGAATACCCGGATGTTTGCAGGGAAACCGAAACCGAACAAACTGTTGTTACCGATAAAAACGCAGTCCCTGAACATATAACTGCAATCTATGATAAATGCCACATAGTCCGCAAACTCGTTGATAAGGCAAAATCGGAAAATTATCTCAACTATCAAGAGCGGAATACCCTGCTTTGCATATTTCACCCGCTGGGAGACAGCGGCGACCGTTATGTTCACAATATAATAAAAAACTGCGTAAATTATGATTACGGCGTAACGCAAAAATATATCGGCAAATGCAACATCACAATTCCAATCGGATGCAAAAAACTTGCGGAACGCTTTGATGACATATACGGAAAATCCGGATGCAACTGCGTTTTCAAGGAAAAAGATATATATGCGACGCCTGTAATTCACGCTATGCACATTGCCCCCGGGTGTTACAAAAAGCCTTCCCGCGAGGAAACTATCGGTCATTTTAGCCCGAAACCCGACAGGCATTCCATCGGCGATTCGGTATCGCAGCTATTGGAGCTTAACCGCAAAGAATATGACATACACAGCCAACAGCATGTATTCCGCGAACGCATTGGAATGTTATTCGAAAAAAACGATATCACGGAACTGACCACGCCGCAAGGCACTATCATAAAAACAGAAAACGGGCTGTTTATGAAGCTTTAACGGAGGATTATGGATACAGTTTATATCACTCAGGAAAACAGCACCCTTGCCCGCGCGGAAGAACATCTGATCCTGAAAAAGCAAGGGCGCAGCGTCGCTACAATTCCCGTCGCAGAATTGAAAACCATCGTAATCACGTGCTCGGTCCAGATTACGTCTTTTGCCTTGGAACTGCTTTTCGACAACGGCATTGATGTGATTTACGCCACGCGGGGCGGAAAAATCAAAGGCAGGATCGACAGCGCGAAAGGCGGGGGCGCAATAGTCCGCTTGGCTCAGCACAGCGCATTTCTCGACGGCGAGTTTAGATTATCTATCGCCCGTGAAATTGTCAGGGCGAAAATTCACAATCAGCTCCGGGTAATTCAAAAACATTCAAAACATAATTTCACAGCGGAAATAAAAGATAACATCGAAAAAATTTCCGCTCACTCCGCTAAACTCGACGCCGTTCAAACTGCCGACGAAATTATGGGAACAGAGGGCATATCCGCAAAGGTGTACTGGGAATGTTTCCGTCAGATGCTGAACGAGAATATTTCCCCATTGTTTTGCAAGCGCGATTACCGCCCTGCCCCCGATATCGTAAATTCCGCATTGAATCTCGGTTACGCCTTTCTCGCAAACGAAATTACGGCGGCGCTATCCGTAAATAAATTCGACATCGAAATCGGTTTTTTGCACAGCATACATTATGGACGCAATTCGCTTGTGCTTGACATCATGGAAGAGTTTCGCGCCCCATTCATAGACAACTGGATTTTGACTATGTTTAACCGCAGATTTCTTAAAGCAGAGTTGTTCAAAGGACGCGAAGACGGCTATTTTCTTTCTGACGACGGCTTTCATAAATTCTGCGCATCATATGCAGACCGCGTGAACGACGGCAAGTGGCGCAAGTTTTTTAGGCAACAGTCGGAGGAACTCAAATCGGCCATTACTACAAAACAACCGTACAGAGGTTTCCGGTATGAATAGTATTACAATAATATCATATGATATTTCGAACAACAGGCTCCGGCGCCATATAGACAAAACCATAAAAAATTTCGGCACCCGAATACAAAAGAGCGTGTTTGCCTGTCAATTATCGGCGGCCCGCATATCTGAACTGCGAACAAAACTAAAATCTGTTTTGGCGCAAAATGAAAAGCACGCCGAATACACGGACAGCATAATCATCATAAATGAGCTTTCGAAAAACAATTTTGAAAATATGGCAGGAAACGCTTGCATTTCCGAGGCGTTTGTGGTAATATGAAAGCGGTTAGGGCGTGTTCATGCAATGTTCACAAAATTTCCCGAATTATCTGCGATTCGGGGGACATTGGGAAAACAGGGGCATTTTATGGCGGTGCCACGCGGGTTAAAAACGCGAGGGTTGCGCGACCTTCTCTTGCCCGAAAGGCGGAATCTTCTTGAAAATTGTTAAAATCGGCGTGAATTTTATTTCGAAAGCCATGCTCCCGAAGTTTTACGGCAATTTTGTGCGCGGCGCTCTGGGATGGAAACTCGGCGAGATCTTCTGCAAACAAAATTCGGTCATATGCGAGAAGGGCGCTGAGTGCGACTTTGTCGCAGATTGCGTTTACAGTTCCTGCTTCAAAACAATGTTTGCAGGGGATAATTCCTCGGGCAGCGTGCCGCCGCCTTTTTCAATCGAACCGATGTCCGACAATTTTTTTACCGTAACGCTCTTCGGGAGCGCGTGCGCCCGCTGCGGCGAATATATGTCCGCTTTGTCCGAAATAAACAAACTCGGAAATATTGAGATAGAAGTAATCGAAGTTTCGGAAATTTACCGGCGCGACTGGAATTACGGAACGACGCGGGGCATAACCGACATAGAACTGGAATTTATCACGCCCACCCATATAACCATAGACGGCAAACTTGCCGAAGAATTGCCTTTCCCGCTGTTTATTGACAATTTGCTTTCGAGAATCTCGCATATCTTGGATATTTACGGCGAAGAACCTTTTTTTCTTGAATATGGCATAGTGACGCGAAAGCCGTATATCAATACCAAAAACAACTTGAAAATTGTTTCTGTCAAACAACAGGGGTTCGTGAAATCCGGGGTTGTCGGAAAGGTATATTTTCACGGGGAACTTGACAAATATATGCCGTATATCGACCTCGGCACACAAATTCACGTCGGAAAACTTGCCGCAAGCGGGTTCGGCGTGTATAATCTGAAAATATTTTAGTGCGAATATTCGCCTTTATAAAATTCAAAAAACGTTTAAGGAGGAAAATCTTGAAAAATTTTATAACATTGCTATCCCTTCAACCCAAAGGTGATCTAAAAAAACCAATTTACAAAAACGCTTCCGACAATCCGAAACTAACTTACGGAGAACCCACGAGTTTCCCGATAATTCAACTAATCCACGGCTATGCGGAAAAAGGCGAGAAAATCAAAATAACCGTTTTGCTCACAGATAACAAAGATGTAACAGCCAACTACGAAAATTATTTTATACCCGAACTCGAAGCGCTTTCCATCAAAATGGAATTTGAATACATTATTGACAAACTAACGAAACCGCAGGACGAATCGATTGAAGTAAATTTGAAATTTTTCACGGAAGTAATCGAAAAGATAAATGACGAAGAACAGTTATTTATATGCAGAACTTTCGGGCAAAAACCCACTACGGAAGTTATGTCTATGGCGTTGAACTATGCTTATCAAATAAAGAAAAATACCACCATCGAATGCATTGTTTACGGAGAAGTGAAGCACCCTGAACCCGAAGATAGTAAAATATATGACCATACCGCGCTTTTTTATATGAACTCCATCGTAAACAAACTGGCAAAAATGAAAGCTCCCGATCCGTTAGGAGCAATTAAATTAATGCTTGGCATTGACGGAGGGGATTAAAGTGATTTCGGAAACAACGCGCACAATAGATCAAATCAAAAGAGATATAATTGAATTAGCAGAAAACCCCGCCGATGAAAATTTGAGGGCAAAAATATGGGAAAATTTATATTCTCTTATCCCCAAAGAATATTCTGGCAGCAATACTTGTATAGTGTTTTTAGTAAATGTGACGATTTATAATACCGAATGGTATGATATTTGCGGAGTTTTTAACGATGTGATAATGAAGCTTATTTCGCCGGAAGGCTTTAAATCGTATTGCCCAGATAAATCAAAGTTTTTTGGATACTTTTTACAATCATTGCATAATGCGCTTATTGATTATTCCAAAAAAAACGAAAAACGCTATGAAACTGAGGTCAGCGGCGATGACCCAATAGACGAAGATTCAGACGAAACCCTTATTGACTTAATAAAATCCAAAGACCCCACGCCGGAAGAGATAGTCGTAAATCAAGAAAGTTTCGCTGAAATAATCAAAATCCTAACAGATAAATTCCACCACCAGACAATAAAGCGGTGTGAATATTTTGGCGCGACCTTTACTTTTGATGTCGCAAAAGTGGTAAAACAGGACTTAAAAGTCGCGGAAATCGTAAAAAAAGAACCGAAGAACACAGGTTTGTTTCGCCATATGGTTCAAAAAGTTTTAACATTTTTAATGATCGGTGAATTTTCAGGAATGCGGGACATTGTCGATAACGAGGTGCGCGGATATGTAAATTGGGACAATCGTCAAGGCACGATTAAAAAATGCTATAACAAAAAAAATCTTAACGAACATTTCCAAGCCTACGACGAACTGCGCAAAGCAGTATGGAGGGAATATGATACTTGCAATCTATGACATTTCCGGCATACAGCCGTTCATATTCGCCACCACGAAGCTGAAAGAAACGGCGGGGGCTTCATTTATTGTCCGCGATTCGCTTTTCAAGACAGTCCCCGAAATTTTCAAAGTCCCCGAAGACCAATGGAAAAACGCACCTTTTTCGTGGAATGACGCAGACAAGCAAAAAATCGTCTACATCGGCGGCGGAAACGCGCTGCTGGCTTTTGATTCACCCGAAACGCAGAAGAAGTTCACTTATGATTTATCGAAGAGGGCCTTTGAAGCATCGGGCGGGAAGTTCAAGCTCGCCCATGCCTGCATCGAGGCAGATCCCAATCGCCAAGAGGCGCTTTCCGATGTGCTGAAAGACCTGTACGAAAAACTCGACGCTTACAAACGCAACTCTCCAAACGCTTTGGCAGCGGGCGGGTTTTCGATTAACGCATTGCACAACGAAACGCGCGAACCGTTATTGTTGGACGAAGAAACCATGACATATTCGGCAAAAAGCGTCCAGGTCAAACGCGAAGCCGAAAGGCGCGAAAAAGGCGAGATAATCACGCCGCCGGAAGACGTAAAATTCACGCGGGAGTTTGAAACATACCGCAAAAATGAAGAGGGCGAAAAAAACTACCTCGCAGTCATCCACATTGACGGCAACACAATGGGAAAAAATATAAAGGCGTTCACGCAAAAACAAACCGCCGAATTGTCAGCCAACCTCGATAAAATGCGGGTATTGTCCATAAAAATATCGGATCTGTACCAAAACGCTCTCAAAAGCGCGACAACAGAATTGGTAAAATCAGAGATTGCAAAAGATTTTTTGTTCCCGAAAGGCGACTATTCTGTTTCGATACCGTTTCGCCCGGTAATCGCCGACGGAGATGACGTCACCGTGATCTGCGCGGCGGAAATCGCATTTGAATTTGTGGAAATCTTCATGCGGCTATTGGCGGAAGATACATCATTGTCCGAATACGGTTTTGGCGTGCCGACTGCGGCGGCGGGAATCGCATTTGTGAATATAGGCTTCCCGTATCATGTCGCTTATGAACAAGCGGAGAAGCTTTGCAAAGACGCAAAGGCAAAATTGGTCAAAAAAGGATTTACCGGAGGAAAAACAAAAAGCGCGATCGATTTCAGGATATTCTTCGGCGGGGTGAACGCGGAAATGTCCGAAAAATTATTTAAGCGTCCGTATATATTCGGCATCGACGGCGAAGACGGTTACGACGATTTCAAACAAAAACGCGCCGACATACTGAATTTCCCGAAATCGAAGCTCAAAGGTTTGAGAAATGCATACGGCAAAGGGGAAAATGCCGCAAAAGTGTATTCCGAAATGCTGAAAGCCCGTCACCCCGGGGATAAAATCGCCGAAAAGCTCTCAGACGCATATCACGGCGACAACGCCGCATGGTTTGACGTTCTCGACGTCATGGATTTTGATACAAGGAGGAAAGATGATGACTGAGTATAAACTCGATATCGAGCTGCTCTCCGATATGTGCTGCGGAACGGGCGCGGGAAACGGCAGCAATGTGGATGTCAATACAGCGCTTGACGAAGCTGGTCTGCCGATTATTCCCGCAAAAAGACTCAAAGGGCTGCTTCTCGAAAAAGCGGAATATCTTTCCCGCTCGCCCGAATACAAAGAAATTAAAAAAATTGGCGAAAATGATGTAATCGAGCTGTTTGGAAGCGGAGCGAACAAAGGCCTGATCCACATAGATAACGCCGTCATTCCCGATTACGAACAGATAAAACGCGCTTTGATAAGCAAAAAGCATACCCGTGAAGAAGTGGCGCAGACATTCGTGAGCTACAGGGCGCAAACAAAGATTTATGGCGATGAGGACATTGAAAAAGGCAAAGACAAAGTCGAGGCCGGAATAGCGGCGAAAGGCTCCCTGCGAACCACGCAGATTGTAAACAAGGGAATATCGTTTGAAGCGAAAATAACGCTTGAAAACGATAAATACGGCGAATTTCTTTGCGACTGCGTGAATCTTCTTCGGCACGTCGGGTTAAATAAAACACGCGGTTTCGGAAACGTCAAATGCAAAATATCTAAAATAAAAACAGCCGAGCCCAAAAAATATGAATATATTTTGAGCGGAAAATCGGTCACAGTCGCCTATGCCATTAAAACTCTCGGCGACATCGTGACAGGCTGCGATTATATATCCGGCGCGACCGTACAGGCATTGTTTGCGAAAATGCTGGCCGGCGACGATAAACTGATTAATGATATCATCCTCAATAACACGCAATTCGGAAATGCATACATCAACGGCTTTGCCCCCGTGCCTTTGTCGTTGGTGCAAATCAAAAATAAAGATAGCTACTACTTTAACCTTGCGGACAAATTTGGCAAAGATGATAACGAACAATATGTGGGCAAAAGCGGATATTGCAAAACCGACGGGAACAAAATTGTCTTTGCCGCGCCCAAAACCGCCGTCGAGTACCATAACAGCGTCAAAACAAACGACCTGTACGCATATGAAAAAATCTGCGAGGGACAGACCTTTGGCGGCGCTATTACAGCCGATGAAAACGCTGTCGAACTTTTCAAAAAAGCGATCGACGCCGTATGCGGCAAAGTCAGCATCGGAACGGCGATTTCCGCCGGATACGGAAATTGCGAATTTGCTTTCGGCGACGAAATCCAAGATCCAATCCAAAACTTAGGCGAAAATGTCGTGCTTGAACTTCTTTCAGATGCCGTGTTTATCGATGAAAACGGCAACAATTACGCAAATCCCGGAGATTTGGTTGCCGCTATTCGCAAGTTTGCAGAATTTGGGGAGTATAAAATATACGCAAAAACAATTGTCACAGGGGGATACAACGCATACAGAAAATTGCCGAACAAGCAATATAACGCATTTGCCAAAGGCGCGGTTATCGAATTTTCGGATTTTAAACTAACTGCTTCCGTGCCGAAATTTTTGGGCATAATGAGCGAAATGGGCTACGGGCAATTTATTGTCAGAAATCAGGATATCAATAAAAACCAATTTGATAAATCCAATGAATGCGCTGCAATTTCCGCCGATAATTTTGAATCTGACAAGGCGAATTATATAATCGACAAAATAAACTTCAACGCAAGGCTTTCCAAGACAAAGGAAAAAGCTTTGAATGACGCTAACACGCTTTCGCAAAAATACCAAGACATTTCATCGTCTTGCGCAATGCGGCTGCTTTCGCTTTATCAGGGGATTTCTCGCAAGCAGAAAAACGTGTATGAGATAATGTCTCAAAAAATCGATCAAAATTTTAGAGGAGATAGCAATAAGGCCATTCGGGAATTTTCAAATGAGACGATCAACGGCGCAAAAGATATCGACGGAATCACAGTTACAATTGACGACAAATTGTTTAGAGCATATATCCAGACGTTCATATCACAAATCAAGCGAAATTATCAAAAGAAAGCGGCAAATAATACGATGGAGGGCGAATAATGATATATTTCAAGGCGAAAATAAAAGCCATTGAACCGTTTATTATCGGATCGGGACTCGGTGAAAATACAGACAGCGATGTTTTGCTTGACGTTTGCGACAATCCGTTCATCCCCGGGACGACCCTTGCGGGCGTTTGCCGTCATTTTGTAAGTGACAAAACAGTTTTCGGAAGCGGGATACGCAATAAAAACACCAAGCTTTCCGATGCCATAAGCAAAATTGTGTTCTATGATGCCCCTGTAAGCGGCGATTACCAGATAAATTTCCGTGACAGCGTCAGGATTGACGAAGACAAAACAGCCGCAGATAAAGCCAAATTCGATTATGAGGTGATTGAGACGGGGGCGGAATTCATATTGCAAATCGAAATAAATTCTGATATCGACAACACAAACAGCCAAAAAATAATATTTGAAATAATAAAAGGGTTTAATTCCGGGGAAATAAAAATCGGCGGCAAAACCACGCGCGGATTCGGAAGAGCGAAGATATTAGAAGCGAAGTATTATCAATCCAAACAATCTCAAAGCATCGTTGACGAATTGAATTTTTCTTGGAAAGATTGGAATAATTGGCAAGATTGGGATAAAGTTAAAGAACCAGAGTCTGTAAACAAAAAAAAGAACAAATACGAAACGCTTACGCTTGACATTGAAATAGATTCGTACCTGTTCATCCGAAATAGAGCGACCACCGCGATAGATCCGCTGAATGAAGACAAGTTTGTGGACAGCGAGCAGCTTATCTGGAAAAACGGCGGCGATGAAATTCCGATAATACCAGGAACGGCGTGGGCGGGAGTGTTCAGGCAGCGTATCGCACGAATTTTGAAACTTGCGGAAGTGCCAAAC
>Ga0082212_10008986_pt1 | contig 12941 bp, 14 predicted proteins | sample TergutNt197P3_FD_71548 | JGI IMG/M metagenome (GOLD analysis project Ga0082212, IMG submission 71548) | Neocapritermes taracua P3 segment gut microbial communities from Petit-Saut dam, French Guiana - Nt197 P3 | ecosystem: Host-associated > Arthropoda: Insects > Digestive system > Gut ... | reverse complement strand
TAACACGTAACCTGCTGACTTTGATAAACAACTTTCCGGGCGATTCGGGTTACTGTGGTGCAGGGTTCGCAACCGTCGCTGCATCGGGACACGGGCTCGCATACCCCCACTCCCGCAAAGCCAGCCTGTGTGGTCGGGCAAGACGAAAGTAAAGCACTGAAGACCAAAGCGGCAAGTGTGTATCCAAGACAGGACTGCCCAAATAATCGTTTCATTCCATTCTCCTTGCGCATCCAGAACCGGGGCGGATGTCGTCACGTTATGGATGGTATCGGTCATTCCGATTGGGCAACTTGAGTAAAAAATGCTCATACCCGACAATCCGCACGGTACCCATCGCTCCGCCTTCGGCTCTTTGGTAATTTTTTTCAATTATGACGGCTTTTTTTGCCGATGAGTCCGACGTGTCTGGTTCCTACTTTGAATTACTTACCGAACAACAGGGGATTCCGGTAAAGCCGTTCGATCCTTTAGAGGAACTGCGGTTGCTTCGCCGGAGGTTATCTGCGCGTATGCAACAAACCGAGGTTCGGGCGGAAATTCGCACCAACACAATAGACGTTTCCAATACCGAGCCGGTTTCGCTTGATGCAGTCGTCAATCAGGTGGATGGCATCAAAAAATCGTTGACGGTATTGCATCGTTCCCGGTTTCACGAGAGATCGCCGCATCGGGGCTTTTTTCGGAGCAGTCGAAAGTTGGAGAGTCGGCAAATATCGACTGCCCCCCCAAAATGCACGGAAACACACCAAGGCGGAATGATGGAAACGGTCAATGCCGCATTGACGGCGTTGGGAATAGTCGGAATCGTCTTCGGAATCTTGAGTTTCTACCGAGGTTGGGAGGGTGATTTATCCTTTGGTTCCTTGGTCTGCACTTCTGGAGCGGCAATCGTTGCCATTGGTATTAGCGGTCGTTGTCTCGCCTCACGTTCCGATTCGGTTTTCTAACGGACTGCTTGCCGTAGCATATAACTTTTTTGGAATTCGTCCCGCCTGATAGGAAAGTCGTCCCGCTTCGCACGCCTGTTTCATCGCCTTTGCCATTGCCGCCGGGTCTTTTGCATGAGCGATTGCTGTGTTGAGGAGTACGCCGTCCACTCCGAGTTCCATGGCGATGGCGACATCGCTTGCCGACCCGACACCAGCATCGACAATCACCGGATAGTCGGGATCGTTTTCCTTGAGATATTCCATACAAATCCGAATCGCATTGGGATTGAGGATTCCCTGTCCCGATCCGATAGGACTTCCCGCCGGCATCACTGCCGCCGCTCCGCAATTTTTGAGCCGCTTGGCAACGAGCGGATCGTCGGTGGTATAAACCAGCACTTCAAAACCGTCGTTGACAAGAATTTCGGTTGCTTTGATCGTTTCAATGGGATCGGGCAGGAGCGTTTTCGTATCGCCGAGGCATTCGAGTTTGACCCAGTTTGCGCCGGGATTTTGCATCTGTTCGAGGATTTCCCGACCGAGCCGGGCAACGCGCACCGCCTCGTCTGCGTTGAAACATCCTGCCGTGTTGGGGAGAATGGTGTAACGTTTTGTGTCGATGTAGTCGAGCAGATTGCGTCCTTCCCTGTCGAACAACCGCTCACGGCGTACTGCAACGGTAATACATTCCGCCCCGGAGATTTCGAGTGCCTGCTGCATTACATCGTATGAATCATACTTGCCTGTGCCGACGAAAAGCCGACTCTGAAATGTGTGTGAACCGATTTTTAGCATGCAATGATTGTACCTGTTTTTCGGCTGGAGGCTAGAGACATTACACTTTGAACCGTGCGACAATTTGATGGAGCGTGCTTGCCATGCCGGAAAATTCGTGTGCCATTGATGCCATTTCTTCCGCATGCGCCATTCGTTCGGTGGTTCCGCGGCTGAACTGCTCTACTTCGATATTGATCCGTTGTAACCCTTCTGACTGTTCCGACGATTCGATATTGATCTTGGAAATAAGCACGCTCACTTGCTCCGATTGCTCTGCCATCAAATGGAGCGACTCCGCCGTTTCCGCTACGACTTGGTTGCCGACATCAACTTGTTGAATCGACTGGGCGATTAAATCGGCAGTTTCTTTTGCCGCTTTGGCACTTCGGGCAGCCAGATTGCGGACTTCTTCGGCAACGACTGCAAAACCTTTTCCGTGAACACCTGCCCTCGCTGCTTCAACCGCCGCATTGAGGGCAAGTAAATTTGTTTGAAAGGCAATGTCGTCGATCACTCGAATAATTTTACGTATTTCGTTCGAACCTGCCGTGATATTGTTCATCGATTCGGTCATTCGTTCCATTTTGACACGTCCTTCGCCGGCAACGTGCTTCATGGTTGCGGCAACGTGATCCGCTTCGGCTGCATTGACCGAGTTGTCTTTGGTCTGTTCGTTAACTTTTGTTAAATCGGACACAAGCATTGAGATTTTTCCTGCATCTCCTTGTGTTGTTTGGGAAAGTTCATCGCTCGAAGAAGACATGGTCAACGCAGACTCACTCATTTTATCTGAGGTTGCAGAAAGTTTCGTAACCGAATCACGAAGGCTTGCGATCATTTTTTGGAATGCTTGCCCAAAAATGTCTTTGTCCGAAGCCAGATGGACTTCATGCTCAAGGTTGCCTTCCGCAATCAGCATGGCAAGATTGGCTTGCGCTTCAATGTTGGCAGCCGCTTCGTCCAGGGATTCAGCAAGAACGCCAATTTCATCGCCTCGGTTCAAATGCAGGCGAGTATGAACATGCCCCTTACCGATCTCTTCTGCAAACCAAACTCCCTGATCCAATGCTTTAACTATTCCACGCGCTGTTGTGTAAGCAAGCGGTAACGCAATGACCATGCCGGTAACAAACACGATGATGCAGGAATAGAGTTGATAATTTCGAATCTCGTCTGCCGCTTCGACGTGCGTTAATGCCTCTTCTCGTGATTTTTGCATCAGTACGTCCAATGCGCCGAGCAATTTTGCTGCTTGTGGAACGATTTCTTCATCATAGATTTTCTGGGCAATTTCTTTTTCTCCATTGTCCCAATGATCGAGCATTTTTTTGCCTAAATGATGAACGTCCATGTGGGTCTGCTCGATTGCTTTGAGACCGTCAGCAATATCCGTGTTCAGTTGCTCTGCCATTTTGACTCCGGTATTTTCTCCGTAAAACCATTGCCCGAACCCGCAAAGCCGTCCGTCTGTGGTAATGGTAATTTTTGTGCCTGCTCTGAATCCTGTAGTGATTGTTTGAAGAAAGCGCAGGTGGGCTACTTGTGCGCCGCTAATGTTCCCCTGAAAATCAGCGTAGGCCTTCGCCGCTTCTTCTTCTTTGGCAACGAGATAGGTTCCATAAATGCCGACTACAGCGAGAAGGATACCGACCAAAACAGCGGGAAAAAAACTGAGTAAAATTTTCGATTGCAGAGACATGGTATTAAAAAAGGGGCGCGAGTGAAATGTATCTATGGGGCTTGGGCGTGGAACGCTTGCAAATTAGGCAGTATTTTCTATCGCACTGCCAATTCCAAGACACGATCGGAAAGAGTTTGTTTATTATCCCTCCTGGATCCGGGCAAGCCCGCCATTGAATCTCGTCTAATGTACCACATATAATACCCAATGTCAAGTCAGCATGCCCTGTCGAACGAGGTGTGCAAGAATAGTTTTTTCTTCACTTTAGGAAACCGAGGCGTTTTAGGAATTTTTTTGGTTTGTCCCGCACGAGTGCCGCCACCGCCGTCAACGGTTCCTTGCCTCGCTTCAATAAACCCGCAATGCTTACCACTCGATTCAACAAACACGTAAATCGCTCTCCCAAGCCTGGCATCGATAAATAATGTCTGTCCTCGTCTCGCCAACGATCCTTTACAAAATGAAGACCATTTTCTATCGACCAATGATCGCGAATCAACGAAAGAATCTCCTCCGGCTTCTTATCCGAAAGAGCAAGAGAACTAATGAAATAACGCACCTCTGGCTTAACGCCCGCTTGACTCGATGTCCGTTCCACACAGAAAATACTGCGGCAATTCGGAACCCCAAGTGCCGAACGAATCCAATCCGCACACACAGAATCAACCCAGAGTCTTCGTTTTTCTACGCAGCCTTTTTTTAGAGCGACTCTGTGCCGCCGGTTCCTTACTTTGCCGCTCCCTGAACGTCTCTTTGACAGCACCAAGAACCTCCGGCTGATTATCCTTGACTTGAAAAACATAATCGACCTGATGGTTTTTCAACACTTCCAAGAGCGGACGCTGGGCGAAAATCGCATCGCCCGTCAGGAGTTTCAAGTGCGGAAAGTGTGATAACAGTTCGCCAATGTGTTTTTTCAAGCAGCCCGGCTCATTGGTCTTATAGAAATTATGCCCCTTGCGGGGCGAATCGCAATCTAACGATTGCGGCTCTGTTCGTCATTTCCGCCCCCGATCAGGTCGAGGGCAGGCTCCAGCGGGAGTCCGGAGAAACAGTGTGCCAATCGCTCGTCTAGATTCCCGCTTTCGCGGGAATGACGGCTTTTTGTGCAAACTTGTTAACGGGCTGGATCACCCGATTGCCAACGGATATGGGGGACTTGCTTTTTTTTCAAAATTTTGTATCCTCCCCATTGATTTCACGTCAAGACTTTAGGAAAGTCTGACGAAAAAGGAAACATGAACCCCCGTGTTGTTTTTTTTCAAAAAATAGCGCACAATGGTTCAAAATGGGAAGTTCGCCCCAGAAGTCGATTGAATTTTGCCACCTTATAAGGAGTTTTGCTGTGACCAAGACGTTTAGTTTTACCCGAAGGACCCCCGCCGTTGTGGATTTTCATTCCGTTCCTGTCTCCGGCTGGAAGTGTCGTCCCCAGTATCCGTGTATGACGCTCGAAGCCTCTGATGAGGAAGATGAAGAAGACGAGGAAGACGAGGATTGGGACGAAGACGAAGAAGATGAGGATGAAGATTGGGACGAAGAGGAGGATGAAGAGTGGGAAGATGAAGACGAGGACGAGGACTGGGATGAAGACTGGGATGAAGACGGAGAAGAATGGGATGAGGAATGGGATGAGGATGAAGAGGATGAGGAAGAACAAGAGGATGAGGACTGGAATGAAGACGATGAGGATTTCGATGAAGACGAATAGTGTGATTGTGTTCAAACCATAGCCCAGTACCCATAAACCCAGTGTGGTAACAAGGATCGAGCGCGGCGGTTGCTCTTGCTGCCGCACTGGAGTGCTGATGTTCTTGCGGGAACGTTTTCAAAAAATGCGTTTGATTTTGCTTAAAAAAATTTTTTCCCCGTTTTGGCGGTGGGTATTGTTTCTGGTATTGCTTCCGATACTGGAACTTTTCTGTTTGATTTTCGTTTTTCAGTGGCAGTGGCTCCTATTGTTGAGCATGCTCGTCAGCGGGTTGTTGGGTGTGTTGATTGCGCGTCGAGAGGGATTGTATTACTGGGTAGAATTAAATCGGCAGTTGGACTGCGGCGAGATGCCAACGTTGCCCGTACTCCACGGCGGGTTGATTGTGTCAGGGGCATTGCTCATGATTATGCCGGGCTTGTTGACCAGTCTGATCGGCTTGCTACTGTTGTTTCCGTTCATCCGATTTTTTGTTGTCTCGCATTTGGTGCTGCAATTTGAAGCCTATAGGCTCCGAACTCGCGAGAGAAATTCTGTCCATTCACCTGAAATCATTGACGTTTGACCATCGGAATAATTGGCACAATCGCACGCGCCCGTCCAATCAACACAATCCAAAAGGCAAAAACATTTTTTTCATCATATTTTACCTCTTTTATTTGTTTTACTGTTTTTCACATCCTATACTACGAGCAATCGGAGGCGAAAACCGCTTGCGAGAGATGAATAGAACATTTTTAATAGAGAAAGTAAGAGGTAACAATGAGTGCAATTTCTTCACTATCGTCGTTCGGTGCCCGCTCCACCCCGGGAGCAACATTCTCGGCACAACGAGGAGCGACTTACGGTTCGTCTGCCGCCATTCGCGGGGGTAACGCAGCCAGCACCGGATCAGCGTATTGCCCGACCTGCAACGGCAATGTTTCGCGGTCCGCTTCCCCCAGTTCGAGTTCCTATTGCCCCACTTGCAATACTACAGGCGGAAGGCAGTCGAACATCACCAGTTTTAACAGCAACAATGCGGCTTCGCGACCGGGTGCGTCAAGCAATGCCCAGGGCGGACGGGTCTGTATTGCCTGTGCCTATCAGGGACGTTAGCCGTCTGTTGCCCGACACCGATACCTTTTTATGAAGGCAATACTTGGTATTGATCCTGGAGTGAACGTGACTGGCTATGGCGTGATTGATGCCGCGATGGGAAAGGTGCGTCTGTTGGAGGCTGGTGTAGTGAAGAGCCGGGCGGGAGAACTTGCGCACAAGGTGAAAGACATCTATGATGGCGTGCGGGAGGTGATTGAGATGTTCTCCCCTGAAGTGCTGGCGATGGAAAAACTCTACACCCACTATGATCGCCCGACGACGGCGATTATGATGGGGCACGCACGCGGTTGCATTTGCCTTGCAGCCGCTCAGTCGGGAATTGAAGTGGTTTCTTATGAAGCGACAAAGGTCAAGAAAATTTTGACGGGCAGTGGGCGTGCCACCAAAGATCAAGTGCAGCGGGCGATCAAACTCGAACTTGGCTTGGATCAATATCCCAATCCGCCGGATGTTGCTGATGCGATTGCTCTTGCCCTCTGCCACCGCTATCACGGACGGTTCGGCATGACTGGTGCCTCCAATACCATTAAGGGAAACTTTCCAGAAAATACCGCCTTGCGATAATGCTCTCGCCTGTGGACGGAAGAACAATTTTGGAATTACTTCGTTGACTCCCCTTTGGACTGCACCCTCTACGAAGGGCAACTTCCCCTAAATTATGCCACATGTTGCCGCCGGGTCAATGCTGGACTCGGTTTTTTTGCGGGGAGAGAGGGGGGCAGACCGTTAACAAGTTTGCTAAACGTTTTGACGGGTAGGATGCCGACCGCCGAGCAGCATCGTGCGGTACTCCGCACTGGTTTGTTTTAGAGGGTTTTCCGCGTCTGTCGGCTGCCGCCGACGCACTCGCCCGGCGGTCGAGTGCCTACCTTGAAAAAAACTTGTTAACGGACTGGAGAGAGGGGGTACGTGATTGCCCCTCTCTCCCTATAGCGGCACAAAAATGGTAGAATGGCAGGAGTGATTCGTCCATTTCATCTTTACATTTTGGATCATGACGCGTTTTGAGGAATATGCCGGACTTTCGGTTGCCATTGTTACGCCCTTCAAAAATAATCAAGTCGATTATGAAACATTTCAACAACAGATAGAGTTTCAAATCAGTGCCGGAACGACCGCCATCGTGCCGGTAGGCACCACTGGTGAATCGCCGACCCTCTCCTTCGAGGAACACAAAAACGTTGTTAGGGCTGCCGTCGAAGCCGCCGGCAAAAAGATCAAAGTTCTCGCCGGAACCGGCGCAAACAGCACACAAGAAGCCCTCGAACTGACACAATTTGCCGAAAAAGCCGGGGTCGATGGCGCAATGATTGTCGCTCCCTATTACAACAAGCCCACACAGGAAGGTTTTTATCAACACTTCAAAGTGCTTGCAGAATCGGTCGATTTGCCGATTTGCATTTACAACATACCGGGACGGTGTGCCAAGAACATCGAACCGGAAACGATCATCCGCCTTGCTGACATTCCCAACATTGCTATCGTGAAAGAAGCGAGCGGCTCGATGGATCAAGCGTCGGCAATCATTGCCAATACCGACTTGACGGTATTGAGCGGCGACGACAGTTTGGCTCTTCCTTTGATGGCATTGGGAGCACGCGGAGTCGTTTCGGTGGTCGGCAACATTATTCCGAAGGACGTTATCGAAATGTGTAGGGCAGCGGATCAAGGCGATTGGGAAACCGCCCGAAAGATACACTTCAAAACATTCGCCCTCTGCCGGGATATGTTATCGCTTGCGACGAATCCGATACCGGTCAAGTCGGCAATGCAAATGCTCGGCAGGGACACCGGCGAACTGCGTTTGCCGATGACACCGCTTACGGATGCCGAACAAGCAAAACTCCGGGCAACGCTGACCGCGTATGGGTTGTTGTAGTACAATGGTCGATGTCCGTTCGGCTATTCCCACCTGCACAGCGAGAGCAACGACCGAGTGGTGGGCTGTTGGTGCCGGCTCTTTTCTCCTGAAAACCGCATGAAATGCTATCGCAATAACTGCACTGACGCACACGACAATTTGCTACTGGAAGAAAAAATTTTCAGTGAATTCAGCGGCAACGAAGAATTTTTCATGTTGTGGCGCAATGACAATGCCGTCATCGTGGGAAAGAATCAAATTATTGAAAATGAAGTCGATTTGACGTATGCGCAGGAACATAACATAAAAATTGTGCAGCGCATCACGGGCGGCGGAGCCGTCTATCACGACTTGGGCAATGTGAATTACACCTACATTGGGAAAAAGGTAAGTGAATTTGGCAATTTTCTTGCCTTTGCAATGCCGATCATTGAATTCTTGCACACTTTGGGAGTGAAGGCGCAGCATCTCGGCAAAAACGACATCGGAATCGGAGATAGAAAAATCAGCGGTAATGCCCAGACAGTGCGGGAAGAATACATTTTGCATCATGGCACACTCCTTTTTGACGTCAATGTATCGATCATGGAAAAAGTTCTGACCCCTGACCCTGAAAAATTGAACAGCAAAGGAATCAAGTCAGTACGTAGCCGGGTGTGCAATCTCTCCGAGTATGTCAACATGTCGCGGGAAGAATTTTGGGAACGAATTTGTGCGTATTTTCAGGCGGTAAATATACCCGACAATGCAGGGGTGTTGCCATTTTTTTCTTTATGAATTCTTTGTGTCCTCCGTGCCTTTGTGGTAAAATTGAATTAATCACAAAGTTAACATGATAAAACGATGAACCAGCCTTTGTCTCCTGACAACAGTTTGCTTGTAGTCATTGACGTTCAAGAGCGGCTTTTACCGGTCGTTCAGAATCAACAACAAATCGCTTTCAATGCGCACCGTCTTCTTGTAGGGGCGCGATTGTTCGGTGTGCCCGTCGTCATTTCAGAACAATATCCACAAGGGCTGGGCAGTACGGTGAAAGAACTCGCTCCGTATATTCTCGAAGACACGGTTGTGTTGCCTAAAAAATCATTCAGTGTGTACGAGGATATCGGGCTTCGAACGGAAATCGACACTCGCAAGCGATCGCAAATCATTCTTTGCGGCATTGAAACGCATGTTTGTGTTTTGCAATCGGCTTTCGATCTTCGCCGTGCCGGACACGAGGTTTATATTGTTGCTGATGCAGTGGGAAGTCGTTTTCTGGGCGACCAAGAAACGGCACTGCGCCGCGTTGAAATTTCCGGGATGATTTTGACAACAACGGAATCGCTGTTGTTTGCGTGGTGCCGTACTGCCGAACATCCGCAATTCAAAGACATCAGCCGATTGGCAAAAATGACCAGTATGGAGTGAGGCGAGGTAAAAATATGCACATCGAAACTCATCAGGAAGGCATTGTTCTTGCCATTCGGGCTTTTCCGGGTGCCAAGCGGAACGCGGTGCGTCTTGCTGATGGTTGCCTGAAGGTTTATGTAACGCAGATTCCTGAAAAAGGAAAGGCAAACGAGGCGATTCGAAAGCAACTCATCCAATCGCTCAACCTTCGGGCTTCGCAGGTCGAACTTCTGCAAGGAGAAACTTCTGCGCAGAAGATGTTTTTGCTACGCGGTGTCAGTGCCGAGGAGATACAGCAAAAAATTGCCTGCGTGTGTACCCAAGTTTAGGCTTTCGCTGGCAAAAACAATTTCGCGCGGCACAACGGGGTTCGGTTCATGATTGTGTCATGGTAAACAAAAATACGCACAAAACAAGTGGTTTTCCCTTTTGTCCGACCGGGATTTATGGTACAATCACGGCAATAACCATGCACGACACCATCTTCAAAATCATTGCTTGGCTTATCCTCTTCGTTGCGGTCGTGGGAATCGCATGGCATCAAGTCTCGCTTTGGCTCCAACGTACCGAATCGCCGACCGTGCTGCCGCATGTTTTGTCAAACGGAGAAGAAACTTTTCCGAGTACAGCCGCCTGGGAAGCCCAGCAACTCCAACCCAGACAGCGGCAAATCGACTTCGCCAATACTGACATTGTGTCCGCCGAAGCACTCACACAGGACGAACTTCCCACGTTTGGAATGTCCACTCGGAATCGCTCCGTTTCTCCCGAAACGATTCCGCCGATTGCCGAGCGGACTCAACTCGATGCGATTGCTCCGATGAAATCCCTGTCCGGCGGGACGTTTCGCATGGGAAGCGACACTGCGCCCGAAGGAGATCAGCGACCGGCACACGAAGTTCGGCTCTCTCCTTTCAAAATGGATGTCTATCAAGTAACGAATCGGCAATTTCAAATGTTCGTTCGGGAAACGCAGTACGAAACAACGGCGGAACGGAGCGGTTGGAGTTTCGTTTTTCACCCCAAAAGCAAGGCGTGGGTGCGAATGGTCGGCGTGAATTGGCGGAACCCTTCGGGCAACAATCCCTACGCAAACCTCGGCAGCGGTGCAATGATGGCAAGCCTTGATTTGCCGGTCGTGCATGTTAGTTGGGACGATGCAAGGGCATTTTGCCGCTGGGCAGGAAAGCGGTTGCCGACCGAAGCGGAATGGGAATATGCGGCAAAGGGAGGACTATTGGACGCTCCCTATCCTTGGGGCAATCAGCGGCAATCAGCGGAGGGAACGTTTTTCGCCAACTATTGGCAGGGAAGATTTCCCGAAGAAAATACGGGAGCGGACGGCTTTTTGGGACTTGCTCCGGTAGGTTCTTTTCCGTCAAACCGCTATGGACTTTTTGATATGGGAGGCAATGTTTGGGAGTGGTGCGGCGACCGATATGCTGCTGATTATTACAAGCGATGCTCCCTGGACAATCCGACGGGACCTTCTGGGGAGGAAGGGGAATCGATATTGGTTGCCCGGCTGATGCTCCGAAAAGAGGAGGGAGTGTATGTGGGGGAAACGATGGGCGGAGCGGACACGATTCCTCTTCGAGTGATTCGCGGCGGCTCGTTTTTGAGTGCTGAAAATACCGATGCCGGCTATCGCACCACGGCACGCGGCAATCAGCCGCAGACTTTATCCTTTCAGGATGTCGGTTTTCGCTGTGCAGAGTAAGGTTTGCGCCTAAAAGTATTACCCTCGATCATTCCCGAAGGAGAGGTGATGAAATTGCCCAGCGGTCGCCACCATATTACCTGCTATGCGGCGAGGGGCAAAAAATCACGACGGACGGAATGGCGTGCCGAAAAAGGCGGACGCAAGACGACGGCTAGAAAAATCAATATTTCGTGCAACAATTTATTTTTCTTTACAAAAATGGAGAGAGTAGCATCATAGTGTCAGATTTAGTCTTGATTTTTTTGGAGAAAATTGGCAAACTTTCTTCATTGAGTTTGAAATCAAGGAATATCCCTCCATGTCACGCCCCGATGAATATGTTGCAGACCCAACCGAAGGAATTATCCATCCCAACGATCTGCCGCCCCCAAAAAACAGCATCAATCGTTGTGTTGATTCAGGAAGCATTTCGTCGTTTTTGGAGTAGCATGTACAGAGCCACAAGAATCATGACAACACCGACAGCAATCAACATCCAATTTATTGTGCGATCCGGCTTCGGCACTTGCAAACGAGCATGCGAAGGATCAAGACCGTAAAGCGGTTCAATGGTTGATTGAATCGGTTCTCCCTTAGTATCTGTCTTGTACGCTATACCATTGATGGCATCCGTAACTTCTGTGCCTTCGGGAAATTCTAGAAATATATCTGATTCCGTTACATTACCATGTATCATGTCTGAAATCTTCACTTTTTTTATAGAAAATTTATCAGGAATCGCCACCGATTGCGAGACTATTTTTAGTGAAACTGGCATCCATACATTTGATACAGGCTGGCTTTCTTCAACAAAAAAATTTGCTTCCCGCCAACCTTTCACGCCGCCAAATGTCATACTATGGTGATAGTGCCCCTTTACCGGCATAAAACCCTTATCAGGTGCAAGCATTAACGTTGTTCTTTCCTCAATGCTATTTTCTACCGGATAGTACTTTGAGTCGGATTTGAAGAACAATTGAACCATTTCATTTTCTGGTAAACAAACAATGTTCCATTTCTCTACGTTCGCTAACAGGTGTGGAAAGAGATAGGGGTATGGTTCATGTGGTACATCATTATCTGTGGTATCCATGCCTCCGCCTTGTAGCCAAAACGTAAATAAATTAAACTCAACAATTGGGTCAAGTTTGGTATCGATACGCCCAAAAATACGATCCTCAATCTCCTTGGCCCTAAAAATATTTTTCGTAAACCCCTCTCTAGCATTCCTCGAAACACCAATTAATTGAATTGGATCATGTGACCAAGCGCGGTAAATTTCAATATTCATTCGATAATTATCACTCAACTGCCAATGAGAATATACGTTTTCCACCTTCGAATTCTCAATTGTTTCACTTTCCTTTCCCCCCTCGTTTTTACGAACTTCCAAGGTAACTGTACACCGATAGTACAAGTTTTTTGCGTGTAAGACACGCTCTTCGAAAGCCTTTACAAGAACGTCCCGCTGATAGCTAATATCGGCAGAAGCAAACCGTTCGTAGGCCATGCTCTCCGCACATGACGCATGTTCTACAAAAGCGACACAAAACAAACAAGACAAGATTACTCTGCAATTCATAAAGGGTACCTCGAGTAACCTCATTTTATCCGCTTTCTCATCGGCAGCCCACCGCTTTGTGCACATTTTTCACAGATTCACCCAAATTCATTCCGAACTTCCGTGAAATCCATTCCCAAAACGCCCAAATCCCGCCACCGATGGTCATTGATGGAGCCATCAATGGCGAATTGTTTTTGGCGTATGTGCAGCAGATCCTTTT
>Ga0082212_10008985_pt1 | contig 12942 bp, 10 predicted proteins | sample TergutNt197P3_FD_71548 | JGI IMG/M metagenome (GOLD analysis project Ga0082212, IMG submission 71548) | Neocapritermes taracua P3 segment gut microbial communities from Petit-Saut dam, French Guiana - Nt197 P3 | ecosystem: Host-associated > Arthropoda: Insects > Digestive system > Gut ... | reverse complement strand
TTTTCGTCAATAAAATATTTCTGCTCAAAAATACTCAACAAACTTTCCAGTAATGTACGCGGCTTGCCTGTTATATAGGGTATCTGTACAAAATATCCATCGTGGGTCAGGGCTTCTATCAACTTATTTCTCTGTTTTATTTCTGTTTTCCCTATCATGTCTATGTAGGTACGACAAACTTTTATAGCAGCAGCCTTAATATTGGTAAGTTTAAACCCTAACAGATAAATACTGATAATAGGTAACGCCTTTTCTATTTTGCCGCTGGCTACTTCTACCATATCCGTATGTTTGTACTGTTCGCCCAAATAGGTGCGAAACCGCATCAAGTTGGTGGGCTTGTTGGTTTTCTGTATTTCGATAAATACTTTCTTGCATTCGCCATTATCATTGCGAATAGTGGCTACAAAATCAAAACGTATGAGCGATAATATTTCCCATTCATCATTGCTGTCCGCTGTCTCTTTCTTACTTTTTTTCTTTTTTACTTTTGCATGATAAGTATATTCCTGCGGTACCATCGCAATATCTTCCACCTGCTCGCCGGTAAGTGTTTGTATGAAAAACTTTGCACTTCGCTTGTTTTCCATTAAGCGTTTAAAAACAGTATCATATATCGGATTCGCTATTAACATGATATCTAAATTTAATTTTTGCAAAGGTACATTTTTTTATTTGATAAAATTATCCTTTCAGCAAATTTTTCAAACTTGTCCATAAGATGAAATATTGAAATATCAAATGAAATACATACTTTTGTACCGGTTTTAACTGGAAAAATATGTTTCACTGGCTGATTGAATTTGACAAAAAAGCGTTTCTGTATCTCAACGGCATCCATTCTCCTGCATGGGACAATGTGATGTGGTGGGTTTCGGGGAACACATCGTGGACACCATTGTATGTCATTCTGTTGGTTATCATTATTTACAGGGAACGGCCATATCGTTTCATTTTCACCATATTGTTCATCGCTATCGCAGTAACGTTGAGCGACCAAATATCAAATCTGATAAAAATTGTTGCAGAACGCCCCCGCCCGACCTGGAATCCTGAAATCATGGAACTTGTTCATAAAGTAAATGATTACAAGGCTAATAAACCTTTTGGATTTGTTTCAAACCATGCTGCCAATGCTTTTTGTCTATCCACTTTTCTGGCCAACCAGTTCAGAAGTTACCGGTGGGGTTTTTTCCTGTTTACGTGGGCGGTTGTGGTGTCGTACAGCCGCGTGTATCTGGGCGTACATTATCCGCTGGACGTCATTTGCGGGGCTGTGCTGGGTGCGCTGACAGGGATTCAGTGTTACGTATTTAAAATAAGGACAGCGGTTTATATCGAACGGCGCGTAGAAATACGTAAAGAGAAAAAAGCAGAGAAGATGAAAAAACATAACTTCGCATGAAAACGAATCTCAAGCAAATGCCGAAAAATAAAAATCTGATATATTAATTGTTATGGAAACCACACGACAACAAAAAGTTGCACGACAAATACAGAAGGATTTGAGCGAAATATTCACGGGCGCAACACGTGAAATGACTCAAGGCAGGATGATTACCGTAACGGTAGTGCGGATGAGTCCCGATTTGAGCCTTGCCAAGGTGTATCTCAGCATATTTCCGTCGAATGACTCTGGAAAATTTCTCGAACATTTACAGCATTATGTAAAGCATATCCGGTTAGAACTCGGCAGGAAGGTACGGCATCAACTGCGCATTGTTCCCGAAATAGCCTTTTTTGTTGATGACAGTTTAGATTATGCCGAACGTATCGACGAACTTTTAAAATAGCCGGATGCAGTACGACAACGTCAAGCAATTGCTCGGTAATGTGTTCAACCGTAATCCGTTTCTCCGGAAATGTTTTTACGCGATGCTTGACCTTTTGTTGCTGCGGGCATGGCATATCAAAAAAGAATTGCGCCGGCTTGCGAAAACCATGCCCGCCGACGCGGCGGTATTTGACGCCGGAGCGGGTTTCGGACAATACACTCATTATATGTCAAAACTGGGACGGCGATGGCAAATAAGAGCAGTGGATGTGAAAGCCGGACAGGTAGATGATTGTAACCGGTTCTTTGCGCAAACAGGCCGGAGCGACCGCGTTCATTTTGAAGTAGCCGACCTGACCGGATTTTGCGAGCCGGACAAATATCATCTGGCGATTTCAATTGATGTGATGGAACATATCCCTGATGATACGGCGGTGTTCCGTAACATCTGTAACTCGCTCAAACAAGGCGGCGTATTGCTGATTTCCACGCCATCGGACAAAGGCGGCTCTGGCGCCGGCGACCATCACAGTTCATTCATCGACGAGCATGTCCGCGACGGATATAATGCGGATGAGATACGCAGTAAACTCATCAGAGCAGGTTTCTCGGAAGTTGATGTGCAATATACTTACGGACGTCCCGGACATGTCTCGTGGCTTCTGTCCATGAAATACCCGATGCTGATGCTTGGTAAATCAAAACTCTTTTTTATCCTTTTGCCTGTTTATTACTTGGTTATACTTCCGTTTTGTCTGTTACTCAATTGGTTAGATGTTGTCACACAACACAAATCGGGAACCGGATTAAAAGTAAAAACGACGAAATGAACTTATCTCACTCTCGGATAGAACGCATTTTCAATATGGTTGATGGATATTTCTTTCCCTAAAGTGATAGAAACAATATCGAAGCGCGTTTCCATATCCACATTTTTCTTTTGTATGTAAGCATTTGCGGCCTTGATGAGCAAGTTTTGCTTGTTTCTGTTCACCGCCGTGTAGGGTTCGGCCAATGGAACGCCCGAACGGCATTTCACCTCCACAATCACTAATTCGTTTCCTTTGGCTGCGATAATATCAATCTCCTGATGATGGTTGTGCCAATTTTGTTCAAGTATTTGGTAACCTTTGTTTTGAAGATATTCTGCGGCAATAGTTTCGCCCTGTTTTCCTGTTTCGTTGTGGTCGGCCATGATTATTCCGTTTTAATCAACATGTGTTACAGTTTCATAATAAACCCCCGAACAATAATACCCGTAGAAAATATCAGGCCGTCTGGCAATCGTAATCTTTGCAATACCCTGTTCGGCAAACTTACAATCGGTTGTGAAATGAACAGTTCCATTTTCTCCTTGAAACGAAGACTGTACTTCATTGGCATATTTCATGCTCAGTGCTTTACCCAGCGTTCCCGTCATTCTTCCCGAATATTCCCATATATCATCCTCCTGTTCCAATGTTTCGCCGCCTTCAATACGATTATACTGGCCATTGGAAATAATTCCGGTAATGATAACCGGCATGGAAGTTCCTTTTTCACGGATAGCGGCGCCATCGAGAAGGGTATAAGAAAAATGGTCGGTTTGACTGTTATTCACCTTCTTGTACGTGATTCTGGATTCGCCTGTGACAGTTTGTCCGTTGATCGAAAAATCATCAAGTTTAACGTCCGCCTTAGCATCTCCAACACGATAAGCGTCTTTTAGAAATGTAATGTACATGGTACCTGACAACAAATGTCCTCCCGTCTTCCATTCATTGTATTTAACAGTAACTGTGTCAGTGTCCGCATTATATGTCAGCGTTTTGGAAGCCGGTCGGTTCGCCGGTATCTCATAAGTTTCCGAAACGTATTTGATGATGCTGTCAACAAGCGCCCATGTATTCTCGGCTTCGCGAAAAACAGTATGGAAATATACGGCAGCCAGCGCGTTATCCGTCAGAATATTATCGACGGAATAAGGTTCTTCCGGTTTTTTTTTACAATTCGCCAACAAAATAATGACGAATAACAACAGCGGGATGTTTCCGGTTTTCATGGTTTTTCTGTTTCAATATTAATTCATTTCATGTCCAAATATAACGAATAAAATCTCATTTTGTTTTGTTCGTAGCAGATTTGAACAAAAAAAATTTGATCATTTTGTTTGGATAATTCATTTTTCAGATCATTGACAATATTTTTGCAGTTTTGAAAAATGTATTGTACTTTTGTATCGCAGCATTGGAATGGTATGAATTTACTTACCCCTGAATATTGGACGGATTACGAATTAATTGATACCGGAGGATTTGAGAAATTGGAACGCTTCGGGCAGTACATTTTGTCGCGTCCCGAACCGCAGGCTGTGTGGCGTAAATCATTGCCGCAGGAACAATGGGAATACATGGCAAACGCCATTTTCAGGAAGGAAACGGGAAAAGACAACCAGCACGGGAACGAGCGCGGCGAATGGATTCAAAAAAGCGGAATGCCGGGACAATGGTGGATCGGTTATACTTATGGCAGTATGAAACTTCGTTTTCGTCTTGGTTTAACGGCGTTCAAGCATGTAGGGCTTTTTCCCGAACAGGCGGAAAATTGGAATTATATTTTCGACCGTCTTCGCGCGATGCACACAACGCAGCCCCGTGTGCTGAATCTTTTTGCTTATACCGGCGGCGCGTCTCTTGCGGCGTGTGCAGCTGGCGCCGATGTAACTCATGTCGATTCGGTGCGGCAGGTGGTGAACTGGAGCCGCGAAAATATGGAGGTCAGCGGATTGACTAACATCCGCTGGATGGTGGAAGACGCGGTAAAATACCTGCGCCGCGAAGTCAGGCGGGAAAAGCAATATGAAGGTATCATCCTCGACCCGCCCGCTTACGGACGCGGCCCTGTCGGCGAAAAATGGATACTCGAAGAAGGCATCAACGAACTGATGGAACTTTGCGCCAAACTGTTGTCACACAAAGAGGCATTGCTGGTACTGAACCTGTATTCAATGGGCTTTTCTGCCTTGGTAGCAGAAAATATCATCAAATCGTACTTCCCGCACATCGTCGGCGAATGTGGCGAACTGTACCTTCCCGACCGCGCAGGCCGACGATTGCCGTTGGGCGTTTTTATGCGTGGAGAAGTACCATTGGTATGATGTTGTATACATGACATCTTGTGAAACGCAGTCAGACAACGATTTGGTAACAAATTTTCAATGAGCGTTTGTTCATTTTTGACAAGTTCATTTCCCACCAATTCGAGCTACAGCTGTATTGTAATTGAAGATGTTTCGGTCTCACTTTTTACGGAAACAGCAGTTGTTTGGTTTGATTTTTTACGGAAAACAACAGTTGTTTGATTTGATTTTTTGCGTACCCTTGTCGCAAATTTGAATTGATGACTGATAATTATATCAAAAGAAAAGGTATCCGTACTTCAATGGAAAATTTTGGCAAATTGGGTAATATAGAAATACATCCGATGTACGCCATTTCAACTGTTGCAATTGCGTAAAATTATTGTATCTTCAGGAAATAATTTTACTTGCAGATTTTTTTCAAACAATCCACAAACACATCTGCCTGTTCCATCGTTAAAGTCAGCGGCGGCAGCAACCGCAGAACATTTTTGTCGGACGAAGCGCCAGTGAAAATCCTGTACTCGTGTATCAGTTTGTTGCGCAGGGGAGCAATCGGTTCGGTAAACTCCATGCCGATCATCAGCCCGCGACCGCGGACTTCTTTGATTTGCGGAATGCTTTTCAACTGTTCGATAAGATAATTGCCTGTTTTCAGGGCGTTTTCAATGAGCGCCTCCTGTTCTATCACTTCGAGTACGGCGATAGACGCAGCACAGGCTAAATAACCGCCGCCAAAGGTTGTTCCCAACATGCCGTATTTAGCCTCGTATTTGGGATGAATGAGTACGCCTGCCACCGGAAAACCGTTGCCCATACCCTTGGCAGTAGTGATGACGTCGGGATGGATATCCGCATACTGAAATGCGAAAAACTTGCCTGTACGCCCATAGCCCGACTGCACTTCGTCGAGAATTAATTCCGTATCGTATTGGTCGCAGGCGTTGCGTAAGGCTTTAAGAAACTCAACATCGGGGCAATTGATTCCGGCCAACCCCTGTATCCCTTCGATAATTACCGCGCAAATGTCGCCTTTGGCAAGGGCAGTCGTTACAGCGTCAATATCGTTCAATGGCACATATACCACATGGTCGCGGCTATTTACCGGCGCACAGATAGTTGGGCTGTCTGTTACAGTTGCAGCGCCATGTGTGCGGCCATGAAAAGCCTTGCCGAAACTTATCACTTTTTTGCGTCCGTTACGGAACGACGCTAATTTAATAGCATTTTCGTTGGCTTCGGCGCCCGAATTGCACAGAAACAAGCGATAATCGTCACAGCCTGAAACACGACCCAGCAGATCGGCTAATTGTCGTTGCTGCGGTATTACTACGTAATTGGAATAGAATGCTATTCGTTGCAACTGTTCTGTGATGCGGCGCATGTATGCAGGATAGCTGTGACCGATAGATATGACGGCATGGCCGCCGTAAAGATCTAAATATTGGTTGCCATCCCTGTCATACATATAACATCCTTCTCCTCTTACAGGTTCAACGTCGATAAGAGGATAAACGTTAAATAAATCCATGAAAAAATGATGAATGATTTTCCTTTGTGGTAACGTAATTCCTTATGACAATGCTGCAATGGCTGTTCCAACTAAATTGGCATTTTCGATGGGCTCAACAGATACTACAACATCTTGATACCCAAAATGTTTTAATAGATAATCAAGTTCACTCATTACCATATCTTTATAGCAATCGCCTTCTTTAACTTTACTCCAGAAAAGGCTTCCTTCGGCTGTCAACCGTACTTTTTTAATGGCATTGTTGTGTGTTACCAAAACAAGAATCAAACCTGCAAGCGAAGCCGCTACGAGTTTTGCTGATCTTTGATAAATATATTTTGCCGTTTCGACATATTTTTTTCGGTATGCATCCGGATAACTGATGATGCTTGTCAGTTTTTGGGCGTCAAACTTTTCTTCAAAATCATCCGACGGAAAGACCGCTTTAAGAACTTCGCCCAGATACATTCCTGATACCGCTTTTTCGAAACGTTGATTGCCCCGGTTGTCGGATAGCGCATCCACAATATGATCAATATGGGTAAGATGAGGCGGATGAAAATTACCCGATTCAAGATTGATAGGAAGAAAACTGTCGGGCGTTATTGAAGGATTCTCTTTTTTCAACATTTCCCAGTCCAACTTTTTGACCTTGTCTGCTCTGACAAAGGACGCCATATTGGTTCCCGTTCCGACAATAAGTCCAATGTAAGCGTCGTGGTTGCTGTCGGCAAGTCCAGCAAACAAACTGGCTACTGTATCGTTAATCACTTTTATGTCAGAGAACTTCTTCTGATGTTTTCCGTTCAAATAATCCAAAAGCGGTTTCCCTACCGGTTTCCCAACCATTTCGTTGATATTAACCCCTTTCGTCCATCGAAGTAATTTTGCATCTCCCTGTGGCATTGATTCAGCGGGATAGGAGAAACAATATCCAATCGGCATGTTTTCTTCGTGATGAAGTTCTCCAATCGGCTCTGCCATATGGCTCAAAAGATCTTCCTGCGTAAATCCGGTTTTTTTCATGATGGACAAATCAATTTTCCATCCATTATTTGGGTGGATAACAGGCTCTTTGTCAGAAAAATCGACTTTTGCAACCCTGTAATTTGTACCGCCCAAATCCAGCACAACCGCTTTCCCGTCAATACCCGTAGTTTTTGGCGTGATAAACGTTGGAATACATTGAACTTCTGCGTTTTCTTCGCATAATCCGGTTTCAACTTTATTTTTCAGCGAAAGCGCTATTTCCTTGAGTTTCTTTGTATCAAGATTAAAAATATTACTATTCATTGTGTATGGTTTTAACTGTTAATCAAATAAGATATAATTACTTATTAATAAATCACAAAAATACGCATATATTTTAATTTTGCGCCAAATTTGTGAAAATATTTTCTTAATATCATTGTCTGTAAATGGCTGAAATGTGCTACAGACCTGTGAGGACAAGTTCAACGAAACTAAAATCATTGTGATCTTTGTGGTTCATCATTCTTGATTTTTTACTGGGTAAAAATCATTTCAACCCCACCCATTTTTTTATATCGTTCAGTTTTTGTAATGCTTCTAATGGGGTCATGTTGTTAATGTCCGTTTTCTTAATTTCGTCGCGTATCATTTTCAGTACGGGGTCGTCCAATTGAAAGATGGAAAGTTGGTAACCCTCTCGTTTCTGGCTCAATCCGGCAACAGGTTTGGCTGCAATTACCTGCGGCGAGGACTTCGCTGTTCCTCTGTTTTCGCTGTTCGATTCCAACTCTTTCAATATCTCGCCGGCTCGCGATACGATGCTTTTGGGCATACCGGCCATTTGCGCGACGTGTATCCCAAAACTGTGTTCGCTGCCGCCGCGCACCAACTTCCGCAGGAAAATCACCTTATCGCCCAGTTCTTTCACCGACACGTTGTAGTTTTTGATACGCGCGAAACTGTTTTCCATCTCGTTCAGTTCGTGGTAGTGGGTGGCAAACAGTGTTTTGGCTTTCGCCGAAGGATGTTCGTGTATGTACTCAGCCATCGCCCAGGCAATGGAAATACCGTCGTAAGTGCTTGTTCCGCGTCCGATTTCGTCGAGGAGTATCAAGCTGCGCGGCGAAAGATTGTTCATGATGCTTGCCGCTTCGATCATCTCCACCATAAAGGTCGATTCGCCCTGCGAAATATTATCGGATGCGCCCACGCGGGTAAAAATCTTGTCCACGTATCCGATTTCAGCGCTTTGGGCAGGTACAAAACTACCCATCTGCGCCATCAGCACAATGAGCGCTGTCTGCCGCAGCAAAGCAGATTTACCCGACATGTTGGGGCCGGTAATCACGATCATCTGCTGTTCGGCGCTGTCCAAATACACATCGTTGGCCACGTAAGGCTTTTCGGGCGGCAGGAACGCCTCGATAACCGGATGCCTGCCCTGTTCGATACGGATGCTGTCTGAACCGGTAATCACAGGCCGCACGTATTTCTTCTCTATCGCCACGTGGGCAAATGATTGCAAACAATCCACGCGGGCGATGAGCGATGCGTTGAGTTGAATGACGGGGATAAATTCCGATGCGGCAGCCACCAGTTCGGCAAACATCTCCGTTTCGAGGGCGAGGATTTTTTCTTCGGCGCCCAATATCTTCGATTCGTATTCTTTCAGTTCTTCGGTGATGTAACGTTCGGCGCTCACCAGCGTTTGCTTGCGAATCCATTCGGTCGGCACTTTATCTTTATGCGTGTTGCGAACTTCAATATAATAGCCGAACACCTTGTTGAAATCCACTTTGAGCGAGGTGATGCCTGTTCGTTCCTGCTCGCGGTTCTGCAAATCCAACAGGAAACGTCCGCCGGATTGCCGGATGTCGCGCAGTTCGTCCAATTCCACTGACACGCCTTTGGCAATCACATTGCCTTTGCTGACGGCGTTTGGCGGGTCTTTCGTAAGTTCATGGTTGATGCGTTTGCGGATAGACGCGCAGGGATTGAGTTGTTCGGCCAAACCGCGCAGGGATTCGTTATCGGCTTGACCGCAAATCTCCTTTACGGAAGGGATAACGTCCAATGCGTTTTTCAGTTGCAGCAATTCGCGCGGAGTGATGCGTCCGGCAGCCATCCGCGCGATGATGCGCTCCATGTCGCCCACCTGACGGATTTGTTCGCCCAGCGACGCGGTAACATCGCTGTTGCGGTAGAAATAATCGGTTACATCCAACCGTTCGTTGATGCGGCGCATATCTTTCAGCGGAAGCGCTACCCAGCGTTTCAGCAAACGCGCTCCCATAGGGGTAAGCGTGCGGTCAATAACTTCGCAAAGCGTGTGGCCGCTTTCGTTGGCCGGATACAGAAGCTCCAGATTGCGTATCGTAAACTTATCCAACCAAACGTAAGCATCCTCGTCGATACGCGATATTTTATTGATGTGCCCCAACTGTTCGTGGCGGGTAATGTCCAAATACTGCATGATGGCGCCCGCCGCAGTAACGGCGATGTTCAGGTTGTCGGCGCCGAACCCTTTCAGGCTTATGGTTTTAAAATGCGTCTGAAGTTTTTCGCGGGCAGTATCGGGCACGAAAGCCCAATCTTCGAGGATTGAAAGATAAAAACGCGCGCCGAACGTTTCCTTAAACCAGCTTTGTTTGCTGCGTTCTACCAATATTTCCTTGGGATTGAAACCGTTCAGCAGTTTATCGATATATTCGACGGTTCCTTCGGCCACCAAAAACTCGCCGGTGGACACATCAAGAAAAGCAACGCCGGTGATGCTCTTTTCGGCATGCACACAGGCAAGAAAGTTATTTTCCTTGTTTTCGAGCACCTGATCATTAAGCACCACGCCGGGCGTAACCAATTCGGTGATGCCGCGTTTCACAACGGTTTTGGCTAATTTCGGGTCTTCTAACTGGTCGCAGATGGCTACGCGCTGCCCAGCGCGTACCAAACGGGGCAGATAGGTATCCAGCGCATGGTAGGGAAACCCCGCCAGTTCAACAAACTGCGCCGCCCCATTGGCGCGCCGCGTAAGGGTGATACCCAATATTTCAGCGGTTTGTATGGCGTCCTCGCCGAAAGTCTCATAAAAATCGCCCACTCGAAACAGCAGTATCGCATCGGGATGTTTCCCTTTGATACTGTAATACTGCTTCATCAACGGCGTTTCAACATATTTTTTGTCGATCACAGCGAATCAGGTTAATGATTGATGGGTGCAAAAATAGACAAAAAAGGTGTTTGATATACTTCACACAATAAAATATGCAGTAAATCCATTTTCTATTTTGAAATACTGCATATTTTTTACACTTTTGCAGGCAGAAAAAATAGGGATATTATGAGAAGATTTGATTATTCATTTTTGAAAAAATCGTTATTACCAACCAATTTACTTGGCATTACCAATAGCATTGCTGAACTGAAAGTGCTGGGGCAAATACGCAAAAGTGATTTTCCACAGATATTTACAAAAATGGAAAGCATTGCCAAAGTACAGTCGGTCAAAGGGTCTAATGCCATTGAAAATATTATTATCACAGACAAGCGTATCGAGGAGATTGTTAATCAATCGTCTGCGCCACTTAATCACAATGAACAGGAAATTGCCGGTTACCGCGATGCGCTTAACGCCATTCACAATGGTTTTGAAAATATTTCACTTGACGAGCAAAATATCTTAACCCTTCATTCCGTCTTGCTTTCCTTTACCGAAACAGGCGGCGGTAAGTATAAAACTTCCGATAATCTAATTTTGGAAATTGACGAAGACGGCAATCGTAAAATACGGTTTACTCCAACAAAAGCAACAGAGACACAGATTGCTATGCAGCAACTTGTTTATGCTTTCATTGAAGCAAATAACGATAGCGGAATAAATAAACTGCTTTTAATTCCGTGTTTTATTCTTGATTTTTTGTGCATTCACCCGTTTTCAGATGGAAACGGAAGAATGTCGCGTTTACTTTCTTTATTACTGCTATATAAAGCGGGTTTTGATGCAGGAAAATATATTTCCTTTGAAGAGCAAATCAATAAAAACAAAAATTCTTACTACGAAGCGCTACGAAAATCTTCGGAAAATTGGGAAAACAATACGAATGATTATCTGCCGTTTATCGAAAATTTTATTTTTACGTTACTCATTTGCTACAAAGAACTTGACAAACGTTTTGCCGTTATCAATTCAAAAAATGTGTCAAAACGCGAGCGAATAGAAAAAACAATACTCAATAGTTTGCTTCCACTTGGTAAGCGCGAAATCATTTATATTTTGCCAGATGTTTCGGTAACTACCGTAGAAATTGTTGTTTCACAAATGCTTAAACAAGGGAAAATTAAAAAAATCGGAACTTTTAAAAATGCAAAATATATCAAAAATTAACAGTATGGATAAACATCTGACAACCAACGTACGGTTTTGCGAGATGTCGGCACTACTTCCGCAGCAGCGGCAGTGAGAAATTAGAAATTACTACCCCGCAGAACGTTTAGTGAAAGCCACCACCTCGCAGAGCCGCTGGGACGTATGCTTCAGCAGGGTTATTTCGGTTTGAAATATCATTCCTTTTTGTCTTCCGTACCGCTCGTATCTTTATCCTTTCCCTTCAACACGCCGGAAACGCCGGGAATGGATTTCATGATGTCGGTAACCGGAGCGATGGATGAAACCAGACCGGTAAGCAGGTTGGTCAGCGTACCGCCGTGCGAGGTATCCATCACATTGACATTGCCGAGTTTGATGTTTTCAAATGCCTTCACCTGTTCGGCGGCGATTTCTTTCCACTGTTCCACCATCTTCCATTGAATAGCCACCTGCGGATTGTTTTCGGCAACGCGCACCATCGCTTCAAATCCTTCGGCCTGCGCCATCAACGAAGCTTTTTCGGCTGCCGCTTTTGCTAAACCTTGCTGCTCGATGACTTTGGCATGCGCCAAACCTTCGGCGGTAATAGCTTCACCTTTTCCACGTCCTTCTGAGGCAAAAGCGTCGGCGCGACCCTGCGCTTCCATGCGTTGCTTGTTGGCATTTGCTTCTGCTTCTTTTTCCAATTTCAATTGATAGGCTTGAGCGTCAATCAACTTTTGTTGTTTTGCAATTTCCGAAGGTACAATCTGTTCGGCTTTCAGCGCTGCTTCGGTGCGTTTGGCGCGGGCTTCTTCGGCTTCACGGCGAGCCATTTCCTTGTTCTTCTCAATTTCCGCCAAAGCCCGTTCCTCAGCCGATTGCGCCAAACCCTGCGACTGGGCTTTAATTACTTCTAACTCTGCATTGGAAACGGTTACTTTCTTAGTTGCTTCTATTTCACCGATACGCGCCTGCGAGTTGAATTGTGCAATGTTGATATCCCTGTTTTTTTGGGCTTCCGACACTCTTGAATCTCTTTCGGATTCGGCTTGCGCCACGGAAATGCTCTGATCGCGCTCGGCGTTGGCAATAGCAATTAACTCGTCCTTTTTGGTTTCGGCTACCGTAGCGTTCTTGATTTTCAACTGTTCGGCAACTTTCGTTTCTCCTTCGCGCTCGGCAGTGGCGATTTCCACATTAGCCTGATTGATGGCTTT
>Ga0082212_10008984_pt1 | contig 12942 bp, 13 predicted proteins | sample TergutNt197P3_FD_71548 | JGI IMG/M metagenome (GOLD analysis project Ga0082212, IMG submission 71548) | Neocapritermes taracua P3 segment gut microbial communities from Petit-Saut dam, French Guiana - Nt197 P3 | ecosystem: Host-associated > Arthropoda: Insects > Digestive system > Gut ... | reverse complement strand
CTTTGCCGCTTATACTTTTATCATGGCAGACGCGTTATTGGCGGAACAGGAGCAGCATTAAGCGCAGCCTATCTTTTCCCCGCAGTCGATTTGAATTCCGTCCATACACGGTTGTGCAGGGCTTCGGCTTCGGGGCTGATGTTTTTGATCATCTCCATTTCATCTTTGTTAAAATGATCGGGGATGGTAAGGAATTCGCGGTATTTTTCATCAATATAAGGATCCGAAGCCGAAAAGGTGCTGTAGTAGCCCAGATATTCAAAGCACCGGGCGCCCCGCTCCGGATCAAGAATAAAATTCAAAAAAGCATAGGCCGCGTCGGGATTCGGCGCGTTAGCCGGAATAAAAGCCGGCATGATGCCGAAACCGAGCCCCTCGACGGGATACACTATTTCAAGATCCGGCCTTTCCATTTTGGCCGCGGTTACCTGGCTGGTATACATCACCGCCGCGTGAATTTCCCCGGAAAGGAGTTCGTCTTCGAGTTTGTCGTCACGGATAAGGCGGATGTTAGGCGCAAGTTTCTTAAGGAGTTCACCCGCCTCTGTAATGGTCTGAAGGTTGTTTGTATTGTAACTCTGCCACAAAGTTTTAAGCGCCATGCCGTTTACCACACGGAAATTGTCAATGATTCCCAGCCGCTGCCCCAGTGCCGGATTCCACAGATCATGATAACCCTGTATATCAAAATCAATTTTTTGAGGGTCATACACGATCGTCTGTACACCCGCGCCGTAGGGAACGGTATATTCGTCGGCCGGGTCGTAAAACTGCCTCCGGTACAGGGGGTTGATGTTTTGATAATTGGAAAGCCGCGCCCGGTCGATTTTTCCCGCAAGCCCTTCATTGACGACATTTTCCATCATATAGTCATCAATAATAATAAGATCGTATCTGCCCCTCTTGTCCGCGCGGAGTTTGGCGATCATGGTTTCGTTGGTGTCGAAATTGACATACCGTACCTTAACCCCTGTTTCCTTTTCATACTCTTTCAGAATCTCAGGGGGGAACATATCGCTCCATGTGTAGATTACCAGCCGGGATTTTCCCGTGCAGCTTGCCAAAAGAAAGGCCAGGGCCAGGGGGGTAAGAATTTTTTTAAGCATATTCATTTCCTTAAATATTAATCTTTTTTCCCGTTCCTTGCAAGCCGGGCCGCGGCAAAGCAAAGAACTACGGTAAGGACAAACAGCAGGGTGCACATCGCGTTGGTTTTGGGGGTAACGCCGGCCTTCAGACGGGAATAGATTACCATGGGCAGGGTGTTTGTATTAACCCCGGCGACAAAGGAACTGACAATTACATCGTCAAAACTCATTGCAAACGATATTAACATCCCGGAAACTACCGCCGGAAGAACCAGGGGCAATGTAATATCGTAAAAGGCCCGCATATCGGAAGCGCCCATGATGCGGGCGGCTTCCGTATAACTTTTATCAAGCCCGGCAAGCCTGGCCCGCACCAAAAGGTAGGGATAGGGAAGGCAAAACGCGGTATGGGCCGTCACAAGGGTGAACATCCCCGACGGTATCGACAGGAGCGAAAAAAAAGCGAGAAATGTCATGCCCATGATAATTTCCGGCATCATAATCGGCAAAATCGAAAGGGATTCCATTATTCTGTGAAAACCGCCGCCTGCCGCCAGGGCGGGTGTCAGAACCGCAGCCGATGCCGAAGCGGCCCGTATCCTTGCCATGCCGGAAGCGCCCAGGGTGCCAAGAACTGCGGCAAGGCCGCTTGAAAGCAGGGCGAGGATCAGGCTGTTTCTCAGCCCCTCGAACATCGCGCCGTCCTTAAAAAGTTCAGCATACCAGGACAGGGAAAAACCTCCCCAAACCGAGGAAAGGCGGCTCCGGTTAAACGAATAAACAATCACCAACGCGATGGGAATGTACATCACCAGAAGGATAAAGCCGATGTACAGCGGTGAAAAACGGTGTTTTCTTTTCATATCAGCCCCTCAATTTCACCGGAACGGGTAGCTGCACGGTACAGCCAAAGAAAAACGCCGGTGAGTATCATCAGGGCAACGCTGAGGGCGGCGGCAAAGGGCAGGTCGTGGACATTCATCACCTGTTCGCGGATGAGGTTTCCCACAAGTACCACCTTGTTGCCGCCCAAAATGTCGGCTATAAAATACAGGCCCATGGAGGGGATGAAGGTGAGGATAATACCGGAGAAAAGACCCGGCATGGTCAACGGCAGGCTGACGGTAAGGAAAGCCCGAAAACGGCCGGCACCGAGAATCCGCGCCGCTTCAACCAGTGACCGATCCATTTTTTCAGCACTGGTGTACACGGAATAGATCATAAACGGCAACAGGGCGTAGATCATGCCGGTAACCACCGCCGGATAGGTGTACAACAGACGCAGGGGTTCATCCGTTATGCGCAATTTTATAAGGATACTGTCGAGAACGCCGTTTGCCCTGAACACTATTATCCAGCCGTACAGCCGCATAAGGGCGCTTGTCCAAAAAGGGATAATAAGAAGGATCAATACCCTGCCCTGCCATTTATGGTTGAACTGTGCCATGAAGTAGCCGAAGGGATAGCCGACAAACACCACGGCAAAGGTGCTTATCAGGGCCAGCTTTACCGACTGTTTGAATGTTTCCAGGTAAACTGTATCAAAGATCAGGCGGTAGTTCCGCAGACTAAACACCGCTTCCGCACCCCAGACCCCCTGCCGCCGCATTAAACTCAACGCCAGCATATAGATCAAAGGTCCGAGGACAAAGATGAGGGTGAAAAAATACATGGGGAACAGGAATGAGGAATTAGGAATGAGGAATGAGTTTTTTTTCATTAACGTTTTACCGTTACGGCGTTTTGGGGAAGCCAGCTTACCGTTACTTCATCGCCTTCGGCAAACGGGGTATCAATGTCCTGAATGCCGGCGCATATTTCTTCGCCGTCCGGCATCTCCGTGTTTTTTAATCTGGCGGTAATACGGAGAAGACCGCCGGCAAAAGTTTTACCGGTTATAACGGCGGTAAGGCTGCGCCTTTTCGGAGAAAGGCCAAGTCTTTCAATGAGCGGCATCCCTTTCCTGTTCGCCGGAGTGAGGATAATGTTTTCTTCACGCACGGCAAGGTATTCATCGGCACCGGCGGCTCCAGCGGAGCCGATGGGGATGAGGTTGGCGTTCCCCACAAACTTGGCCACAAAAGCCGTTCGCGGTTTTTTGTAAACTTCGGCGGCGGAACCAACCTGTTCGAAAACACCGTTTCGCATAACGGCAATCCGGTCCGACATGGCAAGGGCCTCTTCCTGATCGTGGGTTATGTAAACAAAGGTAATGCCGACCTGTTTTTGCAGGCGTTTTAGTTCCGCCTGCATCTGCCGTCTTAGCTGCAAATCAAGAGCCCCCAGCGGCTCGTCCAGCAGCAACACCTTGGGCCTGTTGATCAAAGCCCGTGCTACAGCCACCCTCTGCCGCTGACCTCCGGAAAGTTCGTGGGGTTGGCGTTTTTCAAAACCGGAAAGCTGCACCATCGCCAAAGAGTCCGCCACAGCCCGCCGTATATCCGTTTTCTGAAAACCCTTTAATTTCAGGCTGTAACCGATATTTTTCTCGACATTCATGTGGGGGAAGAGAGCGTAATTCTGAAAAACCATATTAACACCCCGCAGATCGGGCGAGAGAGAAGTCACGTCAAGGCCGTCCATGAACACGCGGCCGGCATCAGCCGTTTCAAGACCGGCAATTATTCTCAATACTGTTGTCTTGCCGCAGCCCGAAGGTCCCAACAGGGTGATAAATTCGCCCGTCCCCACGGAAAGATCCAGCCCCCGCAGCACCTCGGTCTGAGCGAAACTTTTTTTTATCCTCTCAAGGCGGAGCAGCTCACGATCACTCAAACACCATTCCCCTTATTTTTTTGGCGACAGCTTCCGCCAGTTTACGGTGTTCCTCAGCATCAAGATGAATCCCGTCGACCTCACTCGACTTAATATGTTTGCCTGAATCAAGAAAGGCCGCCCCGCATTCAAAAGCCATTGCCCTGTACAACGGCGGGAGTTTTCGGGAAAGTTCTACGCAGTTTCCGAAAAGATGTTTGAAGACAGATGATTCAACCGTTGGCGGCGGACAGATCATCAGCACTTTGGGGGCGGTGTTGTCCGGGCCGGTTTCCGATCTTTGAACCGCCTTCGCCACCTGCTGAACACCCCGCGCAATATCAAAGGCCGTGGGGCTGAATCGCGGCTTAAGATCGTTTGTCCCCAGCATCACTACAACAATATCTATAGGTTTGTGGCTTTCCAAAATCGGGAGAAGCTGGCGCAATCCGTTCCGATCCCCCTCCACAGGATCTTCCCTGCAGCTTGTCCTGCCGCTCAGCCCTTCCTCAACAACCCACCATCCGGGATCTTCACTTCCAAAGGAAGTGCCGCTTCCTTCGGAAGCGCCGGGAGGGGAATTTATGTTAAGAATATTTTTCAACACCATGGGCCAGCGGGTTTTATGATCGTACCGTCCCCCTGTTACGGGGTCATAACCCCAGGTGTTCGAATCTCCGTAACAGAGAATCGTTTTCATTATTCGAGCATACCTTGTTACGGCTTGGCTTTCAACGGGTAAAAATATATCATAGCGGGTATTGAGTTATGGTTAGTGGAGGAATTATGCATCCGGCGATTGAGACATTAAAAACACGGGGATTTTTTCAGCAGTGTACCGATACTGAAAATCTGTCTAAACTGATGGATGAAGGGCCGGTTACGTTTTATGTGGGCTGCGATCCCACGTTTCAGAGTCTGCATATCGGTCACATGGTGCCGTTTTTCGCATACCGCCATATGCGGGATGCGGGGCATAAGGGTATCGCCCTTATCGGCGCCGGCACGGCCCGCATCGGCGACCCTTCGGGCAAAACCGAAACACGAAAAATGCTGACCTATGAAACCCTGGACGCAAACGCCGATTCCATCACCGCCCAGCTTGACCGCTTTATCGGTTTTGACGGTGACACGGCCCGCACCGCCAACAACAAGGACTGGCTTGCCGATTTGAACTACATCGACTTCCTGCGGGAAATTGGCAGCCATTTTTCGGTAAACCGCATGCTGAGTTTTGAGGCGTACAAGATGCGGATGGAAACCGGCCTTTCCTTTATCGAATTTAACTACCAGCTCTTGCAGAGCTACGATTTTCTCGAACTGTACCGCCGCTACGGCTGCCGCCTGCAGATTGGCGGCGACGACCAGTGGGGCAATATCGTTGCCGGGGTGGAACTGATCCGCCGCATCGAAGGGGCAACGGCTTACGGCATGACCTTCCCCCTTGTCACCACTGCCGACGGCAAAAAAATGGGCAAAACCGAAAAGGGCGCGCTTTTTCTCGATCCGGCGGTCACCAGCCCCTATGAATTTTTCCAGTACTGGCGCAACGTACAGGATCCTGACATACGCCGTTTCCTCCTGATGTTTACTTTTTTGCCGGTTGAAGAATGTGATGTCCTGTGCGCCGCGGGGAAAAACCCCAACGAGGCAAAGGAACGCCTCGCCTGGGAAGTAACCGCCCTGATCCACGGCAGAGACGAGGCGGACAAGGCGATGGCCGGAGCGAAGGCTGCCTTTGGCGGCAGCGGCGCCTCCGGCGACGGCACCCTTGGCGGGGATAAATCCGCCATGCCCCACGCCGAACTTTCACGTACCAAATTCGAGGCAGGTTACAATGTGGTTGATCTCTTTTGTGACGCCGGCCTTACCCCCACCAAGAGCGAAGGACGCAGACTTGTTCAGCAGGGGGGGGCCTTTGTGTCCGCCAAGGACACCGCCGGCGGCTTAAAAGCCGGCGGCATAAATGCCGTCACCGACCCTGCCGCCCTCATCGGTGCTGACAGGCTCAACGCCGACGGGGAACTGATCCTGCGGGCGGGGAAGAAACGGTACTGCTTAGTTGTAACTACAAATATTGTTTGACAGTCTGTGCGCCTACACGGGCTTCCAACTCGATATACTGCTTTGCGGTACTGTTGGCGATTTTTTTTAACAGCACTTCCTCAACCTGAAAAAGGCCCACCTCGCTGGACATATGCACGTCGATGCGGATTGGTTTTTCCTTTCCCGCGCCGATGAGGACTTCTTCAATTGAATTTGCCGAGTATTGATGAATGTGTCCCCCTCTCGGCGAATGCCCCAGAGCGATGGGAATGCGTGCCCTGCCCTTTGTCATATCACAGCCGTCCGCCACCTGTACAATTCCGGCTTCAAGGGAATGTATCGGATGGGTGCCCATGTGGCCGATAATACCTTCGATGGTTAAGGCGCGTATCATGCTGCGTTTATTCAAATTATCGCCGTATACATCGACTAAAATGCGATCCAATATCGGGGTGGCAAGAAAAACGCTGTACAGTTCGTGATCCTGCCGCCCGACGCCCATGCCCAGATCGTGCAGCATGGAGGCACAGATCACAGCTGTCAGGCTGTCCTCAAATTCACCGCAGCCGTCCTGTTCCAGACTGGTTTTTACCTGCGCCTGCCGCAGAAGCCCTAGCATAAGCATGGCGTTTAAAACTACGGTTCTCATGTGAACCGGGCCGTGATCGTTGAAACCCAGCCTGACAATCGAAACGGTGTTCGCGTACTCCTGCGCCGCCTGTACCTCTTCATCTGACAGAAAGAACCGCAAAACCGCAGCCGCTTTCCCCGAAAACCCGAAACCGTCGACAGTTTCCGTCAGTTTGTTATCCAGTGATAATTCTTTAGCCGATCTCATACCGCATTATACAATGGAAAATTGTATCGGCATAGACGACAATATAGACATGGGGAAATTTTTTTTAAGGGCCGCCGCCTTTTGCCTTTACGCTTTACTCGTTACCGCTTTTTTGGACGCACAGGATCTAAGCGTTTCAAGCGGAGATCTGCGAATTGAACTGCAGGCCGACGGCGGCTATCACCTTTTTATCCGTTACAAGCCCGACATCAGCTCCGTTCTTATCACGGAATCCACCCGTGATCCCCGGTTCCTCTCCGAAAACTACGCCTACCGGACAGAAGAAAAAAACCCTGTAAACGGGGACGAAGTGCGCCTTATTGACGGATATCCCATTCCTGCCGATAGTAAAATCTATTCCCTGGTATCCTCCACCCCGGTACGGTATGCGGCATTCGGCTGGGCCTACCACATCTACATTCCCCACAAACTCCTGTACGGTTACGAGGGGGGGCGGTACGGAGAAATCGAAGTAGGCAACGGAACCTACCTGAACATCCGGGCTTTTGAATACGCCTACGCCGATTACAGGGGCACTTTCAGGGATAATCCCTTTGTACTCAATATTTCGCAGGACCCCGGGCCTGTCCCGACCATAGGCGCATATCTGCCGGAGACGATACAGGCGTTTACCGAAATCGCAGGGGAAAATGTTGTATATTCAACAGGCCCTGCGGATCTGGTGGACCATATCAAAACCGTTCTGGAAAAAGAAAAAGACAAGGATGTGGATATCGTTATCTGCCTGGACACCACCGGTTCCATGAGACCCCACATTGACGCGGTACGCAGGGAGTTAATACCCATGCTGAATGAAATCATTGCCGAATTTGCGTCTTTCAGGATAGGGATGGTTTTATACAAAGATTATTATGACGAATACCTTACCAGGGTGATTCCCTTTACAAAGGATTTTAACGCATTCCAGCGCAGCCTGAACGGTGTAAGGGTCGCCGGCGGCGGGGACATTCCCGAAGCGGTTTACGAGGCCCTCCATGAAGGAGCGGTAAAATTCCCCTGGACCGCGGAATCAAAAATAATGATCCTTATCGGAGACGCCCCGCCCCACCCCCGTCCCCGGGGTAAAATTACCAAACAAATGGTAGACAGTGAGGTACTGCATCGTGAAATAAAAGTTCACGCGATTATTATTCCGGAGATAAAGTAGCCTGTTGGTCGGCGGCCTCCGATTGCTGATCACCGGTTTCCGATTGCCGATCACCGGTTTCCGATTGCTGATCATCAATTTCCGATTGCCGATCACCGGTTTCCGATTGCTGATCACCGGCTACCTGTTGCGGCTTTAACAGTTTAAAGAAAAACGGTTTACGGCGGTTTTCCTTTTCAGTGATACTTTCAAGAACCCTATTCGCCAGAATTTTAAACTGCGGGGGGAGGTATTCCCCGTCAAGTAAATCATACCTTTCCAGCAGGGCGTTAAATTCCTCTCTCGCCTGAGTGTACAATTTTTGTTTGTAATGAATAAAGGCAATCTCGTATTCGGCCTCGCAGACCAGGTCTATATTGGTAATGTTCCTCTCCAGTAAAGCCTCGTAATATTGCATGGCGATACCGTATCGGTTCCGATCCATAGCTTCCTGGGCCCGTTGGATCAACTCGGCCGGACTGAGTCCCTGAGGGATATTTACCACTCTCGTGGCACAGGCGGAAAGGCACAGGGCCAGAGCAAACAACGGTAAAAGCAAACGGTTCATAATGGGACATTATAGAAGAAAACACGGTAATGGGGAATAGGGCTATTCCCCATTACCGGCTCACTTGTTATACTTAACCCCGAAGTAATGAGTAACTACTACGAACTGCTCGGCGTTAACCGTGACGCACCCGCAGACGAAATAAAAAAAGCTTTCCGCGAAAAGGCAAAACGGCTGCACCCCGATATTGCGGGCAAAACAGCCGAGGAACAGATGCGGAAACTCCTTACCGCCTATGAGACTCTCTCCAACGGAGAAAGACGGTACGAGTATGACCGTGCCTATTCGCGCTTTGTTAAAAATGCGGGCTTTGATTACCGTACATGGATGGGCGAACAGGGCGACAGTCCGGAGTATCAGTCGAAACTTGTGTTTTTCGAACTGCTCCACCTTGAGGATGACGAAGCGATCACAATATGGCGTAAAAACGGCGGCATTCATTTCCCGATGGAACGCTACCTGGACCGGGAAGACTGGATGGACTGCGGCTTTATCCTTGCGGAAGAACTCGACAGAAGGCAGCAGTCGTATGAGTCCTTCAGACTTCTCGCTCAAATAATCCGGGAGGAGAGAAGGCGGCCCTATTTCCGTCACTTTACTTTTGAAATTGAAAAACTCGTCAGGGAAATTGTCCGTCTGCGTTTAAAAAACCAAACCGATACCGAAACATGGATAGACTGCCTGCAAACACTTCTGGAACTGGGCTTTCCGGTCCGTGACGAGGCCGCATGGAGGCGGGCATTGGCTCAGGCGCTATCCGCTCTGGGCGATCATGCCGGAGCGGAGCAGATTGCCCGTGAAGCGAGGGCGAGGTAAAATGATAAGGTTAAAAACTGAAGAACAGATCAACGGGATCAGAAAATCGTGCAAGATGCTTTCCGCCATGTACCGCGAACTTGTCCCCCTGGTAAAGCCCGGCGTTCAAACCATAGACCTTGATCACTGGGCGCAAAACTGGATAAAGCGTGCGGGGGGAAAGCCGGTGTTCCTGGGTTACCGTCAGCCGAAGAATCCTTTTCCCTATCCGGCGGCGGTTTGCATTTCCGTTAACGAAGAGGTTATCCACGGCATCCCCTCCAAGCGGAAAATACGCGAGGGGGATTTGGTGGGGCTTGACTGCGGCATCGACCTGGGCGGTTACATCAGCGATCAGGCGGTAAGCGTGGAAGTCGGCAAGGTAAGCCGGGAAGTGCACGATCTAAGCACCGTTACACGGGAATGCCTGTACCGGGGTATTGCCGCGATAAAGGCGGGGGACCGTCTGCTCCAGATTTCCAGAGCGGTGGAGGAACACGCCACGGCGCACGGTTACGGAATAGTGCGCGATTACTGCGGCCACGGGGTCGGCCTCGCCCTGCACGAAGATCCCCAAATCCCCAATTACCCCCACGGCCCCAACCCCCGCATAAACAATGGAATGGTTTTCGCCATTGAGCCTATGATCAACATGGGATCGGGTGATGTGGGGTTACTGGACGACGGCTGGACCGTGGTCACCGCGGACAACTCGGTTTCCGCCCATTGGGAGCATACCGTGGCTGTGATAAACGGAAAAGCGGAGCTTCTTACCGATTCTGTGGAAATTTAGACCGGCTTGTAACTATTCACGGATAATTTTATTATTGTAGATATTAAATTGGAGAGTAACCGCATGAATCTTACACAAAAACTGTCGTCAAAAAACCTGCTGGTTTTTAACCTGGTACTGCTGGGGGTTATTTTTGGTTTTTCCCTGGCCTTTGTTTCTTTTTCCTGTTCTCCGGAAAAGGCCCGTTTTACCGCCCGTGCCCAGGCAAACCCTGTAATAATTGATGAAAACGCCCTGTCTATAGCCGAAGGGTTGCAAACCGCTTTTAACGCGGCGGCGGACAAGGTGCTGCCGTCCGTGGTTGAACTGAAAACCGTTTCGGTACGCCGTCAGAACATCCCCAATTTCAACGGGATTCCCTGGGATTTCTTTTTCGGTCCCCGCGACCGCAACCCCGACGGCCGGGGACAGGAACGGGAACACCGCTCCCAGGGCCTCGGTTCCGGCATTATTGTCCGAAACAAGGACGGGGTTTACTATGTCTTAACCAACCACCATGTCGTTGACAACACCTCCGAAATCAGGGTGGCCACTCTTGACGGCAAGGAATACCCCGCCGAGCTGATAGGGAAGGACGAACGTAAAGACCTGGCGATGGTTTCCTTCAAAACAAATGACCCCTACCCCCTCGCCGTGTTGGGCGATTCAGACACCGTGCGGGTGGGTGACTGGGCAATAGCAATGGGCAACCCCCTGAGCCATCAGTTTTCCTTCTCGGTGACAATGGGGATTGTGAGCGCCGTGGGGCGAACCGGCGGACCAGGCAACAACATCAACGACTTTATCCAGACCGACGCTTCGATTAACCAGGGGAACTCGGGCGGCGCGTTGGTGAATATCCGGGGTGAAGTGATCGGCATTAACACGTGGATCGCAAGTAACGCCGGCAGCGGAAACGTGGGGCTGGGCTTTGCCATACCGATAAACAACGCAAAACGTTCAATCGACGAATTTATCAGTTCAGGCGCGATAAGCTACGGCTGGCTCGGCGTTTCACTAACCGAACCGGGAAGGGAAACGGCCGCGGAGCTGGGCATTGAGGGCAAGAGGGGAGCGCTGGCGTCACAGGTTTTCCTCGGCTCGCCGGCGGACAAGGGCGGCATTTGCCCCGGCGACTTCATCACCCATGTAGGCGGCAAAGAAGCCAGGGGTGTAAACCAGTTAACCATGATGGTGGGCGATCTCAGGGCGGGCGATCAGGCGGTATTTACGGTGATAAGGGACGGTGTTTCCCGGGATATCAATGTACGCATCGAAGCCCGTACCGACGAGGTGGCGTCGGACAGCAAGAAACTCTGGCCGGGGGTGCATGCCGTTCCCCTTTCCGATGAAATAAGGGACGACCAAAATCTGGGCAAAGACGTAAAGGGTCTGTTTATCTGGAGAGTGGAAGCCGACAGTCCTGCCGACATAATCGGCCTGCGGCGGGGCGATTTGATAAATGCGGTTAACGGGGAAGAATTCAAGGATCTTGCCGGGTTCTTTAAACTGCTGCGTGAAAAAACAAGCGGCGAACTCTGGTTCGGTTTTACCCGCAGCGGTTCCCAACTGGAAACTTTGAAGTTTAAACGGTAGGCGATCGGCGGAAGGCATTGCTTCCGGCGGAAGCGTTTGTTTCCGCAGGTATTACCGGATAACCAGCTCTCCCATACCCGCAGATTCCAGTTCATGCAGGATATCAAGCGAGACGTTTCGAATCCGGATCGTCCTCTTTTCCCATGCGGTACTGTCAATGGATTCTTTCAGCAGTTTGCAAACGTGAGATGAAATCAGATTGAGGTTTGCCATATCAAAAATCACCGTTACGGGGGATCCCAAAATAAAACCCGTTTTTTCTATGTCAGCCAACTCGCTTGTCAGCCCGGCGATATCATCAGATTGCATTTGCCCGTTAAAGGATAGCGTGATAACCCCCGGTTCGTTTTTTCGTATAACAATAAATTGTTCTTCCAGTACCATCAGCTTGAGAAAACCTGTCATCTCAAAAACTTCCTGAATGGTTTCGTTCATGTTTTGTATTGTCAGTTTCCGGTGTTCCTTTCTGAAGGTTTTTTTAGACTGTAGTAAAACACGGAGGCCCACGCTGGAAATATACTCCAGACCGGCAAAATCAAGGATGAGTTCGGTAATATCGATATCCCACTGCTTGATCTTCTGCTCAAGAAGAGGGGCGTTTGCCGCATCAAGACGGCCGGAAAGTACCAGTGCCACCGTTGACTTGTCAATCCTTTTCTGTTCTATGGTCATTGTTCCTCCTTTAGCCATGATTTGCTTAGCTCCAAACGGTTTACCCCTCCGGGGATCCCGTTTTCACGGCTGTAATGTATTGTATCCATTGTTTTCTTTACTATCAATAAGCCCAATTTACCTTCTTCACGTTCATCCAGGGGCAGGTCTATGTCAGGATCGACAGTTTCCGTCGGATCAAACGGAACGCCGTAATCGGTAAAACGCAGGGAAATTGCCATCCCCCCGGGTACGGGTACGGTTAGACAGTCAACAGTTACTTCACCGGCCTCCCCGTTTTTCGTTCCGTCCCTGTACGCATACCGGGTGATGTTGATAAATATTTCTTCTGTGGCAAGCTCAATGTGGCCGCGCACCCGCCCCGGACAGTTTGAAGCGTCAAGTTCCCTGCCGATAAAGGCGTTGAGGATTTCAAGCCCCGAAATATCGGCTTTCAGGGTAACGGTATGTGTCTGACCGAAGGTCTGCGGTTTGCCGGTACGGAGGGCAAGCATGGTGATGTCGTCCCATTGCTCGGCGGCGCCGGTAAAGGCCGTTATATCGACACGAAGACGGGGAAGCAATTCTCCGAGGGACAGGGCGGCATTGGCGTTGAGAAAACTTTTAAGCCGATCTTTGCCGTAAAATGCGCCTCCGGCATCCGCCGCTTCTGCAATGCCGTCGGTG
>Ga0082212_10008983_pt1 | contig 12944 bp, 13 predicted proteins | sample TergutNt197P3_FD_71548 | JGI IMG/M metagenome (GOLD analysis project Ga0082212, IMG submission 71548) | Neocapritermes taracua P3 segment gut microbial communities from Petit-Saut dam, French Guiana - Nt197 P3 | ecosystem: Host-associated > Arthropoda: Insects > Digestive system > Gut ... | reverse complement strand
GTCATGGGCGTACCGGACAATTCTACCGGTTTTACGTCTTCCTGTCCATTATATGCCCATATTAGTAGACGGAATATGCATTATGTATAGTAAAACACATCCCCAAATTCCCCCGCTTCCATGCCTCCGTGCGGCTGTTAGAACGATTCAGGCAGCATAAAAACGCCGATAAAAGTCGGCTGGCTGTATATATTTCTGGGGGGCATGTCGTAGCTCTTTCCGGCGGCGGCGATGTACATGGAGACATACGTATAGCGCGACGGAGGATTCGCGGCGCTGCGGCTGGCGACATCTGCGTTTATTTCGTTAGTGGCCTTCGCGCTGTCATACAGGTCGGCATGGTTGAGGAAATAGCGGTTTTCTGGTTCGGGGCGAAATTCCGTGCCTGGCCCGCTATTTGCCCGCTGGAGCACATATTCCGCATAGGGCGATCCGTTTAGGTTGAGCGTTAACAGGGGCCTGTCCCCCGCTATCGGCGAAAAAATGATTTCAATGGTTCGCAACTGCGAGTTGGTGGATAGGGAATCCCTTGACAGCACGCTGGCGATGTCGGCGTCTTCCAGGGTTAGCTGGTAATACCGACGGTTGAAAAAAAACGTTTCGAGGTTCGAGGTATTTACCGACGTGCTCGTCTTGTCGGTCGTTGAGAGGATGCCGTTAAAATCAGAATTTAGCGTGGGGTTGATCGTGTTTCTCAGGTCGGATGTTAATATGGTTCCAACGGGGTTATCGCCGCTGATATAGATACGGTAAAAAATAATGAAATTGTCGAAATAATCGGATGGAGGAGAATAGCCGTTGCCCTCCGACTCCCTGCTCGGCAGCCTGATTGAGGCGCGGGTAACGTCGCTCATGGCAACGTATTCATCGTGAATGAATTCGATATAGTAAAACGCCTCCAGCCCGCAGGACAGCAGGCAGAAAAGTGAAAGAAAAACAATTCCGCAGGCAGACAATAATTTTCTTGCCATATCTGCTACAGCTCCAGCGCGATGATCCTTGAATGGGCAAGGTTGGTCCATACCATGTCGTAGGGCCAGCCGGAAATTACCGCACGGTATGCGGCAATCGCCGCTTCCCTGTTATCCAGGGTTTCGTTCAGCCGTCCGATGGTAAATTGGGCGCGGGGCGCAGAAGAAAAACCGGCGGGCGCGGAGATGCTTTTTGAAAAATAATCAATTGCCTCTTCAAGCCAGCCCTGCTCTTCTGCGGCAATTCCCGCGTTAAACCAGGCAATCGGCGCCAGGTAGCTTTTTTCCGATTTTTCGGCGGCCTGGGCCCAGGCGGCTTCCGCTTCCGCCCAGTCTTTTTTTTCGGAATGGATGCTGCCGATTATCGACCACGCCTTTCCGCCGGCGAAACCGGAATTCTTTTTGGCAAACGTTTCGAGATCCGCGAGCAGTTCGGCGGCTTCGATTTCCATGTATTCCTCGGTAATGGAATGGCGGATGGCTTCATAGCGGCTGTTCAGTTCCTCTACTTCGCTGATTGCCTTTCTCTGCAATACGTCGCGGAGCGATAGCGCCGCAATGCAGATAACCAGCAGCGCTGCCAGCGCCACCGCGCCGATAACTATTGGTTTTCTGTTTTTCTGGATAAAATCGTTAATCCCCTGCCCCAGTCCGGGGTTCTCGCTGCTATTCTGCATTATGCGTCTCCTTGTCAATTATCTTTTGCTATATTAAGCTCTTTTACCAGCCGTGATAAATAGGTCCTTTGGACATTCAATACCCTTGCCGTTTCTGTTTGATTCCATGATTTTTCTTCCAGCACCGTCCGTATGTAGTTTGACTTGAAAACGTTCATCGCCGTTTTAAGGTCGCGCTCCCCGTCGGCAGCGCCTTCATTGGCGGCTGTTTGCGGGAACAGGTCCTTTCGCCTGATCCACTTGCCGGCGGCAATCACGCAGGCGCGCTCTATGCAGTTTTCCAGTTCCCGTATGTTGCCCGGCCACTGGTAGGTAAGCATGGCTTCAACGGCATCATCAGAAAAACCTTCAAAAAATTTTTTATTTATCTGCATAAACCGCATAAGGAAAAAGCGGGCAAGCTCGGGGATGTCGTCGGTGCGCTGACGCAGGGGCGGTATATACAGGGGCAGCACGTTCAGCCGGTAGTACAGGTCCCTGCGGAATTCGTCTTTTTCTGCCATCGTCCCAAGGTCTTTGTTGCTTGCGGCGATAATGCGGGTGTTAACGGTAATGGTAACATCGGAACCGACTCGTTCAAAAGCCCTGTCCTGTATTACGCGCAAAAGCTTTGCCTGCAGGCCAAGGGACATGTCGCCGATTTCGTCGAGAAAAATTGTTCCGCCGTTTGCCGCTTCAAAACGGCCCTTCCTGTTTTTAATCGCGCTCGTAAAGGCGCCTTTGACGTGGCCGAACAGTTCGCTCTCCAGAAGCCCCTCGGGCAGCGCGGCGCAGTTTACCCGCACAAAGGGGGCGCGGCTGCGTCTGCTTCGCAGGTGTATCTGTTCGGCAAAAAGTTCCTTGCCGGACCCGCTCTCTCCCATTATCAGCACGGAAGAATCGGTCGGCGCTATCCGGTCGACAATATCAAGTATGCTTTTTGTTATCTGGCTCTTGCTTACCAGGGTATGAAAACCCTCGTTCGAAGCCGCGCGGTCGTGTAAAAAATGAATTTTACTGTGAATAAAATTGAGGCTCTTTGCGTTTTCAATGGCAATCGCCGCCTGGCCGGCAAACATTTCGAGCCATTCAAGGTCATCATGCAAAAATTCCTTTCCGTCGGACTTGTTGATAACCTCTACCACCCCGATGCACTGATCCCGTACGATTAGCGGGACGGCCATCATGGTATTTGTGGGATAGCCGATTTTATTGGAAATCATGCGCAGGTGCCTTGAATCGCTTGAGACGTCGTTAACAATGATGGGCTTGCTGTTCTGCGCGACCCAGCCCGCAATGCCCTCCCCCATTTTTACCGTGTATTTTTTTACGTCTTTGCCCTTTGAGCCGAGCGCTACTTCAAAGTACAGTTCCTGCCGTTCCATGTCGGCGAGCATAAGGCTTCCGGCATCTGCGCCGCTAAGGTGCATCGCCGCGCCGATTATGTGGGTTAAAAGGGCGTTAAGATCCTGGTATTTGGAATTGATCAAGGCGTTAATCTCGATCAATGTATTGAATTTTTTAGGGTCAATCGTTGCCAGCATACAGGACCGTCCGGCGGATTCCGGGAATTTTCGGCTTCCGGAGGGGAACCTCGGCCATATCAGGCCTCGGCGGCAGATTCCGCATTTGCCTGAGGTTCATCGGCACTGCTTTTGGACTTCAGGAAATCGCCGAGGGTAAACGTAGAATCGCCGGACTCCTCTTCCGCCATGTAGCGTGAAAGTTCTTCCCGCTGGACTTTTTTCTGGTAATCCTTTATGGAGAAAGCCAGCTTTTGCTTGTCGCCCTGTATTTCCAGAACTACCGCCTTGATCTTATCGCCGACCTTGTATTTTTTAAGTGCGTCGTCGGGGGATTCATCGCGGCTTTCGGTAAGGTTGCTTTTGTGGATCAGCCCTTCGATGCCGCCGGGGACCCGCACAAAAATGCCGAAATCGGTAATCGAGGAAACTTCGCCTTCCACCGGGGAACCGGGACGGTAGCTTTCGCCAAAGCTCTGCCAGGGATCATCGGATAGCTGCTTAATGCCCAGCCTGATGTTGCGGCCAGCCTTGTCGATGGAAATAACCATCACCTCGATTTCCTGCCCTGCTGATATCTCGCTTCCCGGATGCTTGATTTTCTTTGTCCAGGAAATGTCGTCGCCGTGGAGGAAGCCGTCGATGCCCTCTTCAAGGCTGATAAATGCGCCGGCGTTGGTAATTTTTACCACCTTGCGGGTAAGCCTTGCGCCGACGGAATACCGCTCTTCGATGTCGTCCCAGGGATTCGCCGTAACCTGCTTGAGTCCCAGCGACACCCTGCCCGCCTGCAGATCGTAGCCGAGCACCATGCACTCGACAATGTCGTTGGGCTTTACAAGGTCCTGGGGTTTCTGGATTTTTTTTACCCAGGAAAATTCGGATATGTGGGCAAGCCCTTCGATCCCCTCTTCCAGTTCGATAAAAGCGCCAAAGTCGGTGAGCTTGGTTACCTTGCCTTTTACGACATCGTTGACGTGGTACTTGTCTTCAAAGTGGACCCACGGGTCGTCGGTAAAGTGCTTCATCGAAAGGTTGATGCGTTTTTCTACTGGGTCTATGCGAATGACCTTTAGGCGGATCTCCTGGCCTTTTTTGACAAAGTCTTTCGGCCGCGTTACATGGCCCCAGCTCATGTCGTTGATGTGGAGAAGGCCGTCGAACCCGCCAAGATCGATAAAGGCGCCGAAAGAGGTAAAGCTCTTTACCACGCCGGTAACGTCCATGCCGATGGGGGTGTTCTGGAAGAAATCGTTCCGCTTGCGTTCAAGCTCTTCTTCAAGGTATTTGCGGCGGTTTACCACGATGTTTACCTTGCCGTCTGAGTAGAGACGCTCCACATGGAACATCGTCTTAAGCCCGAGGAATTTATCCGGCTTGTCTACCTTTTGAACATCGGACTGGCTGATGGGAAGGAACGCGTGCAGGTCGGCGCCAAGGTTGACGTCGTAGCCGCCCTTGACCAGCTTTTCGATGGTTCCTTCAACCATGGAATGATCCTGGTGCGCCTGCCTGAGGTTTTTCCAGGAAATTTTCGCATCGGCCTTCTGCTTGGAAACGATAACCTCGCCGCGCTTGCTTTCCTTGGTGATGAGGATCACCGCTACCTTGTCGCCGACATTGGGAATTGCGGTAAATTCCGCAATCGGAATTTTACCTTCGGACTTGTATCCTACGTCAACAAATACCTGGTCTTCGGTTATTTGAATAACGACCCCTTCCACGAGCTGCCCTTCCTCAAGCTGCTCAAGGGATTTCAAATACTCTTCCTGTAACTGTGTTTGAATGTTTTCTCCGTCTTTTACCGGACTAGTGTCCGCGCCATCTTCTGACGGCGCGCCATCTTTTGATGGCGAAACCACTTCCATCTGCACCATGTTTTGTCCTTGTTACTGATTTTCCTGATGTATATCTTTCTCCAATATGTCATAAACCTGATGTATGGTCAAGCCCGATGTGTCAATATATGTCACGCCTGGGGCAATGGTCAGGCTGCCTTCGGCCTTGCTGCTGTCAATCCTGTCCCGTTCGGCAATGGCGGCTTTTATTTCCTCCAGGCCGAGTTGGGATACCCCCTGCCCAAAACGCCTCTGCGCGCGGGCTTCTGCGGAAGCGTCCAGATAATAGCGGAATGGTGAATCGGGGAATACGACGGTGGTCATGTCCCTGCCCTCCACCACCGCGTTTATCTCTGAGCCTCCATCTTTGGCGGCGGCGATTTCCCTGATCAAATCGTTGACGATGTGGCGGACCGGAACGTTGGCGGACAGCGGCGCTGCCCAGCGATCGATTTCGTCGGTGTGCAGGCTGTCGGTAACATCCTCGCCGTTGAGCAGCACCCTGTCCTCCCAGTAGCCGATTTGTACGCTTTTGGCGAATTCCAGCACTTTTTCTCCGTCATTGGGGTCGATTCCCGCCCGCAGGCAGCCCAGGGTTATCGCCCGGTAGAGCCTGCCCGAGTTGATGTAGGTGAACCCCCTGCCCTCTGTATCTTTCAACTGCTGGGCAAGAAGCTTCGCGATGGTGCTTTTTCCCGAGCCAGCCGGCCCGTCAATTGCAATTACCATATTCTACTCCCTATAATATCTCACGGAGGCACGGAGGCACAGGGTTTGGGAATGTCAAATATGCAATTATCAATCCCAAATCTTACTCCGTGTCCTTGGTGCTTCTGTGCCTCTGTGAGAGGTCTTAACATTATTCCCTAAATCCGCCAATTCGCTTGCGGTGAGCGGGCGGGAGGCGCCTTCGGGGAGGTTTCCCAGTTTTACCGGGCCGATGCGGACGCGGCGGAGGCGGGCGGGATGGAGGTGGAAGTGGGAAAACACCCGCCGTATCTCCCTGTTCTTGCCTTCGATGAGCACTATCTTTACCGCCCGGCTGCCTATCCGCTCAACCGAGTGGGCGCGGTAACGTTCATTTTCGATGACGATCCCCCGGGTAAAAGCGGCGATTACCGTGTCGGAAATATGGCCGGTCGCCTCTACGAGGTACTCTTTTTCCAGGCCGGAGCCGGGATGGGAAAGTCTTGCGGCAAAGTCGCCGTCGTTGGTAAAAAACAGCAGGCCGCAGGACATAAAGTCCAGCCGGCCGACATTGTACAGCCGCTCGCCTGTTTCAGCGGGCAGAAGGCTGAGCGCCAGCGGGCGGCCCTGCGGGTCGGAGGAACTGCAGATGTAGCCGGGCGGCTTGTTCAGGGCAAGGTATATTTTGCGGCTTTCGGTGTTAACCGGCTTGCCGTCCAGGGTTACCGCATCGCCGGGAAGCACCTTGCTCCCGGCTGCCGTTACGACCTCCCCGTTAACGGCGACCCTCCCCGCAGCGATAATGTCTTCCGCCGCCCGCCTCGAGGCAACCCCCGCATGCGCGAGAAAAACCTGCAGCCGCTGTCCAGTACTTTTTTCCACCATAACTAATCCCCCTAAACCTCGCACAGAGGCACTGAGGCACGAAGGCACGGAAGGCTTTTCACCGTTTGCAAACTTAACACTTTTCTCTGTGCCGCTGTGCCTCCGTGAGATGAATTGGGGATCACATATATACATATCATCGACCGTTATTCCGTGCCTCCTTCTAGTTCGAAGCGGTCCAGGTCGCTTTCGCTGAGTTTGGGCAGGTCGGCAATGGAATTGAGACGGAATTGTTTGAGGAATTCCCTGGTCGTGCCGTATTGCACGGGTTTGCCGGGAACGTCTTTTTTTCCCACCTCGCGGATAAAGTTCTTTTCCAAAAGCAGGTGGAGCATCGTGTCCGGGGAAACGCCCCGGTAGCTTTTTATTTCTGCTTTGGTTACCGGCTGTGAATAGGCGATGATGGCAAGGGTTTCCATGGCGGCGCGGGAAATTTTTCCTTCGTTTTTTTTGCCGTAACGGTCTTTTAAATTTTCCCAATACTCCCGCTTGGGGGAGATCATTATGCCGCCGCCTATGCCGGAAAGTTCCAGACCGGAGTCCTCCTGCGCGTAGCGTTCGCCGAGTTTTTCCAGCGCCTCTTTTACAATTTCCTTTGACAGCCCGGAAATGCGGCTGAGTGCGGCCTCGTCTACCGGCGAAGTTTCCATGTAGAGTATCGTTTCGATTAACGCAGTTTCTTTTAATAGATCAGCCAATTACTACTCCCATCTCCTGTATTTAATTATGGTTTACGTTATGCGGCTTTATCAGAATGTCGCCGAACATCCGGTGCTGGAGTATCACGACCATACGCATCTTTACCGCTTCCAGAAGCGCAAGGAGCGCGCATACAATGTCCATCACGGAACGGGATCGTATTACCAGATCGGTAAAGCGGCATTCGCCCTTGTTTTCCAGCAGTTCGGAAAGCAGGGTTGTTTTTTCGTTGACGCTGACTTCCTCGTACATGTCGATGATCTGCTCGCCGGGCATGTTCCGCAGCAAAACCGAAAACGTCCGCATAAGGCCCCAGATGTCTATCTGCTCCCAGAGATCGGCATCGGCAAAGGGCAGGCTGTGCTGCAGCTTGCTGCGCTCGATTACCCACTCCGTCTCCATTTCCTTTTCTTCCATCAGTTGTGAAAGTTTTTTGTATTTTTGATACTCGATCAAACGCTCGACAAGTTCCTGCCTGGGATCGCCCAAATCTCCGTCGTCTTCCATTTCGACGGGCAGCAGGGTTCGGGACTTTATCAAAAGGAGCATCGCAGCCATCGCGTGGAATTCGGTTACATCTTCAAGGTCCATCGTTTCCGCCCCGCGCAGATAATCCAGGTACTGTTCGGTGATTTTGGCGACGGGAATATCGTAGATGTTAACCTCGTTCTTGCGGATCAGGTACAGTAACAGGTCAAGGGGACCTTCAAAATCGTCCAGTTTGAAGCGGTGAGAATCCCCTTTGACCTTCGTTTCCATTGTGCCTCTGCGTAAATTATTTTAGCGGTAATTGAGCCGCAGGCTCTTTCTTAACGGCGGCCGGTTTTGCCTCGGCGGATTTTGCCGCAGCGTCCTTGGACGAAGCGTCTTTAGACGAAGCGTCCTTGGACGCACCCTTCGATGCAGCGCCGGGAATTTCCCTGCCGGGGAATATCTGCTTGCGCAGCCTGGTTTCCAGCTCGTTGGTAAAGTCGGGGTGCTGATCCAGGTAGTCCCGGGCATTGTCCCTGCCCTGCCCCACTTTTTCCTCGCCGTATGAGTACCACGCGCCTTTTTTCTCGATGATGTTGTACTTTACGGCACTGTCCAGAAGGCTGCCGATGCGGGATATTCCCTTACCGAAAATCAGTTCCAGTTCGGTGCGCCTAAAAGGCGGGGCAACCTTGTTTTTGACAACCTTAACCCGCACACGGTTGCCGATTGCGTCGGTGTCCTTGCCGGCGTCGATGGTCTCGGTTTTTCTCACGTCGATGCGCACCGATGAATAGAACTTGAGCGCGTTGCCGCCGGTGGTGGTTTCCGGGTTGCCCATGAATACCCCGATTTTCATGCGTATCTGGTTGATGAAGATCAGGATCGTGTGTGACTTGCCGATGGTGGCGGTAAGTTTCCGCAGCGCCTGGCTCATCAGCCTTGCCTGCGCCCCCATCTGCGCGTCGCCCATCTCGCCCTGTATCTCGGACTGCGGGGTCAGCGCCGCGACCGAGTCCACGACGATTACGTCGACGGCGCCGGAGCGCACGAGGCTTTCGGTAATTTCCATCGCCTGCTCGCCGTTATCCGGCTGGGACACCCACAGATCGTCGATGTTTACGCCCAGATTTTTCGCGTAAATCGGATCCAGGGCATGTTCCGCGTCGATAAACGCCGCCGTTCCGCCGAGTTTCTGCGCTTCGGCGATGGCATGGAGCGCCAGCGTGGTTTTACCCGATGATTCAGGGCCGAATATCTCGATGATTCGCCCCCTCGGGTAGCCGCCGACTCCCAGCGCTTCGTCCAGCAATATCGATCCTGACGGAACGACCTCGATGCCGGCGGCGCTGTCGTGCGCCCCCAGCTTGATCAAACTTCCCGCGCCAAACTGCTTTTCAATCTGCAGGCGGGCTGCTTCCAGGGCTTTCGCCTTTTCCTCGGGCGCCGCGTTGGGATCGCCCCTGGTTTTTTCTTCGCTTTGTTTAGCCATAAGTATCTCCCTCCCCTATATATGGCGCAAGGTTTCGATTTGCTTTAATGTTCCGCGAAGAATTATAGCAATTTCCGCAAAAAGAGGCAAATACCCGCGAGGATATTCAACCGCATATTACAGAAGCAAACTTTCTATTTCGTCGCCGTGTGCGCCCACCAGTTCCTGGTGTTTCGGGTCTACCATCAAATCCATTTCTTCAAGGGGAATCGCGCCCAAAAGGGTTTTTGGGGTATTTTGAACGACCCATGGACGGCAGACCATATCCCTGTCTTTCCAGTGGACCTCCACCGGTTCGGCAATTTTCACCGTTTCTTTTACGTCATTTGCCAGTGTCACCTGGCGTTTCCCCATTATGCCAAGCCCCAATTCCAGGCATAATTCTTCGTCGATAACCAGCGTCATGGCGCCGGTGTCAACAACTGCCTGAATTGTTTTTAAACGAATGTCCTGCGCTTTGATAAGACCGCGCTGGCTGTTTCCAACGTCAAAAGCGTTTTTTAAAGTGATTTCCGCTTGTACAATACCCATTTTCTACTCCTGCTCAAATATATTAGCACACACAGTGCTACTATATATATGGCGCAAGGTTTCGATTTGCTTTAATATTCCGGAAAGAATTATAGCAATTTCCGAAAAAAGAGGCAAATACCCTGTTACTGTAGTTCGAGGCCGCGTTCGACGTGGGGGGACTGAATCTGTGCCTGGGCGCGGCGCTGCCATTCCCCGGCGCTGTTTTGGGCGGCGAGGAAATTCCAGATGCTCATGGCGGCGTTGTTCTTGCCGTTGCTGTACAGACTTGCCCCGAGGTAGTAGGCGGTTTTGTAGTATTCGTTTTTTTCCGCGTAATCCAGCAGAACGGGGTTTCTGGTTATTTCCGGGCCGAGGTCTTCAAGACTGGTGAACGAATAGTCGAAACGGCGGCGGATAATCTCGTCGATGATAACGGTATTTTGTATGATGAAGGCGAACATCAGGTGTTCCTGTGCGCGAGCGTGCCTGCCAGAAACATAATAGTATAAACCGAGAAGGCGATGCGCCTGTGCGCCTTCCTCATGGCCATAACGGTACAGGGTGATGAAGCGGTCGATGCCGTTGTTTTCCAGCGTGCGGGTCATTGCCTGCTTTGCGAAGGACGGCGAAGTTCCGGGCAGCAGTTCAGTACCTGAACCTACGGATTCTTCTTCGCCCGACCACAGTCTGTCGGTGTCTAAAATCGAAAGCAGAATCCTTTCCATCTCGTTGTATTCCTGCCGTACCCGCCGTATCGCGGCGATTTTATACAGGAGTTCCGTTGCAAAGCCGGGGTTTTCGAAAATGTTTCGCATAACGAGCGCTTTTTGAAACTGGCTCAGTGCAAGCGACAGTTCGCCTTCGATAAGGTAGGTTTCGCCTATCCAGTGTTCGGCTTCCGGATAATCTTTAAGTGAGCTAATCGCGTTGAGCGCGGCGGTTGCGGAATTTTTAAAAGTTTCCCTGGGGATGCGGTAGTACAGTTCCCGCAGGGCATCGGCCGCGCCGGCATAGTGGCGATCGGCGATATAGCGTTCAACCCAGTCAAGGGAATCGTTCATGCGGCGCACTTCGGTAATGGAGAGCAGATCGATAAAATCACGTTCCATCCGGGTATACATGGCCTGCCGCTGCCGCCGTGCATCTTCAAACGCAAGAAGGGCGTTTCCGTAATCGCCCTGCCTGAACATCTGTTTGCCGCGTTCAAGCGTATACCACCAGTCCCTCGGACCGGGTCCACCCTGGCCATGTTCGCTTGGAGCCTGGGCTGGAATATGGCCGGCGCAAAGCAGGAGCAGGAGAATCAATAAAAACCGGTATTTAATTCCTTTCATCAATTGCTAGTACTCATTCCTCGCTTCAGTTTGATTGTTCACCCAATACCGAAAAGCCATTTCTATGGGGATCCTCCAAAAGAACTTGGCGCCGCCGTCGCCTGCCCACAGACCCAGTGTTGGCGCGGTCCCCAGGGTAATTTCAAATTGCTGCACAACATGCCAGGACAAACCCACAGGGATTCGGACGCCTAAATTAAAGCCTGCCCAATTACGCCCGAATTGAAACTCGCCAAGCGCTCCTACGCCCAGGTACCAGTCCAGTTTTAATCTATAGATACCGTCTTCGTTGACTAAGTTATCGGAGATCAGATTACTGTCAAAAAAATAAAAATCTCCGGTGGCCCCAAATCCAAAATGACCTCCAATATGGGCGTGTACTCCCCAGAAAATGGGCAGGCTGGGAAATTTAAGGCTTAATCCGGGATAGAAACCTCCCCCTCCCAGGCCGCCGCCGCCGCTAAAAACGGCGCCGATACCAAGGCCTTCATGATCCGCAAATGCCGCTGTGCTTAACAGCAAACCAATAAACAGAACCAGAAATAATTTTTTCATTTATTTATTTCCTCCCTCTAAATTGTAACAAAAACAGCCAAAAAATGCAAATCGCCTTTCTGTCAGACAAGGGCAAGTTCTTCGGTAAACGCCGCATCCGCTTCTGCGGCGGAAACGGTACGTACAATTTTGCCATGCCGAAAAATCAGCACCTTGTTCCCCGTGCCGGTTATGCCCAGATCGGCGTGTTTCGCCTCCTGCGGCCCGTTCACCTCGCAGCCCATAACGGCGACGGTGATGTCCTTTTCCAGCCCGTACAGCCTCGCCAGCCATCGTTCGCAAAAGCCGTGGGTGTCAAAGCCGTACCGTCCGCAGCGCGGGCAGGAAATGATCCGCACCCCGCCCCGCCGCAGCCTGTCCGCTGCCGCCGGGTCTTCCCCAAAAACCCCGGCAATTTCGGCAGCCGCCCCGCAAATTTCCCTGGCAGCGATCACCTCGTTTTCCATGGTATCGCTCAGGGACACCCGCAGCGTGTCGCCTATGCCCTCCGCAAGCAACAAGCTCAGGGCGGCGCTGCTTCGGGCAATACCCGCCGCCAGTGGCCCCGCCTCGGTAACGCCGATATGCAGGGCGACATTGCAGCGGCTCCTGAGAATGCGGTTCGCATTTATAGTATCGGCAATTCCCGAGGCTTTCATCGACACCAAAACATTGGTAAAGCCGAATTCATCGCAAACCGCCAACTCCCGCTCGGAGGCTTCCACAAGGGCATTAGGCAAAACCAAAGCCTCTGACTTTATCCCCTGTTCTATCACACGGAGGCACGGAGGCACAGAAGGTAACGACTCATATTTCTCTGTGACTTTGTGCCTCTGTGTGAGGTATTTGTCCCTTAAGTCCTGCGGGAGGCTGCCGGCGTTGACGCCTATTCGGATGGGGATGCCTTTTTCCCCGGCTTTTTCCAGGACACGGCGGACTTTTTCCCTGTCTCCGATGTTGCCGGGGTTGATGCGTATCTTGGCGATGGGGAAATCCAGGCAGCGCAGGGCTATTTTGTAGTCAAAGTGAATGTCCGCCACCAGGGGCATGGAAACAAGGGCAGCCAGGCGGCCGAGGGTTTCGGCGGCGGCTATGTCGGGGACGGCAAAGCGCACAAGGCCGCAGCCCATGCGTGAAAGCGACTCAATGCGTTCTACGGTTGAATCTGAAAGAAAAAGGCGATCCTTCCACATGGTTTGAACAACCACGGGCAGACCGCCTCCAACGGCAACGGCCCTGACATGATCAAAACCGCCGATTTTTATTATTCTCGATGCGGGAAACATTAATTTTTAAATTTCATCTCACGGAGGCACCAAGGCACAGAGTACGGCGAGTCGC
>Ga0082212_10008982_pt1 | contig 12944 bp, 5 predicted proteins | sample TergutNt197P3_FD_71548 | JGI IMG/M metagenome (GOLD analysis project Ga0082212, IMG submission 71548) | Neocapritermes taracua P3 segment gut microbial communities from Petit-Saut dam, French Guiana - Nt197 P3 | ecosystem: Host-associated > Arthropoda: Insects > Digestive system > Gut ... | reverse complement strand
TCTTTTCGCTTTACCACTGTGCCGGGCGCCAAAATACTGCTTAACACACGAGATGTTTCCGCATAACCACCGCCATTGTATCGCAAATCAAGTACCACATCGGTTACCCCCTGCGCTTTAAAACCGATAAAAACTTCCTGCAGCCGTCGCTCTGATTCTCGGGTATAGTTTGTATAGCATAGATAACCAATACGATGTGTTCCTTTTACGACGATCGTGTCCTTGACAACAGGATCTTCATACATAGTTAAAGCCACCATATTTACGGGATGAGGATCCGGCGCCAAAATGCCATCGTCTGTAAGGACAGCTTTACCCAATGAAATAGCCGGGGCGTTATACAAATCCATATAATTAACATCCGTTATGTTTTTATTGCTTATAGAAATAAGATGATCTCCACGTTTCAATCCGGCTTTTTCGGCCGGTGAATCCGGATATACATACAAAACAATCGCATACAGGGCTGTTGAATTGATAAATTTCCCCTTTATCAATTCGTAACCGAATGAAGTTGATACCCCGTCGAGCATATTGTAAAAAGCTTTAGCGTCTTCTGTAAGCATGGACCATTTATCTTCCGCTCTGTATATCAGTTTTTCAAAAAACGCATAAGAATCCGGCTCGTATTTAGGATTTATCTGATTCCAATTAATGGTAGAAGTCCATAGATAAAAATCTTTTACATAATCAAAAATAAAATTATTTACTTTAAGCGTTTCTCCCGAAACAGGCTTCTTTGTTTCGCCGGCGTCATCTTTCTCACAAGATAAGCATAGCATAGATATGCAGGCAATAAATAACCAAAACTTTTTCATTCTTTTTTTATATTCAATTTCAAGTTCCCATATTATTGGAGACTTTTAATAATTCTTATCGTCATGCTGAATTTGTTTCAGCATCTTCTCTTTTTCAGGAGATTGCGGATTATGTCCGCAATGACAGGAATACTGTAAACAGGGATTATTAATGATTGCAAAAATATCTAAAATTTCAACTAATCATCATGTAAAAGTCTGTACAGAAACAATAAGTACAGAATGGCCATAGAGAACTTTGTTACAATAATCAACCTTTGTATCTTTGGCGAGGTTACATAGCTGATCATCGGGCATCAGTTGCAATAATTCTGCCACTGATTTTTTGGGTTTGGCCAATCCTTTTTTATGTCCATATACTATCAAATTACAAATTCGACAGCACGAAGATAGTATAAAATAATTCATAATTCATAATTCATTCCTATCTTTGTACGTTTAAATTCGATAAACTCCAAAAAGCAAAAATATGAAACGTTTGAAATTTCTATTTATCATTCCCATGATGTTGTTGGTCGGCACATGTTCAAATGCGCAATCAAAGGGTGATGGCGAGATTGTTCTGTTGAAAAAATCAGATTTTCTTGTAAAGGTTTTTAATTACGAAAAACAAACCGAAGAATGGATATATGAAGGCAAAAAACCTTGTATTATAGATTTTTATGCAGACTGGTGCGGCCCTTGTAAAATGATAGCGCCCATTATGAAAGAATTGGCGGCCGAGTATAAGGACGAGATCATTTTCTACAAAATCGATGTCGATGAAGAAAAGGAGTTAGCGGCAGTTTTCGGGGTAAACAGTATTCCGATGATTTTGTTTGTTCCGATGGAAGGTCAGCCTCAGGCAGCTGTGGGCGCTTTGCCCAAAGAAGCAATGGTTGAACAGATTAAGTCGATTATATTGGGCGAAGAAATTTAACTTGACATGAAACACACCCTTTCTTTTTGTTGCCTTTTATTTTTCTTAAGCCCTGCATTTTTTCAGTCGGTTCAATCTCAAGTTTCCGTTTACCGGATTGATGTCAGAAAGGATATTGATCGGACTACGCAACGTTATGTCACTCGGGGACTTGCCGAAGCTCAACTGCTTGGGGCAGATGCTGTATTGCTGCATCTCAATACGTATGGCGGTCTATTGGATTCGGCCGACTCAATCCGCACGGCCATCTTATACAATCCGATTCCCGTTTATGTATTTATTGATAACAATGCGGCTTCGGCCGGTGCGCTTATCTCTTTGGCTTGCAAGCGAATCTATATGCGCAAAGGTGCCAGCATAGGCGCTGCGACAGTGGTTAATCAGACAGGCGAAGCGGTGCCCGACAAATACCAGTCTTATATGCGTTCCATGATGCGCGCTACGGCCGAATCGCACGGGAAAGACACCATTATTCAAGGGGTTGATACCACCTATCGTTGGAAGCGCGATCCGCTGATTGCGGAGGCAATGGTGGATAACAGAATCGTCATTCCCAACCTGATTGATTCGAGCAGAACGTTGACATTGACAGCCGAAGAGGCGATAAGGTGGGGTTATTGTGAGGGAATTGCTGAATCGGTCGATGAGGTTATTACCCAATATTTAGGATTTGAAGACTACCGGCTGACAACATTCCGGCCCTCGTGGCTTGATGATTTGCTTGGTTTTTTGATGAATCCCGTATTTCAATCCATATTGATATTAATTATTGTAGGCGGAATCTACTTTGAATTGCAAACGCCGGGCATTGGTTTCCCTTTGCTGGCAGCAATCATCGCTGCCATGCTTTATTTTTCGCCGCTGTATGTCGAAGGACTTGCACAGAATTGGGAAATCCTGTTGTTTGTGATTGGGATCATATTGATTATGATCGAAATATTTGTGATTCCCGGATTTGGAGTAGCCGGCGTAGTAGGCATCCTGTTATTAATTACAGGCCTTGTACTCAGTTTGTTGGATAATGTGGTTTTTGATTTCGAAAATGTAAGCAGCGCTGATACAGGCAGGGCAATCATGACGGTTCTGACGGGGGTTATACTCGGTATGGCAGGCATGATATGGCTTTCCGGCCGCATTGGGAAAAAAGGAATTTTTCGCAAGATCGCATTACAAACGGATTTGGAAAACGCATTTTCATCGACTGTATTGACCTCATTAACAGGAAAAACAGGCGTTGCACATACGGTTTTGCGCCCATCGGGAAAAGTCTGCATTGAAGGCGAAATATACGACGGCATAGCCGAAATCGGTTTTGTTGAGAAAGGCACAAATGTACGTGTGGTACGATTTGAGAATGCACAAGTATATGTAGAGATGATTTAGCATTGAGATTTTTTGCAATTCGAACAGATTTCTCTTCCCTGCATAAACGGATGCGGAAAAATATATAGCAAACGAAAAAGAATGGCAGGTGTTATCGATTTTTCTTGAAGACTGCACATTGGAAGAACATCAGCATTCAAGCCCGCATTTTCATGAAATCCCCTTTGATATATTAATGAAGGACGCTACGCTTGTAGCGAATGACAAATCCATTGTGAATCGAAGATCGGCCTTAGCCAATTGCGATTTAAGCCGACATAAATAATCCCATAGGTTGTTTTCCAACCGGATCCCATAACCGGCAGGGTTGTTTTTAACAAAAATTAACCATTTTGATCGTTTTATTTTCATTTTAAATTGCGCTTTTAACGTTTAATTGAAAATAATATGTATGTTTGCGCCAGTAAATTAGATGTTTATGTGTGTAATATGTAAATTATTTTGTAAAATATTTTATAAAATATTTTATTAATTAAAAGTAATAATTTAGCAGATAATAAAATGAGAAACAAATTGACTATGAGATTGTTTATGGCATTGCTTGTTGTGATGCTAACAGGAGGATTGATGCCGGCAAAAGCGGCAACAATTAATTGGAATATCAATACCCAGGGAGACTTGACTATACTTGGCGCCAGTACAGATGATTACCATATTTCCGGTACCGGAACTGCCACAGCCAACAGAGTCATTATTGAATCAGGTTATCATGGAACCATTACATTGACCAATGTCCGGATAAAAGCGCCGCAAAATTATGCGCCTATCCGGGTTAAAGGAGTATATGATGGCGATGTGATGAATCCGGTAACCATTGTAACCATTATTATTGATGGATACAATCAGTTGGAAGCCGGCGATGGGCCTAATCCCAAAGGAGCAACCACTACTATCATAAGTAATGCTGCTGCATTGCAGGTTGATCAGGGAGCACAAATCCATATCCGTGCAATTGACGAAGCAGACGATACCAGCGGTGAGTTGGTAGCCCGCAGTTATCACACTCCTGGTAGTGGTGATGGAGCTGCCGGTATTGGAGGACCTAATACGATTAATGGCGTGTCGGCAGACCAGGGCGCTCAAGGAACTGTAACTACATGGGGGCCGGGCCAGAGTGGAGCTGCACGAAACACATCAGGCGGCAATATTATTATTTCAAGCGGCACTATCTATGCCCGTGGAGGACGATGCGGAGCCGGAATCGGCGGCGGATATTATGCGCTCTATCCCGGCAATATCGTAATCTATGGGGGAGATGTAACAGCTTATGGAGGCGATCATAGCGCCGGTATCGGAACAGGTTGCCCAAATATGTCAGGTAATAACGGATGGTATGCTTATTCCAGCAGTATTATTGTATTGCCTCCGGCAAAAATCACAGCAACTACCGAGCAGACTGGAAGGCCGGGCCTTGCCGGAGCAGACAATATCACTTACATAGGAGATCCTCAAAGCCCGTTGATTACGGTAAAAACAGTAGACAATGAGCAGCATGCGGATATCTATGCCGACCTTTCCGCTACAAATTCTATTGTCAACGTTTTCAATGCGCTTGGTATTACAAGTACCGACTTTGATCTTTCAAGCGCAAAATTCGGCAATACGGGAAGCGCCGGAGCTTTGTCATTTAGGGCAACCCTTGTACAACCGGTAACTTTCTTTACAGATGCAAGCAGTTCACAACCTGCTACGCTTGGTCGGCCCTATAAACCTTACCAAATTTCCAATCTTACCGGAAACTCATCGACAACTTACACGATTACCCTGCCATTGCTGAATATTGGCATGTCTTTCGAAATTACTCCGGCTACTCCGATGGAAGTGGGATATAGCGGATCAGATGCTTTCGCTAATTCGTATATGCTGAAAGTAACCTATTCGGACACCAAATCCATGACCGGTATTACCTACGAATTACAGGCAGGGACAGCTTCGAATTTTGTGTCGCCCCCTCAATTTTTCAGCGATGCTGCCGGAACTACTGCAATTGCCGCCCCGGCAAACCTGACCAACGGCGACGTATTCTATATCAGGGTGCCGATCAAAACCGGACAACCTCTTGGCATTTATCATGATGTATTGCGTTTCGGAGGTACGTACGATGGTGCTGCTACAGGCTGGATACGCCAGGTAGTTACCCAGCGGATTGTTTACGACGATTCAAATACGAATACATATATTAAGGTAACAGCCAATCCGCCCACGGACATTTGGAATAATCCGACAACAGCAAGTACTGTTTTGACATTAAATATCACGCATGGTTCCACATCGCCGGTAGGGGATTATCCTTACGACCCGACCGATGTGTCGGCCCGGTACCTGATTACCACCGAAAAGGATTATGCAACAGCGCTTGCAGCCAATCCGCTTTCTACATGGGCACACTTGAATGTACCCACTGCAGGTGGAGTAGATATTACGACCACAGCCTCTCTAAATTTGCCTGAGGATACCTACTATATCCACTGGTATGTAACATCAGGAATTGTCTATGCACGCAGTTTGACAGTTGTAGGCCCACCTCCCGCCCAGTATGGCGGATTTGGCCCCTATATCATTGATACTACTCCGCCAACTGTTACCATTGAATGGACGGGCGGAGGTACTAATCTTACTGTCAGTGGTCCGGCGACTGTTCCTATAGATATCACATTCAGCGAAGATATCAAGAATGCGGCAACCGCATTATCGACATCAAGTTTTACGGGGGGAAATGTATCTAATATTCAGTTGGTTCCCGGCACCCAAAACAGATATACCGCCGATGTGTTTTTTCCCGGTCCAAATTACTCCTGTGATAATATTAGGGTAAACGCCAATGCTGTGACCGACCTTGCCGGAAACGGGAATACGGTTTCCAATACAATACAGATTTGTATGCTGAATGCGACCCAGCCTGTGGTTACATTTAACAATGTAGCCGCTTATGCTACCCTTCGTCCGACCTTTACGGCCTCAATAGCCCCGGGATATGGTTACGCTCTGTCCACATCCTACGGCGGAAGTTCTATTGTTAACGGCCAAAACCTGGCTTCCCAGTTTACGATTACCCCGGCAGGCGGTTCTGCGTTGCCTGCTTCGAACTATACCGCTCAGTACAACTCATCGAACAATGAAGTTACCTTTACATTTTCGGTCGATCTGCTCAATTCGACGGTATATACCATCGCCATAGCCAATGATCAGATATATAACGAGTTGCTAAACGGTAATGATCCAAAAAGTTCTACGTTCAAGATTGCGGAACCCGACTTTACGGGTTTGGCAGCAGGCATCACGGCAAGTCCGAACTGGTTTGACGATTCAGGCGGCAGCACCACGCTTACCATCAAGGGCGAAGGCCTGAAGATGAATGCCGAGGACGGCAAACTGTCACTTCGTGTGGCTTGCCCCGGCATGTCCTACAGTAGCGGTCCGATCACGCCGCCGACCTTTACCTTTACCACGGGAAGCGACGGCTATGATGAAGTGATCGTCAGCGGCGTGACCATTCCCGCCAATACGACGTCTTCCACGATAACCTATACGTTTGAGTTGTTTATGACTTTCGACGGCGCTGCCGAGATAAGCACCGGCAAGACCTGCAAAGTGGAAGTAGAGCCGGCCACCTCGTTTATTGTAAAGGTAACCAATACGACTGCTGCGGTCAATGACTTGACGTATGGCTATTTGCTTACGACAGCACAATCGAGCGGCTACATTCAGCAGATAACGGTAGAGAACATGGGACTTCAGACGCTGAATGACCTGACGGTTACATTTACCGGTACTGACGGCGACAAGTTCGACTACAACAACCTGACACCGATTACCGGCCTGGCTTCCGGCAGTACCGCTACCTTCTATGTCTATCTGAAGACCGGTCAAAATGCAGGCATATATGCCGTTACCGGCGCTGCAACACCTACCAATGTGGTAGTAAGCGCCACACAAAGCGGCGCTACTTCTCCATTGACCGGCAGAGACGCCCTTGTACAGCAAAAGGTATTGAAGGCTCCGAGCACCGGCGGCGAAGGCAATGTGGTGGGCAATCCTGTTCCAAGCACAACATGGATTAACAATGCAACCATCGCATTCACGGCGTCGGCCACAGGTTCGACCGACAGTGTGGAAGACTGGAAATATGTAGTGGTCCAGAGCGGCGAGCCAAGACCCGGCGACAGTGACACGAGATGGGTATCTGTTCCGGGAGGAGCGTTGACGTCAACGTTTAATGTCCCATCCACTTACGACGACAGTTATACGGTTTACTGGCAGATGAATACAAACAACTTCAGTAATATTGTGCTGCCCGGCGTAGTTTCGGACGGAGGCATAACCACTTACCTGATAGACCGCGTTGCGCCGCTTGTCGATGATATGGTATCAAGTCGCAGCGACTTTACAGGTCCTTCGGCATTCAACATAACGGTTACTTTCGACGAGGATGTATCGATCAATGACCTGTCACAGTTCAAAACTGTGAGTTCCACCGTACAATCGCATACCGTTATTGACAGCAAAACGATTGAATTCACCATTCTGCCGAATGCAGGACTGGCTGACGGTACCATTGTTTCTTTCTCCGTAGCCGCAGGCGCAGTGAAAGACAAGGCAGGTAATCTGAATCCGCCTTCTATAACAAGCAGGGATATATTCCTGGTTTATGAAAGTACACGTCCCGTTGCAACACTGACGGCGCCATTGAAAACGAATACGGACTTTACCGTAACGGTTGAATTCTCGGTCGATATTATTGACCTTGAACCGGCTCATTTCTCTATTACGAACGGCGGAGTTGTGACCGGCGCTTCTTTTGATCCTAAAGGATCGGGCAAATCGTTTACCTTTACGGTAAATACTGCCGCTTCGGTTTCGGGAACGCCTATCGTAATTGAATTGTTAAGCAATTCTGTCATGGATGCCGCCGGAAATTACAACCTCCATGCTACCGCTACTGTTGACTACAACAACGATCCGATACAGGCCGTATTAACCTACGCAGGCGGACCAACGAAGTACGAAAACGGCCCGTTCGACATACAGGTGGATTTCTCCAGAGATGTAACGGGACTGACAGCTTCCGATTTCAACTTTAACACAGGCCTTTCGGCTTCGCTTACCTCGCTTACTGCGAAGAAATATATCCTTACCCTGACGCCTGCTGCTAATCAGGACGCCACCACGCCTGTTGAGTTGAAGACAGGCCTTACCACCGTCATAGACGATTTCGGCAATGCGGTAGCCGGATCCAATACGGTATCTGTCAATTACGATACCCGCAGGCCGCTTGTACAGGAGGTTTACATGGTCAATCCGGCTGTGGAAGTGAATTATGATCCGTTTGATGTGAAGATCGTATTCGACGAAGCAGGTGTTACCTCGTTCGATATATCCAAGTTGGAATCGAACCTGCTTGACTTCATTTCTGTTGTAAGCGGCCCCGTAACGGTTGGCAGCACAACCGAGTTTGTGGTAAAAGCACAGATTCCGTTCGATACCCCGGGAAGCGGCTCGGCAATTACCGTCAAGGTGAACGACAGCGCTGCCAAGGACAAAGCAACAAATCCGAGTGTGGCAAGTTCGGCGCTTAACCTGAAGTCTGCACCCGGTGGCGGCGGCGGCGGCGGCACGCCTCCTCCGAATGTGATCTTTGTCGATAATGTAGCTCCTTACGTGGTCAGCATGTCTCCTTCGGGCGACTGGGCGCCGATTATGGGCAATCTGATTATCACATTCAACAAGTCGATCGATCAAAGTATCGAGGGCAAGGTATGGCTCCAGGACTTCGGATACCTGTCGGGCGGCACATGGTTAGACAAACGTACACTTTCATTCCATTACGGTTATCTCAGGTATTGGGCAACCTACCAGGTAAAAGTATCTGATTTTTATGATTTGGCCGGTAATCTGCAGGATCCGCCGTTCAACGGCGCATTCTCCACAGGCGCTCCGTTGCGTCCTACGATTCAGCGCGAAGTCATTTTGTTTGCCGGTACAGGCATCAACCTGTCTATCACCCCGAATACGGTACATTATGTGGTCAGCAGCCATGACTTCATCTTCAATGTGACTGCACAGCCCGGTTATAGCCTTGATAATTTGAAGGTGACTACCGGTATTGAGTTGCGCGACAGAGAGGGCATATCCCTTACGAAGAATGCCGACGGCAGTGTAACGGTCAGGCTCAGGACTGTCACGGAAACACTGTTTATCACGGTCACAATCGGTGCATTGGCAAATGAACCGTTAGAAACGGTCAAGGTATGGGCTTACGAACATAACCTGCATGTGCAATCCGACCGGCTTGCGACATTGCGCATCCATACGATGGACGGTCAGTTGTACCGACACATGCCGATAGAGGAAGGTGTTACCACCATCCCGTTGCCTCGCGGCATCTATACGGTGCTTGTGGACTCGAAAACCTACAAGATCGTGGTGCAATGAACAATGAATAATTGACAATGAACAATTGAATTTATTCTTTTGTTCATTGGATAAGCCTCCCGATTTGCCTTCAAAAGCAGGTCGGGAGGCTTGCTTTTGGCCTAAAGCAACTCGCAACCATCCGGCAAGTCTATTATAATATAAATTAATATATATTAACATTTATTAACTATCTTAATACTTGTGCTTTCAGTATATATATATACTTTTGGCGCAAAATTCTAATAATTGTATTGATTTGATAATAAGATAATTAAATAATTTTATAAAATATTTTACAATAATAATTAACAAAATATATAAATAATATTATAAAATATTTTACGATAATTTGACGATACGAATAAAATAAAACTATAAATTAAATTTTAAATGTATGAAAATTGGTGTTAAGAAATCCTTCTTTTATGTTTTTGTTGCAAGTATTTGTAATTTAACGGTTTTGTGTGTAGCACAAACCAATGCAGAGGATGGAAAATCTTTATGGGGCAATTGGACATTCGACAATGTTACTGCCCATGAAGGTAATGTATTGCAAGCGTTCAATACGGATGGCTTGGGTTGTTGTGGTGTTCCTGTCGAAATGAATATTCGGCAGGATGAAATTACTTTTGTTTGGAAAGGACATACGGAAAAGGTTCCTTTCAATTCCGTTGTCAAGGCGGGCAATCTTTTTTGTTTTCCGATTTGCGCTGAATGGACAGTTGCTGACAATAAGCTGCAATTAAAATGGAAACAAGACATAGAAGGCCCGGATCCGAAAATGTTAGCTATTGTATTAACTTATAAAATTAAATAACAATGAATTTATTTACTGTGTTTAAAAATATTTTGACGCGAACATTTATTGTTCTGCTTTTGGGATTAATTACTTCTGCGACTTTGTTGGGACAACGTCCTGTTGTCACGCATAACATTAACACAGATGGAAGTTTGGTAATAGCGAGCGGTCAATTCGGCAATGATTATATCATTACCGGCACCGGCGCTTCTACGACCAACTCAATAACGATAGATGCCACGTACAAAGGTACAATCACGTTGGATAACGTAAATATGACGAACTCAGCTACGGCCTGTATTACCGTTTTTGGCGCATTCGATCAGCCCAGCTTAAGCCCTGTAACACTCGTTAATGTTATCCTGAAAGGAACGAATACCCTGCAAAATACGGGTATGAATTATCCTGCCTTTCAGGTAGATCAGGGCGCGCAGATCCATCTCAGCGCAATTGATTCAACGGATAATACGACCGGCACACTTCATGCATCCTGCCCAATGACAAATTCCAGTGCCGGCGCCGCTGCAATTGGCGCTCCTCATAGCGCTACACAGGGGAATGCCGTCATAACCTGTACTTCCGGTTCGCCGGGCAGAACGAATACTGCCGGAGGAAATGTGATTATTTCCAGCGGAACCATTACGGCTATCGGAGGATATCATGGCGCCGGTATCGGCGGCGGCTGGTACAGTTACTACAATGGAATAGTCGTAATATACGGAGGTATTGTAGAGGCAAGAGGCGGAGGTCATGCTGCCGGCATTGGCAGCGGTTGTCCTATAGGTACCGGCGTTACTAACTGTTCGGGACCAAACAGCGCAATCATAGCCTTGCCTCCTGCACAAATTACAGCTACCGGACATAACGGAAACGGAGCAATGGGTCTTGCAGGAGCCAACAGTATCAGCTATATCGGCGACCCGGCCAGTCCGCCGGTTAATATATATACGCAGGGATACGAAAAAAATGCCGATATATATGCCGATTTGACCGAAACTACATCGATCACAACTATATTTAGCGCATTAAGCATCCCTGTAGATCTTACTGCCGTGAAATTCGGCAATACGGGTTCGTCAGGTACCTATACAATTCGTGCTGTATTACAACAGCCCGTAACTTTCTTTACCGACGCCGGCAGTACGGCTCCGGCTACCTGGGGGCGTCCGTTTAAACCTTTAAGAACTACTGCTCCCGGACCGTCGGCTACCAATGTCGAATTACCCATGCTGGATATCGACCTGTCCTTTGAAGTAACGCCGGCTGTCCCGATGGAAGAGGGATATTCCTCTTCGGATGCAATAACCAATTCCTATATGCTTAAAATGACGTATTCGGATACCCGATCGCCGATGAGCATTGTATCGTATAGTTTGGCGAATGCTGCAACATCCGACTTTACCGGCCTTCTTTTCTACAATTCATCCCTCAGCCCAATAGGTTCCACCGGCCCTTCTACACTGAATGCAGGCGATGTTTACTATATCAGGGTGCCAATCGATCAGGACAAAACCATCGGCATTTACCATGATGTATTACAGATGGAAGGACAATTTCAAAGCTCCCCCACCGGAAAAATCCGCCAAGTCGTTACCCAACGCATTGTATTTGACGATACAGGATCGAACAATTATATCAAGGTAACAGCCAATCCGAACACGGACATTAGGAATGATCCGGCAACATTTAGTACTGTTTTGACATTAAATATCACGCACGGATCCACATCGCCGGTAGGGGACTATCCTTACGATCCGACCGATGTGATAGCCCGGTACCTGATTACCAACGAAAAAGATTATACAACAGCGCTTGCTGCCAACCCGCTTTCTTTATGGCCGGTTTTGAATGTACCAACTTCGGATGGAGCCAATGCTGCGACTACAGTACCTCTTAACCTGCCGGAAGGCACCTATTATATCCACTGGTATGTTACCTCAGGTGTGGTTTATGCACGCAGCTTGACGGTTGTAGGTCCGCCTCCCGCCCTGTATGGCGGATTTGGCCCCTATATCATTGATACTACTCCGCCAACCGTTACCATTGTGTGGACGGGCGGAGGTACTAGTCTTACTGTCGGTGGTCCGGGGACTTTTCCTATAGATATCACATTCAGCGAAGATATCAATGATGCACATACCGCATTAACGTCATCAAGTTTTACCTATGGAGGTGTATATAATATTCAGTTGGTTTCCGGCACTCAAAACAAATATACCGCCATGGTGAATTTTCCCGGTCCAAATTACAACTGTAATGATATTTCAGTAATCGACAATGCCGTGAGAGACCTTGCAGGAAACGGGAATACGATGTCCAATTGGATACAGATTTGTATGATGAATGATGACCAGCCTGTGGTTACGTTTAACAATGCAGCCGCCTATGCTACCCTTCGTCCGACCTTTACGGCCTCAATAGCCCCGGGATGGGGTAGTGATCTGTCCACATCCCCGGGTGGCAGTCCTATTGCTAACGGCCAAGATTTGGCTTCCCTGTTTACGATTACCCCGGCAGGCGGTTCTGCGTTGCCTGCTTCGAACTATACCGCTCAGTACAACTCATCGAACAATGAAGTAACCTTCACATTTTCGGTCGATCTGCTCAATTC
>Ga0082212_10008981_pt1 | contig 12945 bp, 7 predicted proteins | sample TergutNt197P3_FD_71548 | JGI IMG/M metagenome (GOLD analysis project Ga0082212, IMG submission 71548) | Neocapritermes taracua P3 segment gut microbial communities from Petit-Saut dam, French Guiana - Nt197 P3 | ecosystem: Host-associated > Arthropoda: Insects > Digestive system > Gut ... | reverse complement strand
GGCGCGAAGGACAGCGGGCCGCGCTTTTTTAACATAATAAGCGAATCGCGGGGTTAGGCCGCGGGGATTGCCGGGGGGCTCACAATGACGAAAGTTCCCGCCGATAGCATGGACGGCCATGAAGTAAAGACCGTCGGCGTCTCCCGAACTGATAGCGAAAAAACTACGAACGATTTTATCCATTCTGATTTTACGCTGCCCGGCGGCCATGGCGGCAGCGCATTCGGCGTATCGGGCATGTCGCTTTCCAGGCGCGGCAATTTCGACAGCGAACTGGACGTCGACTGGTATTCGTACGAAAATGGCGCCGAACCTTTCAACGCAATGCTGACGATGTCCGGCGGCGCGAATATGGAAGACGCGTGCGGAATCGTCATACTGGACGCGAGATATAATTTGAAGGCGTCCGGCGGCGCGGGGCTGATTTACGAATTCGCACGTAATTCAGTATCGTACGTCGGCGTCTATATTAAAGACGGAATGTTCGCAGGCGTCAGGAACGACGCCAGCTATACGCTGACCGCCGGCGAATCGAAAACCAAAGAATTCAAACTCGACGACTATTTTTGCGGGAGCCGCCAGGCGTCCACGTCCGACGGCGCGGCGCGCTACTATCTCGGCTCGCTTCCGGCAAACAAACTGGTAGTTGCGTCCATCGAGCCTTCCGGCCGCGACAACGCAAACGAATATATCGTCGGCGGCATAACCCTTACGGACGCGCAATATAACTATATGAATTATAGGGGCAACTCGAGCGCCAAAACGTGCATGATATATTTCATAGTGCCAAAAAGCGGGGAATACACGCTGAATATAGAAAACAACGGCGAACTTGATCCGCCCAGGCAGTATACAATCCACGTTTACACCGCCGACTATATCACGCCGGACAAAGCGTTCGATAAACGCGACGCGACGGATTCCGGCGCCGGCGCAGCAGGCAACTATCTGATTTTCAACGCGCCGGAATTCTTAAAATACTCCGGCCATCTTGGCGACAATTACCGCTACCTTTCTAAAATGCAGGTCCGCGGGAACGCGAACATATACTGGGAACACGTCAACGAATTCGGCAGGGACATGATATTCGGCCTCCTGCTGCACAACTCTTCCAGGGCGGACGCCAATGCCACGATTAATATAAAGAGCGCCCACCATACCGGCAGTATGCCGAGGATGGAAGTCCCGCTCCAAATCTGGGACGATTATTGCATGGGCAAAATCAAGCCGGACTCTACCGGAATAAGCGGCGCAAGCAGGAACGTTTCAATACAGGCGGGCGGCGCGCAGTGGATATATCTCGACTATGTTTCCGCCAGTTCTGACGGCTTGCTGAACGGCATAATAAATTTGACGGTCAGGGATAACGCAAGGCTGGATTGCTATGCCTTTATGGTGGGTAGCGGCGATGCGTTGGACATGGTCGAAGAGGATTTCCGCGTTGGCGACCGCAGGAGCGAACTGTTCATCGAAGAGGAAGAGGCCGAAGAAGAAGGGGAAGAAAACGAAAACGGCGAAGGAGCAGCCGGAGCAACCGGCGGAGCTTCCACACAAAACGCAGGCGACTCTACGACAAGAACCTCCGCCTCCACACAAAACGCCGGAAACGCCCCCGCAGCTTCCGCCTCCACACAAAACGCCGGCGACGCCCCCGCAACCTCCGCCGCCACGGCAAGAAACGTCGGCGGCAGGGGCCACCTCGCTTATACGCGGGCGGACGGCGGGGCCGGCGAGCTTTCCGGCGCGACCGACGGGCCTGTCCTTGTCAGCGGCAATATCAACCTGAACGGCAGAAGTTCGTACAGGCTCCTTCTCGCAGGCGACGACGCGCCGATGCTGAACGCCGGCGAGGACATGCCCCTGCTGTACGACGGCAAGGCCGTCGCGCCCAAATACGCGGACAACGCCCGCAACTACGCCGTAATATACCGGCTGAACATCAGCGGCTTTTCCGGCGACAAAGCCGTTTTCCAATATAACAGCAATACAAACCCGAACTATCTGCACGACCCCGACACCGGCATATATGTCGCCTACACGATTTGGTACAAGGGCCAGATATACGACAGGGGCTACCACACGCTGCTGCAGCCGCATTACAGCGGCTTCTACCCCGAAGCGTCGACGAACCGCCCCCTCCCGGCCGGCCAATTCACAATCGACATCGTCATCAGCGGCATGAGTTCTATGCCGCTTACGCTGATATTTGAATAAATGAGAGTTGTTCTTAAAATGAACTTCATAGAAACAGTTTAAAGACCGCTTCTGTCATTGATAAAAAGCTATTCGCTTCCGGTTGTGTGTTGCATGACAATAAAGAGTTTAACTCTGCTGCCGCGACGGGTGTTGCCGTGCGTGAGTTTTCCACAAATTCCGGTCCGATGGACTATTTGTTGTTCGTGGATAGGAAACCAGCGCACGAAGAACAGGAAACGGGTGCAGTATGACGTAGAAAAAGCCGCCCTGCTTTCAGAGGATTACACGCTTGGCACGAACGTCCTCACCCCTTAAGCCGCTTCTGAAAGGTAGTGTATGTCAAACTTCGTTTTTATCGCGTTCTTTTACATAGTGCCTATATTCTATCGGCGTAGGTTCTTTCTTTTCGGTCTGCATTTCCACGACGCCCGCCAACGCGCTTACCTTGTCATTGATAATTGGCTGTAAGCAGACGGGAACATGGTCGTTATGATACCGATGTAACGCGACGCACTCTTTACATTTGCCATGCCAATCGCATAAGGTATTAGGGCAGGAGCATTTCGTAATCTGCGGGTTAGCCGCCAATCGTCTGTTTTCAAGAACGAGGCCGTAGTATTCTTCTTTAGTTTTCATGTGCGCCTCCTTAAAAACTTTTTCTTGTAATATATATCAAACTCGTTCAGAACCAAGATAAAGCACATTTTCAGATTGCATTATTTTTTCTAAGTTGACATTGATTATTTGAGGATATAAAGGTATGTCTTTCAAATCAACAATGTCAATCCATACCGATTCGAGCATATCTAAGTCCTTTTCGGCTAACGGTTTGATAGGTTCATCTGTCAAATAACAAATAAATAGAAAATGAACTTTATGGGCGTACTGCTCATATTTAATACGGAAATTTTCATTCATTGATATTTCTTCGTATATTGCGACTAACCTGTCAACGGCGACAGTATAGCCCGATTCTTCAAGACATTCCCTTGATGCGGCAAAAATATAAACTGCCTAAATAATAATCGGCAAACGGCCGGTTACATATCGATTCAACACCCGTAGACGGTTACGGTTTTATGCCTGCGGATTTCTTTTTTTATAAAGAGCTTTTCGTCCCATGGCGTCGTCCCGGATTGATCGAAAATTATGAGCCATCCGTCTGCGCATCCCAATTTGTCCATGTACCCGAATATTTGTTCGACGCCTTTACCGTATGTCGTCGCGTCCCGCCGGATCTTCAGTTCGATAGGATATCGGCGTTCGCCGTATGTGACGCAAATATCCACGCGGCCCGCCGCCGCCGCCATTTCGCGCGAAATGCTTCCGCCCCCGTTGACGACGCGTTGCAAAAAAGCGTGCAGGACAAGGTGCGGCGCCGCTTCCTGATAATCTTTTTTATTACGCCAAATCGCTTCGTTTTCCCGCCAGAATATTTGGAAATCGCATAATAAATAATCCATATCGAGCTTGCTGTTCTTTATGTATCGCGGTATACCGTACCTGCCGCCGTCGATCTCCTCTCTTACGTCGCGGCTCAGCGTCCTGACTATGGCGTCGCCGTATATGGGGTTCGCCGGCTCCACCCGCCCGAATTCCTCCCGGATAAGGCCAAGGTCCATTACATAGCTAAAATCGTCCGAGTTGCGCGAAATGGCCGATTCCTTTCCAATTAAAATAGGTTCGATAATACTCCGGACGCGTTCCTCCCGCAGGCGGGCGGCAAGCGAATCAAAATGTGAGTCCTTTCGCAGAGTCAATTCATGGATAGCTTCGGAGACCATATCGACGCTGACCGGCGCCGGCGTTTCGCATCCGTCTTTTTTTCCCGCCGCAAGTTTGGCTATCGCGTTTACAAGCCATGGCTGGCCTTGCGTTTGTTCCCAAACCATATTTATCGCGCCGCCGGTAAATTCCCGCCCGGTTTCCGTTGTGTGCTGCGCATAAAGCCCGGCAATTTCTTCTTTTGTGAAGTTTTTGAGCGTCATCGTTTCCGCTACAATGTTGAAAGGGCTCGCGCTGCCTAAAGTTGACAACGGCTTTCGGTATTCCTCGCTATAGTCGCGGATATTCCGCATGCCCGCAAGCGCGACCGAATGCGCGAATGGCACGTCGTCGCGGTTAATATATCCGCTTCGCAACTGCCTTAAAAAAGCGATCAGTGTGGCGCCGCTTAAACAATCGGCCTCGTCGAACAACAAAACGAGAGGCTTATCGAGCGTGCGGCAATACGCGACGAGGGAATTTTGCAAAGCGCTGTATGGCGCGCCGAGGTCGGTCGCCGCAGCGAAAGAAGAAGCATCGGGAAATGAATAGTTGACGAGAGCGTTCTTGACAGCGTCTACAATTGCCGGGATCCCGATTGCAGCTTCGTCCACGCCCTCCAGCGTTTCCAAAGAACAATATAACGCGCGGTAGCCTCCGCCGGCGCAAATGCCCGAAGCGAGGGCCCTGAGCAATGTGGTTTTGCCGCTCTGCCTGGCCGCGTGTATGATAAAATATTTATTGTTCTCTATAAGCGCCGAAAGATCGTCGCCCAACCCGCGCAACGCGTCAATCATATAGTGTTTCGACGGGTTGCAAGGCCCTTCCGTATTGAATGTTCGCATGCGTTTTATTATGATATCCTGTCTTTAATAAAGCCGTTTATGCAGGCGCATATAAATTGCTTGTATCCGCCGGAGCCAAATAAATAAATTCATTTCATTTAATGTACGAAGTGCATATAATATATTATATATCGCCATATACGGATATGGCAAAATGAAAGGTACGTGTGAATGGGACATAAATATTGGAAGCGGCGGCATGGCATAAAATTATTTTATATATTGGCGCTGGCCTTTGTTTTGACGATTGCGTTATTTCCGGGCGCAGGCGCGCACGCAGAAACATCGGGCGACTATGTTTACAGCGTTGTTGGCGGCAAGGCCAGGATAGACGTCTACAGCGGGCGGGCGGAGCACCTGATCATACTCGATACGCTAGACGGCTACCCGGTGGCGGAGATCGGCGCCGCCGCGTTCCTTATGTGCGGGACGCTCAAAACAGTGACGATCCCGCCGAGCGTCGTAAATATAGGGGCGCAGGCGTTCGATTCATGTACAAACCTTCGTTCAGTAGTCGTCCCGGAAGGCGTCAAGTCGATAGGCGAGAGGGCGTTTACGGGCTGCGCGGCGCTCGCGTCCGTGACGATACCGGAAAGCGTATCTTCTATAGGCAGGCTAGCTTTCCTGGAATGCACGGGCCTTGCCGAGATTGACATAAAAAACAAAACAATCGGCGGGGCTATGTTCGCAAACTGCTCCGGCCTGAAATCCGTCAATTTCGGCGAAAACCTTACGAACATCGGCGACGAAGCGTTCTTCAACTGCATATCGCTGGAGACGCTGATGTTCCCGGAAAGCCTTAGGAGCATTGGCGACGGCGCGTTTTTCGGCTGTTCCGGCCTCGGCGACGTAATATTTTACAACCCGGGCACAAACTTTGAATCGTCAAGCGTAAACTATAACAGGCGCGATTATATTGTGCCGACGTTCGCCGAAGCGGACAATATTACTGCGATATACGCGTTCGACGGGTCGCTTGCGCACAGGTACGCCCTGCGCAACGACATCGGCTACGTGCCGATTGCGAGCGTCGATTTGGACGGCAGGCGGTTAAAATTTGACGCCCCGCCTATAATAGAGGGCGGACGGACGCTCGTTCCGATGCGCGCCATTTTCGAGGCCTTCGGCGCGGAAATAGCCTGGGACGGCGCGACCCGCACCGTGACGGCGACCGCGCCCGGCAAGACTATCGTGATGCGGATAGGCGATCCGGTAATGCTCGTGGACGGCGTCCCCGTTGAACTCGACGTGCCCCCGCAGATCGTCCTGGAGCGGACGCTCGTACCCGTCCGCGCCGTCAGCGAAAGCTTCGGCGCCACAGTGGACTGGGACGACGGCGCGAAGAACGTAATCATAAGAAGATAGTTTAAATTAAATAAGGGAGCGGGTAAAAAGAAAAATATTAGAGCGGGCAATAAAGAGCGGGTAAAAGAATTGGTTAAAGGAGCGGGCAATAAAGAGCGGGCAAAAAGGAGCGTGTAAACTATGAAGGTAGATTTTACGAATAAAACGGTCGGAGGCTTCAACTACGAGCTGACGAGGGGGATATCCCTGCAGCAGGCCGGAGCGGCGGAGTTCGGCGAGAGCATGGAAACGATGGCGCGCATAAAAGACAACGACTTTGAAAGCTGGACAGTCGAATGGGGCGCGACGGCCGGTTTTGTGGAAGGCTACGCCGGGCGGCTGCTGGCCGCCGGGGACAGGCGCTCGGCGCGCGGCGCGTTTTTGCGCGCGAGCAATTATTACCGCATGGCCTGTTTTTATGCTTTGAGTTCCGACCCGCGCCACAAGGGGTACTGGAAAAAGAGCGTCGACTGCTTCCACAACATGATAGACCTGGCGGAGCGCCCCATCGAAAAAATAGGGATAGCTTTCGACGGCGGCACGCTGCCCGGCTATTACCTGCCGTGCGGCGACGAAAACCGCCCGACGCTCGTTGCGATTGGCGGATTCGACTCAACGAAGGAAGAGGTTTACTGCTGGATAGGCGCCGCCGCACGCGAGTACGGCTGGAACTGCCTGATATTCGAAGGCCCGGGGCAATGGGGCGCGCTGATGGGCAACCCCGGCATGGTGTTCCGCCCCGACTACGAAAAACCGGTCGGCGCCGCGGTGGATTATCTGATGGCCCGAAACGATATCGACAAGGATAAAATTGCGATAATCGGCTATTCGATGGGCGGGTACCTTAGCGTCCGGGGCGCGCTCGATCCGCGGATAAAAGCGTGCATCCCGAATACGCTCGTCGTCGACTGCGGCGCGTCGGCAAGGGCCGGGATGAAAGGCATGGTTAAATACGAATCGTTGACGAACAGTGTTTTCAATATGCTGATGAAGATAAATACGCCGGCGCGCTGGGGCTATCAACATTCGTCGTGGTCGCTCGGGATAAACACCCCGATAGAGTGGGTCAAGGCGTATGAGGAATTCACGCTGCTCGGTTTCGAGGACTTGCTGAAAGGGAAGCCGATGCTTTTCATGTTCAGCGAAGACGATATATTAGACGCGGCCGCGCCCAGCAAAGAAATTGTTTCCGGGCTTCTGGACTATATAAAATCGCTGGACTGCCCGCGTTATGTGCGGCTGTTCACGAAACGGGAAGGCGCTTCGAGCCATTGCCAGATGGGCGGCCTTTCGTACGCGCAGGCCGCGGTATTCGGGTGGCTGAACCACGCGCTTTGCGGCGGCGAATTGCGCGCGCCGGACGACGGGACGCCTAATGACGTTGCCGCAGCCCCGCAATCTTTATTCGTAGAATTGTTCGGCAAGTACGGCGGGCCCGAAGGCGAAGCCAAGGCGAAAGCGCTGCTCGGTTCAATAACGTTTGTATGAACGATCCCGGTATAAGCTCACTGAAATCTATAGGCAGGCGGCGCGCGGAGGCGTTTAAGCGCCTTGGCGTCAATACTGTTTCGGATTTGCTCTGGTTCTTCCCGCGCGGATACGAAGACAGGACCCGCATATACGAAATTTCTGGACTGGCGGACGGCGAGGTTCGGCAGTTCTGCGCCGAAGTGGCCGAACCAGTTCGCGCGAACCGCATACGCGACGGGCTGACGTTATACAAAACTACGGTTTTCGACGACAGCGGCGCTGCAAACGTGACGTTCTTCAATACCACATATATAGGCAACATTCTCCGGGCTGGCAAGAAATACCTGTTTTACGGAAAAGCTACGCGTTTCGGTAAAACGTTCGAAATAAACTCGCCCGATTTCGAGCTTGTCCCGGATGGCGCCGAACCGGGCGGATCTATATCGCCGGTGTATCCGCTCACGGAAGGGCTGACGGCCAAAACCGTATCCGCCGCCGTAAGGACCGCCCTGGATTTAACCATGGAATCGATTTCCGAAACGCTGCCGGGGCGGATCATCGCGGAATTCGGCCTGGAGCGGCTCGGCCCGTCCATACGGAGCATGCATTTGCCGGCAAGCTTTGAGGATCTGCGGCGCGCGCGCAAAAGGCTCATATTCGAAGAACTGTTCCAAATGTCGCTGGGGCTGACGCTGCTGAAAGATCGCCGGGCCGCGACGCCCGGGGCAAAACTCGGCTTGCCGGATTTTTCGCTTTTTTATGACCGGCTGCCTTTCAGGCCAACTGGGGCGCAGATGCGCGCGATCGGCGAAGGCGCGGCCGACATGGCTTCGGGCGCGCCGATGAACCGGCTCGTGCAGGGCGACGTGGGTTCGGGGAAGACGCTCGTCGCCGCCGCGCTTGCGTGGATGGCCGCGTCGAACGGGTATCAGACGGCGGTTATGGCGCCGACCGAAATCCTTGCCGCCCAGCATTACGCGACATTTACTAAATTGTTCGAACCGTTCGGCCTGGAATGCGCGCTGCTTACCGGGGGGATGCCCGCCGCCGAAAAGCGTTCGGTCCTCGGGGCCGCGGCGTCGGGCGAAGTTAAAATAATAATCGGGACGCACGCCCTGCTTTCCGGGCCGGTTGAGTTCCAAAAACTAGGGCTCTCTGTATTTGACGAACAGCACAGGTTCAGCGTGAAACAGCGGCACGCGCTCGCGGCGAAAGGCGACGCCCCGCATTCTTTGATAATGTCGGCGACGCCAATCCCGCGCACGCTCGGGCTGATAATTTACGGCGACCTCGACGTTTCCGTTTTGGACGAAACGCTGCCGGGGCGGCAAAAAATAGACACGTTCTGCGTCGGCGAAAAAATGCGCCCGCGCATCGAGGCATTTGTCCGAAAACAAATCGGCGAAGGCCGGCAAGCTTTTATTGTATGCCCGTTTGTTGAAGAGGGCGAAGACGCGGACGTCAAATCGATCGAAATTCATGCCGAAAGCTTGAAAAACGACGTATTCAAAGATTTGCGCGTCGGGATACTTCACGGCGGTATGAGGCCCGCAGATAAAGACGGCGAAATGTCCGCGTTCGCGGACGGATCATACGACATCCTGGTATCGACGACCGTAGTGGAAGTCGGCGTCGACGTGCCGAACGCCTCGCTCATGATCATAGAAAACGCCGAGCGCTACGGCCTGTCGCAGCTCCATCAACTGCGAGGGCGCGTCGGCCGCGGCGAACATAAATCCTATTGCGTCATGTTTTACGGTAAAAACGGCGCCGGTACGAATAACGGCCCCGCAACAGACGACGGCGCCGCCGCTCACGACGACAGGGCCGGAGCCCGCGGCGATACTGCCGCGGCCGCGCTCGCGAGGCTTGAAATCATGTGTAAAACCAACGACGGCTTTGAAATCGCCGAAAAAGACCTGGAGATGCGTGGCCCCGGCCAGTTCTTCGGCGCCCGCCAGCACGGCCTTCCGGGCCTGAAGCTTGCCAGCCTCGCCACGGACATGGGTATCTTAAAAGAAGCGCAAACCGCCGCGCGGGCCGTACTGGACCGCGATCCGGGGCTTTCGTCGCCGGAGAACCGGCCTGCCGCAGGCAAGCTAGCCGCGCTGTTCGGCGACGGCGTATGGGCGTTCTGACAATTTATACTCTCTCTTTTATACCTGCATTAATTAACGTCCTATTTGCCGCCGCTTTTTAATAATTTTACCATCGACAGCTAAATTATTGTTTACAATTGGACTATACCATATTTCATGATCGCCTTTTCCGAATCGAACGAATGTACAGTTGTGTTTTTTTAAGATAACGCGTACGATTCTGCTAAAATCAGCCATTATGATACCTTATTTAATATTTCTACGCGTTCAACTTCATACTTAAGTATTATTGGTCCGCTATAATTGCAATTTAGCTCCAGCATTTCCGGCGCCGCTAACTTTATTCTCTCTACCAGAACGTCAAATGACGCCGCTTCAAGAGTTAAACGCAAATTATCATCTGTTTCGGAATGCCACCTGTCGGTTTCTTCATCCCATATTAATTTTATTATGCACTCCATAATATGATAATCCTTAATAAATTTTATGTTGATTATTACTATAGTATCATAATATACTTTAACTCTCAAATCAGTCGTTAAAGCCGGGAGGATAATATGGATCTGGCGATTTTGCGCGAAATAGAGGAATACGCGGCGCTTGGGTTTTACGAGGCGGAGGAGCTGGGTCTGCCTTATCCGCGCGCATATGGTTTGGCGTACAGGCGGCTTTACGAAAATATGCCTGCGCGCGTGGATGAGGAGCTGCTTCTGGCGCCGTTCGAACCGTACTACTGTTGCAAGAAGGGCCGGGGCGATTCGATGGGGGGAGGCGGCGGCGCCGGGGACGGCGGCGACGCGCGCGGCATGGGCGCTGATATCGCCCATCACGGCGTCAGCTATATTTTGAACCCTTTCCACAGTTCGGGGCTCGAAGTCGTGGCCGGCGAAGGCGGCATAAATATCGCGGATGAGAAGAAACGCAGGTTTCCGCAGCGCGCCGCGTTCATCGACGGCCTTGTCGCGGACTTGAATAAAAAAATAACGCCCAGATACGGTTATATACACAGTAACCCCGATATCCTGCAAGTTCTGGAAAAGGGGTTCAATTACTATAAACGGCTCGTTGCCGAAGGCGTCGTGGCCGCTCGCGCAGAAAGCGAAAACTCCGCCGGGGGGCGCGGAACCGACGATTCCGGGTTGAATTTCATGCTGGCGATGCAGGATTTCGCGGCCGGAATAGACGCTTATTTTTTGACTGTGCTGAAGGCCCTTAACGAAGCCGTCGAGGCGGCCGGCGGACCTGCGGTCGAAACGGCTTTAAGAAATAAAAATGGGGCCGCGCGCGCGACGCCCGCGTCGGGCCGGGCCGATAAACTGGCGGTAATACGCGACGAGTTCGAAGGCTGTTTTTACGAACCGGCGGATAGTTTTATAGGAGGCTTGTTAGCGGTTAATTTTTTGTGGATGCTGGACGGCTGCGACAGCATAGGTCGGCTGGATTACGCCCTCGGCGCTTTGTATGAAAAAGACGTCGCGAGCGGCAAATTGGACGCCGGTTTCGCGCGGGAACTGCTCGATTCCCTATGGCGGGAGTTCGAGTCCTGCAACGGCTGGAACCTGCAAATCGGCGGCGCGGCGCCCGGTAATAACCGGAATACGCAAAAAGGCTGCGCGTCGCTAGACGGCAAAACTTCCTGCGACGGCGCGCTCGGCAACGGATCGCAGGGTTGCAACGCGCCCGGCGGACATTGCTATAACGGGCTCACGCGCGAACTGCTCCTCTGCGACGCCCGAAATAAACAGCGGCGTCCCAATCTGGCGCTGCGCGTTTCGGATGAAACGCCGGACGACGTAATGGAACTCGCGCTGGATTCGATAGCGGGCGGAACCGGTAAACCGGCGTTGTATAACGACGGGTTGTATATTAGAACGCTGCGGAAGCTTTTTCCCGAACTCGCTTACGACGACGCGGCGCAGTTCGGATTCGGCGGCTGCACGGAGACGATGATACCCGGGCTCTCCTGCGCCGACAGCCTTGCGGGCACGTTGAACCTCGCGCATCTGCTTACGCTCGCGATGTTCGACGGCGTCGATATAATGACCGGCGAACGTCGCGGACCTAAGACGGGCCGTTTGGAAGACTTTGAATCGTTCGAAGATTTTTTTGGCGCGTATATGGCGCAGATAGACGCGGCGACCGCGGGTTTTGTCGGCAAATATAATGAACAGATTACTTGGCGGTTCACGAACGGCGACCCGAAAATCGTACGATCCATGTTCACGCGCGATTGCCTTGCCAACCGCCGCTCTTTCGAAGCCGGCGGCGCCCGCTATAATTGGGCGGTCGTGAGTTACGACGGATCCACCGTCGCGATAGACAGCCTATACGCGGTCAAAAGCCTGGTTTTCGAAAAAAAGTCGGTCGCGAAAAAGGAGCTGGCCGCCGCGCTCGAACGCGACTTTGCCGGATATGAAGACGTCAGGCGTCAATTGCTGAACGAGCCAAAATTCGGCAACGATATACCCGCGGTGGACGATTTGGGCGCCGAAACGCTGCGCCGCGCATGGGGCGCGATGCTGCGGCAAAAAACCGCGCGCGGCGGGCGTTTTTTGCCTTCGGTGATCCTCTTCGCAACATATGAGGGCCAGGGCAAATACGTGGCGGCCACGCCCAACGGCCGCCGCGCGGGAAAGCCGCTCAACGACTCCGTCGGCGCGTTCGAAGGCTCGGATAAACAAGGCCCGACGGCGCTGTTAAAATCGGTATTAAAGCTGCCCTGCGATATGGCGCCGGGCACGCCGGTGCTCAACATGCGCTTTTCTAAAGCCCTGCTCGGCGATACCCGCGGCCGCGAAGGATTGAAGGAATTAATCAGGACATATTTTAAAGGCGGCGGGATGCAGATGCAAATTACGGCCTTGAGTACGGAAGAAATGCGCGCCGCGCAAAAAGAACCGGATAAATACGGCGATTTAATCGTGCGTATCGGCGGTTACAGCGAGTATTTCGTCTATTTATCGCCCGCGCTGCAGGAGACCGTCATCGCAAGATCGGAGTTTTGATAAATGGAAACGGAACGTTTGCTGATAAGGAGGTTCCGCCCTTCCGATTGGCGGGATTTATTCGAGTATCTGTCCCAGGAAGCGGTCGTCAGATTTGAGCCATACGATGTATTCACGGAAACGGACAGCCGGTATGAGGCCGAAAAGCGATCGAAAGACGATAGTTTTTGGGCCGTATGTTTAAAAGACGGCGGAAAATTGATAGGCAATATATATCTTTCA
>Ga0082212_10008980_pt1 | contig 12947 bp, 21 predicted proteins | sample TergutNt197P3_FD_71548 | JGI IMG/M metagenome (GOLD analysis project Ga0082212, IMG submission 71548) | Neocapritermes taracua P3 segment gut microbial communities from Petit-Saut dam, French Guiana - Nt197 P3 | ecosystem: Host-associated > Arthropoda: Insects > Digestive system > Gut ... | reverse complement strand
CGTTCGGGTTTTCTGCAGCTTAGAAAAAACGGGTTTCTTTTTTTGGCAGGCGAAAGGGCAAAGCATTTTTTCCTCTTGCTGGAGGGCAGCATTAAGGTTTTCAGGGTCAATCCTGATGAAAGCGAGGATGAGGTTGCCCGTTTTACCCCGGGTGATATTATAGGTGATTTTGACTTTGCACGCGGCGCTGACTATGACGCCTTCGCGCAGGCAGCCGAGGATTCGTGCCTGATAATGTTTCCCGCCTTTGGACAGTCACTGGAAGAATTTGCCCTTGAAACTCCGCACATGGTTTCCAAAATACTGCTTTGTTCCATAGAAATGATGACAAACCGTATCAAAACAACGCGCAAGATCCTCATGGAAAACATGTCGTGGATACAGGAACTTCACCGCAAAGCTTACGAAGATCCCGGCACAGGCCTATGGAAGCAAACCTTCCTTACAGACGAGATTAATCGTATTCTCGAAGAGCCTACAGCCCTCATACTCCTTAAGCCCGACCGTTTCAAAATACTGGTAGATTCCCGGGGTCATGAAGCCGGTGACGAAGCCATGATACGCATAGCCCTAATACTAAAAAGCATTACAAGGCGTCTGGGCCGGGGCTGGCCCCTTCGTTTCAAAAGTAACGAAACAGGCCTGCTCATCAACAAATGCACACCCAAAGAAGCAGAAACCATTGCGGAATCGCTCAGGGTTGCTGTTGCGGAGCTGCCCCCTGTTCCGGCCAAAGGTCCAACCCCGGTTTTCACGTTTACCGGCACAGTGGTCTGGGGAAGCTGGCCCAGTGATGAATCAAACTGGGATGCCCTGCTTTCAGAATCTACCAAAGCCCTGCTTGATATATGGAAGGCCGGGGGCGACAGGGTAGTGCATTACAAGAAAGGAGCCTCATCATGAGTAATGAAGGCCATCCGCTTTCTCCTTTTCATAACCCCGTATTACATAAGTCCTCCTTTTTTTCCGGTATGAGCCAGCTCGAATTCAACGCTGTTTCTGCCTTTTTGGAGAGGCTTAAAGTCAAAAAAGGTGATGTAGTCTTCAGGGAAGGTGATCCCGGCGAACATATGTATATACTGCTTTCGGGAACACTAAGCGCATACGTTGCTCAGCCCGACGGCACACAGCGCAGGATGTTTGACATCAAACCCGGGGATTTTTTCGGAGAAATGTCCATTATCGCCAATGAACCCCGCTCTGCAACCTTAACAGCAACCGAAAACACGGAAATCATGGCGCTTCCGGGCATAGATTTTTACCGCATCATCTTTGAGCTCCCAATGATAGGGGTAAAAATGCTCAGGGCCATAAGCCAGGTGCAGAATAGCTGGCTTAACCAGACCTCCCATCACCTTTCAGACCTTACCCGGTGGGGCGAGAGCGCCAGACGCAGGGCCATTACCGACGAGCTTACCGGTCTTTACAACCGCCGTTTCCTCGACGATTCAATCAAAGACCGTTTCGAGCAGGGCTCTGTCGGGATCAGGAGCATGTCCCTTTTAATGCTTGACCTTGATAAAATCCACGGCATAAACGAGCGCCACGGCACACCTGCCGGGGACCAGATTTTTATGATAGTGGCAGATATTTTACGCTCCTGTACACGCATAGGTGATATTTGCGCCCGTTTTGCGGGTGATGAGTTCGCGGTTTTCCTTCCTGATACAGGTCTTGACGAAGCCCGCGGCATTGCGGAAAGGATCAGGGATACAGTTGCAAAACGCAAAGTCTCTGTACCCAAAACCCCGGATGTTATCGATAAAATTGATATTAACGTTTTCACCAGTATTGGGGTGGCTGTAGCCCCCATTCACGCAAAAAGCCGGGAAAGCCTTTTTCTGGTTGCCGATACTGCCCTGCGCAAGGCCAAAGAACTGGGCCGCAATCGCGTAGAACTCGCCGAACAATAGAAAACAGAAAAAATTCGTAAAAAAACGTCAAAAATTTCAAAAAAGGGCTTGATCTTTTTTTATCTTCCTGATAGGTTTATCTTCCGTGTATAAAAGCTCTGGTTCGGGGCGAAAGCCTTGACGGATATTTTATGCTTTATTTTAATGTGCAGTCAAAGAACTGCATAAGATAGGAGTATTTTTTTCATGCCTACTATTAATCAGTTGGTTCGTTTTGGACGCCAGCAGGTCAGTTCCAAGACGAAATCTCCTGCTCTTCAATCCTGTCCTCAAAAGCGCGGTGTCTGCACCCGTGTAATGACTATGACCCCCAAGAAGCCCAATTCGGCGCTCAGGAAAATTGCCAGGGTCAGGCTTTCACACGGTACCGAAGTTACCGCCTATATTCCGGGCATAGGCCATAACTTGCAGGAACACTCGGTGGTTCTGGTACGCGGCGGACGCGTCAAAGACCTTCCCGGTGTTCGTTATCATATAATCCGGGGCACCAAAGATACCTTGGGTGTGGAAGACCGCAAACGCAGCCGTTCCAAATACGGCGCCAAAAAGCCTAAGGCCTGACCGGGGAGTAAAGAATGGGACGTAAAAAGAAAACGATTGACCGGGGCATATTGCCGGATCCCAAATACAACAGTGTAGTGGTTTCCAAATTCGTGAATCGTATGATGTGGGAAGGCAAACGTTCTGTCGGCCTTCGCATAGTACATGAAGCAATGGGCTTGCTCCAGCAAAAACAGCAGGATAAAGAGCCTTTGGAAGTGTTCCTTAAGGCGCTGGAAAATGTTAAGCCCTTAATCGAAGTAAAATCCAGGCGTGTCGGCGGTGCAACCTATCAGGTTCCTGTTGAAATACGCGAATCAAGGCGCGAGGCTCTTGGAATGCGCTGGATTATTAACGCGGCCAGGGCCCGTTCAGGTCATGGTATGGGTGACCGCCTTGCGGCGGAGCTTCTTGACGCATTTAACAACACAGGTACAGCCTTCAAAAAGAAGGAAGATACCCACAAAATGGCAGAGGCAAACAAGGCTTTTGCCCATTATCGCTGGTAGAGGGCTTTACATTTTTTGGAGATTTCACTATAGTTGTGAAATCATTGTTTTTTGAAAGTAAATAAAAATCGGTAATTTACCGGTTTTTGGAAACGATTACCGCATACGGATAATCAGGAGGTGGAAAGCAAGAATTTGCTTTGACAAAAATTTGTAACGGGCAAATAGTTTGTTTCGTTAAAAGGTTTTCCGCTGAACGGCAAAATCCGTGCGGGTGTTTCGGTTACCAAACCGATCATGAGGAAACGTGAGACAGGTGGAGCCGGACGGTTGGTGTTGATTTCATTTCTATACCTCTGTTCATCCCTGACTTATTTATATCCTCTCATAAAGAAAAAAGCCTGTGTATGCAGGTTTACTTGCAGTATGCAAGTTTGGGTTTTTCGTGCCGCAAGGCGCGGAACCTCAAAATAAATTGAATTGAATTAGTGTGCCCAAAAAGTAAGGAGGACACGGAATGGCAAAAGATAAGTTTAACCGTACCAAGATTCACATGAATGTCGGAACCATTGGTCACGTTGACCATGGTAAAACCACCCTTTCTGCCGCGATAACCATGCACTGCGCCAAAAAATACGGCGACAAGGTAATGAGTTATGACCAAATCGACAATGCTCCCGAGGAAAAAGCCCGTGGTATCACCATTAACACACGGCACCTTGAGTACCAGTCAGAAAAAAGGCACTATGCCCACATAGACTGTCCCGGACACGCTGACTACATCAAGAATATGATTACGGGCGCTGCGCAGATGGATGGAGCTATCCTTGTAGTATCAGCGCCGGATTCTGTAATGCCCCAAACTCGCGAGCACATTATCCTGGCAAGGCAGGTAGGCGTTCCCAACATGATCGTCTTCCTCAACAAGATTGACCTTCTTGACGATCCGGATCTGGTAGAACTCGTCGTGGAAGAGGTAAAAGACGTGCTTACCGCCAATGGGTTCCCCGGTGACAAGATTCCCATTATCAAGGGTTCCGCGTTCAAAGCCATGTCAGAGCCGGACAATGCCGAAGAGAATAAATGTATTGACGAGCTGCTTGAAGCCATGGACGCTTATTTCCCGGATCCCGAACGCGATGCAGACAAGCCCTTCATTATGCCTATCGAAGACGTTTTTACAATTTCAGGGCGCGGTACTGTAGTAACCGGAAAGATCGAGCGCGGTATTGTAAAGCTCAACGAAGAAATTGAAATCATCGGCATAAGGCCTACCAAGAAAACCGTTGTAACCGGCATAGAAATGTTCAACAAACTGCTTGACGAAGGCCAGGCAGGTGATAACGTTGGTGTGCTTCTTCGCGGTGTTGACAAGAAGGAAGTTGAGCGCGGACAGGTACTGGCAAAACCCGGTTCCATTACCCCGCACAGCAAGTTCAAAGGCCAGATCTACTGTCTGTCCAAAGAAGAAGGAGGACGTCACAGTCCCTTCTTTACAGGTTACAGACCGCAGTTCTACTTCAGAACTACAGATATAACGGGCACAGTAAAACTTCCGGAAGGAAAAGAGATGATCATGCCCGGTGACAATTCAGAGATCATAGGCGAATTGATTCATCCTATCGCCATGGAAAAAGGACTCCGTTTCGCTATCCGTGAAGGAGGCAAAACAGTAGCCTCCGGTCAGGTAACCGAAATTATTGAGTAATTAGTTTTGTCTGACCCAGCGCTTAATTTGCAAAAAAGCGCTGGGCAAGGCTGGAGGAATAATGACTAAGGAACGAATTCGCGTAAGATTACGCGGTTTCGATGTGGAATTAATTGATCAGAGCGCGAAATCGATCGTTCAAACCGTGCAGAAAGCGGGAGCAAAGGTCACAGGACCCATACCCCTTCCTACAAGGATTAACAAGATAACAGTGCTCCGTTCCCCCCATGTCAATAAAAAGTCCAGGGAACAGTTTGAAATGCGAACCCATAAAAGGCTGATCGACATAATCAGCCCTTCACCCGAAGTAATGGATTCACTAATGAAACTGGAACTCCCTGCGGGTGTGGATGTTGAGATTAAACAATAAATTTGGAGTTGTGTGATGTTGGGTCTTATGGCCAGAAAAGTGGGGATGACGCAAATTTTTGATGATGTGGGAAACCTTGTCCCCGTTACTGTTATGCGTATTGATCCGAATATTGTTATTTCCCAAAAAACCAAAGAAAAAGACGGCTATGCAGCCGTGGTACTTGGGATAGATGATCTAAAGGCGAACAAGGCAAGCAAGCCCTATGCCGGACAGTTTCCCGAAACAATTACCCCAAAAAGAACGATGAGGGAATTCCGGGATTTTGAAAAAGAAGTTGCTCAAGGCGATACACTTGGTGCGGAACTTTTTGACGGTATACGTTATGTGGATGTAAGCGGAATTTCCAAAGGAAAAGGCTTCCAGGGCGTAATGAAACGTTACGGTTTTGGCGGCGGCCGTGCCACCCACGGTTCCAAATTCCACCGTGAGCCGGGTTCCACAGGGCAGAACACTTACCCGCACAAGACTTTCAAAAACAGGAAACTTCCGGGCCGCATGGGACGGGAACATGTAACTGTGTTGAGTCTGCGTGTTGTAAAGGTTGATGCCGAAAAGAAGCTGGTTATGGTAAGGGGCGCGGTTCCCGGACTTAACAAGGGCCTTGTTGTAATCAGGGCCGCGGTGAAGAGGTAGCGGGCGATGAAATGCAGCGTGTATTCCATTGATGGAAAAGAACTCCGTACCATAGAGTTGGCGGATGCCGTGTTCGGTCTGCCTGTAAACGAAGATGTAATATGGTATGCCATAAATAATGAGCTTGCCAATAAAAGACAGGGAAATGCCTGTACAAAGGATCGCGGCGAAGTAAACGGTTCCAATGCAAGACCTTTCAAGCAGAAGGGTACAGGACACGCCCGCCGCGGTGATAAAAAATCACCCATACTGGTAGGCGGGGGAACTATTTTTGGGCCCAAACCCAGGGATTATTCCTATTCCATGCCCAAGAAGGCCAAAAGGCTGGCCATGAAAAGCATACTAAGCCTTAAAGCCCAGGGCGAGAATTTCAAAATCATCGAAGACTTTTCAGTAGAATCGGGAAAAACCAAAGACCTTGCAAAGACTCTTTCGAATTTCGGAGAAGCCGAACGTACAGTATTAATACTTAACGATCTTCGTGAATTAAAAGAATCAGATCCCGCAGCCTGGGAAGCGCTTCACAGCAAAAACACAATGACAAAAAGGGCAGGTGCCAATTTACCATGGCTTCATTTCCTTTCGTATAACACCCTGCGCGCACATGACCTTTTCTACGGCCGCCGTGTTCTTATACTGGAAAGTGCGGCCAAAAGCCTTAACACATTTTACGGCAGCGCCGGCAAAGAGGAGGCTGCCAAATGATCGATTACGACAGAGTATTAATCGAACCCGTTCTTTCCGAAAAGGCAAACATTTTAAGGGAAGAAGGCAAGTACGTTTTTAAGGTAGATCCCAGGGCCACAAAAATTCAAATTAAAGAAGCGGTACGCAAACTTTACAATGTGCATCCTGTCTCCTGTACTGTAATGGTAATGGGCGGCAAACCCAAACGGCAGCGTTACAGGTCCGGGTATACCGCATCCTGGAAAAAAGCAATAGTCCGTCTTTCAAAAGATGAAAAGATTGGCATCTTTGAGGGCGTATAAGGATTGAGAAATGGCAATTAGGACATATAAACCAATAACCCCGGGTATGCGGGCCTGGCAAAGCCTTGATTATTCTGACCTGACAAAAAAAACCAGGCCGGAAAAATCCCTTACAGAAGGCCGCAAAGAAAGAGCCGGCCGTGACTCCAACGGCAGGATCAGCGTACGCCACAAGGGCGGCGGACATAAACGTCTTTACCGTACCATTGATTTCAAAAGGGACAAAATAGGCATACCGGGCATAGTTGCTACCCTTGAATACGATCCCAACAGAAGCGCAAACATTGCCTTGATCAAATACGCTGACGGAGAGAAGCGTTACATACTCGCCCCAAAAGGGCTAAAAGTCAAATCGAAAATTTTAAGCGGGCCGGGCGCTCCCATAGAAGCGGGAAACGCATTGCCGCTTGAAAATATACCGTTAGGATTCACTGTACATAACATAGAACTTACTCTGGGTAAGGGCGGCCAGATGGCGCGCTCAGCCGGGTCTGGCGCGTTAATCGCGGCAAAGGAAGGGGATTACGTTACCCTTAAACTGCCTTCAGGTGAAATGCGCATGGTGTTCAAAAAATGCTATGCCACCATTGGTACAGTGGGCAACGAAGATCACATGAACGTGCAGATAGGCAAGGCCGGACGCAAACGCTGGATGGGCATAAGACCCACAGTTCGCGGCATGGCCATGAACCCTGTTGATCATCCGCACGGCGGCGGCGAGGGAAAGAGCAAAGGTATGCATCCGGTTACCCCGTGGGGAAAACCCACCAAAGGTTTCAAAACACGGAGCAAACATAAACCTTCTTCACGGTTCATAGTCAGCCGGAACAAGAAGAAATAGGGATAAAGGGGAGTTGACAGGTGTCAAGGTCGATTAAGAAAGGGCCCTTCATTGAGAAGAGCCTCTACAAGAAAGTGCTGGAAATGAGCAAGGCGGGGGACAGGAAAATGGTAAAAACCTATTCCCGCTGTTCCACCATCATTCCCGAAATGGTAGGTAATACCATCTCCGTATATAACGGAAAAACCTGGGTCCCCGTATATGTAACGGAAAACCTGGTAGGCCATAAATTGGGAGAATTCTCGCCTACCCGTATTTTCCGGGGCCATGCGGGTTCAGATAAAAAGGCATCGAAATAAGCAGGCGAAATATGGCAGCAAAAGAGAAAAGCGGTTTTAGGGCTATATCAAAATTTCTTATGGTTTCACCGTACAAGATTAGGCCGGTGGCAAACCTTATCAGAAGAAAACCCTATACCGAAGCAGTTTCCATTTTGGAAAACATGCCCCACAAGGGAGCAAGGCTCATAAGGAAGACAGTGGTTTCCGCTGCGTCCAATGCGCTTAGTCAGAACAAGCAGCTTGAAGAAGATATGCTCTATGTAAAGGAAGTAATGGTTGACGAAGGCCCAAGGATGAAGCGGGTTTGGTTCCGCGCCAGGGGCCGTGCGGATATGCTTCTTAAAAGAATGTGCCATATTACTGTGGTAGTAGACGAAACCGGAAAGGCGGGGGAATAAAAGTTGGGACAAAAAGTAAATCCTATTGGACTTAGAATAGGGATCAACAGAACCTGGGCATCACACTGGTATGTGGATCCCAAAGAATACGCAGACACCCTCCACGAGGACCTTAAGCTCAGAAAATTCATACTGGCAATGCCCGAAACCAAAGGTGCGGACATTGCGGAACTTGAAATTATACGCCATCCGCAGCGCATCACCATTACCATTCACACGGCAAGGCCCGGTGTTATCATCGGTGTTAAGGGCGCGAACATTGAAAAAATCGGCGTGGAGATCCAAAAGCAAATTTCAAAGAAAGTTCAGATAAAAATAAAGGAAGTCCGCAACGCAGACAACAATGCCCAGATCATTGCGCAGAACGTGGCGCGCCAGCTTTTGGCCCGTTCCAGTTTCAGGCGCACCATGAAGCAGGCAATTTCCAATGCGATCAAAAAGGGCAATGCCCAGGGTGTAAAGATAAGGCTTTCGGGCCGCCTTGGCGGTGCGGAAATGTCGCGTACAGAAGAAGCCAAGGAAGGGCGCATACCCCTCCATACGCTTCGCGCGGACATAGATTACGGTTTTGCCGAAGCTCAGACCACATTCGGTGCCATTGGCGTAAAGGTGTGGGTTTATAACGGCATGAAGTTCGGCAAAGAACAGAAAGAAGATGCGGGAAATCTGCTGCGTAAGCGGCGGGACAGACAACCCGCCAGGAGTTAAATGCTATGTTAAGTCCCAAACGTGTCAGGCGCCGCAAAGTACAGCGGGGAAATATGCCGGGGAACGCAACCCGCGGTAACACAATAGTATTCGGTGATTACGCCCTGGTGTCCATGGACAGAATGTGGATCACCAACAGGCAGATAGAAGCCGCGCGTATTGCCATGAACCGTCATATCAAACGCGGCGGCAAACTTTGGATACGTATTTTTCCGGACAAGCCGTATTCCAAGAAACCTGCGGAAACCCGCATGGGTAAAGGTAAGGGTGCGCCGGAATACTGGGTAGCCGTTGTAAAACCCGGCACAGTGATGTTTGAATTGGGCGGTATTGATAAAACACTGGCAGAAGAAGCCATGAGGCTTGCCGGATCAAAACTTCCCATTACATCCAAATTTGTTTGCCGTTCCGATATGGAATTAGGCTCCAGGGGATAGCAAAGGATAATATATGAAGAATTCGTTTAAGAACCTTTCATTTTCGGAGCTTAAAGTCAAACGTGATGAATTAAGCCGGAAGTATATGGATTACAGGTTCCAGATGGTAATAGGGCATGTGGATAATCCCCTGCAAAAGCGCACATTGCGTCGGCAGCTTGCCCGCTTAAATACCTTGATCAGGGCAGAGGAAATTGCAGCACAAAAATCTGCGCCCATAACTGAAACTGCCAAAACTACGGCAAAGGCGTAAAGGAGCATAGGATATGGCTGAGGCAGCCGTAAAAGCAAAGAGCGGCAAAAAAGAATTTGTCGGGATAGTCAAAAGCGACAAAATGGATAAAACCATTGTTGTTTCTGTTGAGACCCTGGCCCTTCATCCCCTGTACAAAAAATATGTAATCAGGATGAAGAAGGTAAAGGCTCACGATGAAAAAAACGATGCCAGGATAGGCGACAAGGTGCGGGTTGTTGAATGCCGTCCCATCAGCAAAGAAAAATGCTGGAAACTGGTTGATATACTGGAACGCGCCAAATAGGGGTAAAGAGAATGATTCATGTAGAGACATTCCTGAATGTGGCGGATAATTCAGGAGCCAAAATTGTACAGTGTATCAAGGTTCTTGGCGGAACCAAACGCAAATCCGCCAGTATAGGAGATATTATCGTGGTGGCGGTAAAAGATGCCATTCCCACATCGGTAATAAAAAAAGGTTCTGTGGAGAGGGCAGTAATAGTCCGGACTCACAAGGAATACCGCCGTCCCGACGGAACCTATATTCGTTTTGATGATAATGCCTGCGTAATAATTGACGCGGCGCTTAATCCCAAAGGGAAACGCATTTTTGGACCTGTGGCCAGAGAGCTCAGGGAAAAAGGTGAGTTCATGAAGATCGTTTCCCTTGCACCGGAGGTATTATGAGACCCATAGGGTTTCATATTGCAGGAGCAGTATATGGCTGAAAACGTAGCGCATAAATTTAAACTCAAAAAAGAAGATACGGTACAGATAATTACCGGCAAAGACAAAGGCAAAAAAGGCCGTATCCTCAAGATCATGCGCGATAAAGACAGGATTGTTGTCGAAGGCGCCAATCTTGTAAAAAAAGCAAAGAAACGCAAGAACCAGCAGGACAGGGGCGGTATAGTGGAAATTGAAGCCGCAATTCACAGTTCCAATGTAGCGATCATTTGCAAAAAATGCGGGCCTACCCGTATTGGTTACAAAATCGAAACCGGTTCCGATCCCAAAGCCAAAGTTAACAAGCAAAGGGTTTGCCGGAAATGCGGGGAGGCTCTGTAATGAAAGGTTACGAACCACGGCTCAAAAAAATATTCCGCGATCAAATTGCCCCGGAAATGCTTAAGGAATTTAATTACAAGACACCCATGCAAATTCCAAAGCTCGAAAAAATTGTGGTAAGCATGGGAGTTGGGGAAGCCCTTCAGAATAAAAAACTTCTGGATGCGGCCATTGACGACCTTACACTTATCACAGGACAGAAGGCCGTAAAAACAAAGGCCCGCAAGAGTATCGCGAATTTCAAAATTCGCGAGGGACAGGAAATTGGTGCAAGGGTAACACTCAGGGGAACCATGATGTACGAGTTCATGGACAGGCTTGTGAATGTGGCGCTGCCCCGTGTTAAGGACTTCCGCGGAATAAACCAGAACGCTTTCGATGGACATGGAAATTATTCCATGGGAATTACAGAGCAGATCATTTTCCCTGAAATAGATTTTGACAAAATAGAACGGGTAGCCGGACTAAATATCGCCATCGTTACGACGGCGCGGACAGATGCGGAGGCAAAAGCCTTCCTCTCAAAATTCGGTATGCCCTTCAGGAAATAAGAGGTAGTAAATGGCAAGAAAGGCGATGATGATAAAAGCGGCAAGGCCTCCCAAGTACAAAACGCGGAAGGTCAACCGCTGCAGGATCTGCGGCAGGGCGCGCGGATATTTACGAAAGTTTCAAATGTGCCGTCTCTGCTTTCGCAAACTGGCGAGCGAGGGACTTATCCCTGGCGTAACAAAATCAAGTTGGTAGGAGTTAAGGATGAGTGTTTCCGATCCCGTAGCGGATATGTTGACCAAAATCCGGAATGCCGGAATGGCGGGTCATGAAAAAGTTGATATTCCCACTTCAAAAATAAAACTTGAGATTGTAAAGATCCTTAAAACAGAGGGATATATCAAGAACTTCAAAAAAGCCAGCCAGGAAGGGGCCAATGTAATACGCGTATTCCTTAAATACGACGAAATAACAGGCCCCATTATTCATGGCATGGAAAAAGTATCAAAACCCGGACGCCGGGTTTACCTGGGTTACAAAAATATGCCCAGAGTTTTTAACGGTTATGGAACCCTGATTGTCTCAACATCGGCAGGGGTTACCACTGGCAAAAAGGCTGCCGAAAAGAAAGTCGGCGGTGAGATAATCTGCACCGTCTGGTAAAGGGGAATTTATGTCGCGCATCGGTAAAATTCCGGTAAAGGTTCCCGGCGGAGTCAAAGTCAGCTTCCAGAATGAGCTAATGACTGTTGAGGGACCAAAAGGAAAATTAACACAGAAGTATCACCCCGTTATCAATTTTGAGAACAAAGGTGACGAGATAATTGTAACCCGGGCAAACGAGGAAAAACAGACCAGGTCTTTCCACGGACTCTACAGGAATTTGCTTAGCAATATGGTAACCGGCGTTTCGACCGGATTCAGCCGTGCACTGGTTATTACCGGTGTCGGTTACAGGGCGGAACTCCAGGGACAAATACTGATTTTGAGCCTTGGTTACTCAAGTGATATTTACGTCGGCATACCCAAAGATATTACAATCGCTGTTGAAGCAAACAACAAGGTTGTGATCAGCGGTATTGATAAACAGAAAGTCGGGGAGCTTGCCTCCCAGATTAGGAAACTGCGGCCGCCTGAACCCTACAAGGGCAAGGGAATACGCTACGAAGATGAAAAGATCAGAAGGAAAGTCGGGAAATCGGGTGTCAAATAAAATTTGGCGCCAGGGTAAAAAGGAATAGATATGCTTAGAAAGATGGTTGAGAAAGACAGAAAGAAACTCAAACGCAAGATCCACATACGGAAACGTTTGTCCGGAACAGCGGAACGGCCCAGAATGACAGTATTCAGAAGCAATCGTTCCCTTTCGGTACAGATAATAAATGACGATACCGGCTGCACATTGGCATCTGCTTCTACTCTGGAAAAAGAAAACCGGAATATCAAGGCAACAGTAGAAGGCGCTGGCAAATTGGGCGAGCTAATGGGGAAACGTCTGCTTGAGAAGAATATTAAAACTGTGGTATTTGACCGCAGCGGATATTTATACCACGGCGTTGTTAAAGCAATTGCTGACGGAGCCCGGAAAGCCGGGATCGAGTTTTAGGAGTCAGAATGGAAGAAAGGGAAGAAGGAAGAGGCGAAAGCCGCAGAGGCCGTGACAGGGGCGAACGCTCTGACAGGTCAAGGGACCGTGATCCTGCTGATAAAGAATTTGTAGAGAAACTGGTAAAACTAAACAGAACCGCCAAAGTAGTAAAAGGCGGGCGCCGTTTTTCGTTTTCCGCGCTCACGGTAATTGGAGACAGAAAAGGCAATGTCGGTTATGGTTTTGGCAAGGCCAATGATGTTTCAGAAGCCATACGCAAGAGCATAGACAAGG
>Ga0082212_10008979_pt1 | contig 12949 bp, 6 predicted proteins | sample TergutNt197P3_FD_71548 | JGI IMG/M metagenome (GOLD analysis project Ga0082212, IMG submission 71548) | Neocapritermes taracua P3 segment gut microbial communities from Petit-Saut dam, French Guiana - Nt197 P3 | ecosystem: Host-associated > Arthropoda: Insects > Digestive system > Gut ... | reverse complement strand
CATAATGCAAAGAATGTGATATAATACCCATGAATATATGTGAGGTGTAAATTTATGGGTATGAGAAATATTATTAATAGCTTACTTCAAAAATTAAGTGACTTTTTGGATAATAGATTATATAAAAAATATGGAAGAAGCTATGAAGAAGGAAAACATACAATAGTTAATGGAATAAAATATGAGTCATATTATGATGGGGCGACTGCACATTTCAGGGGCAGATTAAAAACATTGCCAGAAAAATTTTTAGATGCTCCGAAAAATAAAAGCGACATTATATATTTTTTTTCTAAAGACATGAGAGAAACAGAGAGTTCTTCAGATAGATATTTAGAAAGATATTACTATATAGAAAGTGAAGGAAAAGAGATTCAAAGAATAATTATAGAAGGTGGAGAAAAAATAAAACTCAAAAAAGGAATGGGGAACATTATAGAATATCATAAATACCAATATGTAGCTCCTTGTCTAGAGGTTCGTGAATATGAAAATACAAGAGGACTTGAAGAACTAACCGAAGAAGATACTGAATTAATAGATAATCAAACACCATTAAGAGAATATGAAATAAAAAGGCTAGACGATCCAAATAAAATTAGATTTATGGGGCTTGAAAGAAAAGCAGAAGTGGGAGAAGTAATTAAGCATAATATTAATGGACGTGAATATGAAGTAATGTATTGCTATTCTAATGGACTTGTATATGGAAAGACTGAAATAAGTGAATTGCCACTTAATATTAAAAATGCACCAGAGCCTACATCAAAGATTATAGAAGTAATAGCAGTTAGGAATTTTACAGATGATATAGCTAATCCTGTAATATCAGCATATACATATAATAATAATGATGATGTTATATTTTTATTAAAAGGGTATGGCGAATTTTATTTAAAACGATTTATGAACTTAGAAAATGGACAGCAAAAAGAAGTTGCTTCCGAAATAGTTGAAAGTGTAATAAAATCTAGGGAGTTTGGACAACAATTTGATTATGTAGTACATCAGGGAGATGTGGAATCAGATTTATCTGATATCGATATTAATACTTTAGTAAAGGCATACGAAAATAAAAAAATAGAAGAAGAGATAAATGGAGTAAAATATGCAGGAAATTTATCAAGAGATATTTTAAGCAATAAGATTGGAGAATATATAGCTTCTGATTCAGATGTTGCACAAGTTATACACGATTTTGGTAATAATACTACAGTATATAGCTATTCTGACGGAGAGAAAGAAGAGAGTTTTTTCTGCATAAAAGATGGAAATGTTTGTGCTTCAACAAATCTATTTAAAATAGAAGTAGGTGAAGTAGCAAAAGATATGTATGATGTAAAAACACCGTTTTTTAAATCTGGAAAAGGAATGATAGAATATATAAATAATAATAAAAATAATGATGCAATATTAACAGCAAATATTGTTGGTGATGGCAAAGACCCAAAAAAAGGAACACCAATATTGCATATAAGACCAGAAGTAGAAAAAGATAAGATATTGGAAGCGATTAAAACTTTAAGGAAGTTCAGAGGAGTAAGAGATTGCCAGTTTAATAAGGTGGTAATAGGGTTTATGGATGAAGATGGCGGAAAATATGTTACATTAAAAGATTATGAGAAAATGCAGGAAGAAAGATAGTTCAAACATCGTGCCTACTGGCACGATGTTTGCCATTTTATGCAAAATGTGGTATAATAAAAGATAGAAAAAACATTAATGAAATTTCAAAAGAATAATTTCTTTGGAGGATACAACAATGACAGCAAAAGTAATTGTAGGAGGAATTGGTGTAGCATTTGTTATTTTAGTGTATTTGCTTGCACTACCAGCTTTAAGTCTGTTTTACATTGAAGGAGTTGCATTTTGGGGAATGGCAGTTGTGCTACCACTATTATTTGTAACTTTTGTAGAGATTACAGATGAAGGAGAATTCGGTACATTAAGCATAATATTTGGTGTTACCAGTATTATCTTTTTACTAACTCTCCTAATTGGTGGATGTGCAGGCTCACCGATGTTTCGCTCAAGTGCTTTGCATAAGCAACTAGGTACAGTGCAGGAACGGAGTTTTACTGAAGATATTGTACCTATCGACCTAAACCAATTGCCGATAGTTGATGAACGACTTGCTAGAGTACTTGGCGAAAAGAAGCTAGGAGAAATTCCGGCGCTGGGTAGCCAAGCTGAAGTTGGGGATTTTACCTATCAAAGCTATAATGGCAAACTCGTTTTGGTAGCTCCAATTGTTCATAACGGATTTTTTGCATATAACAACAATAAATCAGGTACGCCTGGATATATTATTGTTTCTGCATCTAACCCAAGTGATGTTCAATTGATAGACAACATTGATGGCAAAAGTGTAAAAATTCAATATCAACCAGAAGCATTTTTCGGAAGAAATCTGAAGCGACATCTAAGAAATAATGGCTATTTCCGTGGACTTACAGAAACATCGTTTGAAATCTCCAATGAAGGATTTCCATACTATGTGATAAAAGAGTATGAACCTACAATTGGTTGGAGTGGAAAAGAAGTTACACGCATTTTGGTTGTAAATGCTACAACCGGGGAAATAAAACCATATGGACTAGATGAACTACCTGACTTTGTTGTTAGGGTTCAACCGGAAAGTTTTGTTTTCAAACAATTGGAAAACTGGGGCAAACATGTTAATGGATGGCCTAACTGGAGTAATGTTGGAAGAACAAAACCGACAGAAGGAATTGCAAAGATTTTTGCAAATGGTCGTTTTTACTTCTACACTACAATAACATCATATGTAAATGATTCCTCTGCAATAGGGTTTGTGATGGTAGACACTCAAACAAAAGAAACTTTTTTCTACAGTATGAGTGGAGCTACTGAAGCAAGAGCTGCAGGAGCAGCAGAAGATGTTTTGCAACAATATGAATATAGAGCATCTAAAATTCCACTACCTATAAACCTTGATGGAATACCAACATTTTTAATTCCATTAAAAGGTAATAGCGGTTTGATAATGCAATATGCGTTTGTTAACATTCAAAATTTCAACATTGTTGGCTTTGGCGACAGTTTAGCTTCTGCCAGACTTGACTACATGAGGAAATATACAGATGCTGGCAATCGGATATCATTTTCAGACAAAGCGTACTCATATACAGCAGAGGATGTTGTAAAACGAGTATCTCAAATAAACCGTGATGGCACGACTTATTTCTATCTTTTACTTAAAGATAATGATTCACAGTTATTTACTTGCTCAATTGATATATCACCTGAGCTTGTTGTAACAGAACCGGGAGATAGAGTGAAAATCGAATACATTAGTACCAACAATCAAATGGTTGATATTATTAGTTTCGATAACTTGGAAATTTCTCTTGCTAAAACAGAAGCCCAAATACAAAAAGAACAGAAAGTTGACTCTGTATTCAGAGACAACTTAAACAGCACTACTGTAATAGGTGTTAACAGCGAAGAAATTGAGAACACTTGGGACAACTTGACCGATCAGGAAAAAGCCAAGATTCTCAAAAACATACAACCAAAACAGTAATGCAAAAAAACTGTCCTCGATTTTTCGAGGGCAGTTTTTTGCTATGAGTGGCCTTACTGCCTGTAGACTTCCGGATTTGTTGGTAGTATTGTAGGTTAAAGATATGTAACAATAAAACTTTCTTCGTGATATATATCACGAAGAAAGTATTTTATGGACAAAAGAGAATAGAAAAAATTAAAATTTTTGTAGAAATTTTTTAATTATATGTATATAATAAATGTGGAAAATTAATTTAGTGTGAATTTTATGTATAGGAGAAAAAAGATGAAGAAAAAAATGTTGAAAATTTTAACTGTAATGATTATTGCAGTGCTTGTGATTCATTCAGGTGCTCAAACGGTATATGGATTTATGGGAATATTTTCGAATGGAAACAAAAGAGAAAACGAGGCTGTTATTTTGGATTCAAAAAACGAGCCTCTTTTTGTAGATTCTGAAGAGAAAGAATCTACAATATTATATGAAGATTTTAGTAAGCGAGAACAAAACATGAAGCATTTTTTAACAGATAATGGTACATTTCAAGCAGTTATATATCCAGAATCTGTTCACTATGAACTTGACGGAAAATGGGAGGATATAGACAATAGTTTAATTACTGCTAAAAATGAAAATGGAGAAGAAATTACTAGAAATAATAAAAATAGTTTTGTAGTAGAATTTTCTAACGACATAAAAGAAGATACTTTCAATAAAAGAGAGGTTTTAAAAGTACCAGGAAGTTTAAATGAAGAAAACAGATTAAATGACTTAAAGATTATAATAGAGCAGGATGAAACAAAAGGGCAAGAAACATTGGGTGGACAAAATGAACTAAATGAAGAGAATGAATTGCTAGAAGAAGTAGTAGAACAGGAAGAGTTAACTGAACAAAGAAATATAGTTGAAGAAGAACTAATAGAAGAAGACGTGCTGATTGAAGAGGTTATACAATTGGAAGAAATTGACAAGAGAAAACATATTAACGACTTTAAAATTCTTTCTATACAAAACAATAAATTTTCTATGAAATGGTATATGGAAGATACTAATAATACAATATTAAGGCCAATTGAAAGAAATGAAACTAGAACTAAATCTGAAACAGAAACTGACAGTATAACAAAAATTAAAGAACTAAATAATGAAAAAACAGAACTAAAGAATATTTCATCTGCTGTTAATTACTCAAATATTATGGACAATATAGATTTAGAGTATGATGTGAAGTCAGATTATATTAAAGAAACTATTGTGCTTAAATCTAGAGATGGAATAAGAGAGTCTTTTGTATTTAACATGGATATGGGAGACAGTACACTTTTATTAAATGAGGATAATAGCATAGATATATTAGATGGTGCAGGAGAAAAAGTAGCATTAATTGAAGCGCCATATATGTTCGATTCAGCTTTTGAATATTGCAACGATATAAAAGTAACACTTGAAAAAGATGAGAATGCAGAAAGCAACATATATAGAATGGAAATTATTCCAAGTTTAGAATGGTTGCAAGATGAAGAAAGAGTGTATCCTGTTAAAATTGACCCTACTATCAAGACAGCTTTAGACCGTAATTATATAGAAGATGCAACTATTTATAGTGGTAATCCTAATTATCAAACTACTTTTGTTGATGTTGCTTTGAAAGTAGGCAAAGCGGCAGAAGGAACTTGTAGGTCTCTAATTAAATTCAACTTACCAACATTAACTGCAGGTGACCAGGTAGTAAATGCTAGCCTTAGTATTTTTGGATTTTCGGAGGATTGGCAGTGGTGGAACCCACCGCCGAGTGGAAAGCAGGTGAATGTACATAAAGTAACTAGTGCATGGAATTGGTGGGAAGTATGTTGGACAACTGGATCAGAAATATATGATTCGTCAAGGATAAATGATTATAATTATTTTGAACCTACAACCGCTTATTATTGGGGAGAAAACGTATGGGATATAACTACTATTGCTAAAGATTGGTACGTATCTGGAAATAATTATGGATTAATGATAAAAGAAGATAATGATATTGGACTATCTCCACATGAACCAGCATTTTATATATCTTCTAAAATAGGAAGTAATCTTACAGAGGCAAGGCCCATGGCTATAATTGAATATAGAAATCAAACTGGTCTTGAAAACTACTTAAGTTATCATACACAAGATGTAGGAAGAGCAGGAACAATACATACAAATGACTATAATGGAAACGTTGTATTAACACATCATGATGCAGCCACTCCAGGAAGCCGTATGCCAGTTGCTATTAACCATGTTTATAATACTAATTATTCAGACAACAACTCTTGTGGAGTTGGTAATGGGTTTAGATTAAATTTAAGTCAAGAATTAATGCCAGTGAATATAGGAGGAATAAACTATACAAAATATACGGATGAAGATGGGACAATACATTACTTCACTTCTGATGGGAAAGATGAAGATGGGTTGGGATTAACATTGAGTTTAAGTAACAACATATATACTATTACAGATAAAGGGGGAAACAAAAGTCAATTTACAAAGACAAATGATAGATGGTTCTTAACAAAGATAACAGATACAAATAATAATAACATTGTAGTAACAAGAAATGGAGCATACATAACTAGTGTAACTGACGCAATGGGAGATACCATTACATTAAATTATTCTAATAATTTACTTTCGTCAATAGTAGATGCAGCAGGAAGAGCAACAAATTATAATTATACGAACGATAATCTAACGAACATTATATATCCAGATGGTAAAATGTCTTGTTATACTTATATGGGTAGGTATCATTATGTGCTCTTTAATTTATTAGAAACTGTAAGAAACATAGATAATTCATCTGTAAAATTAAGCTATTATAATAGACTGCCATTTAGAGCAAAATCAATAAAAGAATATAGTACAAATGATGAGCTTGGCAATTCTTTGGAAATAGAATATGGACAGAACACAACAACTTTTACAGATAATAAAGGATATAGCCAGACCATGACATTTAATAATTGGGGAAACGCAATAAGTATTGCGGATTTTGGAAAAGAGCCAGAGAATATAAATAATGCATATGGAAAAAGCTATAGATATGGAAACAATGGGGGGGCTAAAAATAAACTTACTTTAGAAGGAAATTTAATAAGTTCAAATCAAATAGAAGGAAATTTAATACAGAATGGAAAATTTGATAATGGATTAAATAATTGGACTGGATATAATACGAATGTAAATGATAAAGTAGTTAGTATGAATGGAAATAATGTATTTGGAATAGCAGGAGCTATAGGTACAGATAAGAATTTGAATCAGACGATATCAGTATCTGGGGTAAAAGGTGACGTATATAACATATCAGCATGGGTGCAAGCAAATGGAGTTCCGAATGACAGATACAAGACAGCAAATACAAGGATATCTGTATTTTTCAATTTGACAAATGGAACGCAACAAATATGTCAGTTTTATGTAGATACAAATTCATCTGGATGGCAATATATATCGGAACAAATAGTAGCAAATAATGCGTATACAAGCATGAAGGTGCACTTAATATATACATATAATACAGGTATAACATATTTTGATAATATAGCATTAGTAAAAGATATATCAGGAAATAGTTATCAATATGATTCAAAAGGAAATTTAGTAAATGCACAAGATTTAGCAAAACAAAATAATACATTTTCATATGATGGTAACGACCAATTAATAAATAATACAAATCCGAAAGGAGGAACATTTGACTATCAATATGATGCTAATTACAAAAATCGATTGTTAAAAGCGACCAGCAGTATAGGAGTTGATTATAATTTTACATATAATCAATATGGTCAAGCAACAAATTCAAAAATAAAAAATGGAGTAGACCAGTCATATATAGAAACACAATCAGAGTATAGTGCCGATGGAAAATACTTAATAAAAACTGAAGACCAAGAAGGAAATGAAACAAATTATGCGTATAGTACAAATACAGGAACAACAAGCAAAGTAACGAATGCAAAAGGAATTGATACCAACTATATATATGATACTATGGATAGACTCAAAAATGTATCACAGTCAGAATACAGCCCAGCTGGAAAGAACTTGTTTAACAAGCAAATTTGGTGGAATAACGCAATATCAGTAAATCAAGGGAATCTACGAAAACAAGAAAGCTGGCCAAATTTAATAATGGAGCAGGGGTTGGCGACTTCTGATGATAATACTAATTTTTGGTATAGTATAGATGAAGGGTCATATCCTACAAATGATGGATTTAGAAAGTTTTATTATTATGCTCCAACTTTTAATATAAATTCTTATGTTGTGGTAAATGGAGCATATATAAATAATCTACGACCCAATACAAATTACACCATTTTTATAGAATTTAATAATGTTTCTCCGAATAATATTGGCGATTTTAATTTGATGGGAGGAACACGGCATGGATAGGTCTTGGGATCCAAATATATATGTTCCTTATAGTGCTATAGAAAATGGATATATTTACAAAGCTTTAGTTACAACAAGGTCGACAATGCCATGTGGAGCTTTACGAATTCGGTAGTTCTAGTACTAGCGCAGGCCCTGCAAATGTCGATTTTGAAGTAAGAGTTATGCTAATAGAAGGAGATTATACAAATAGAAATATAACATATGAACCATATCAAGAAAGTAAGTTTTTCACACTTACAGCTACAGGGAATAATTGCTATACAGAAACATATAATAATGTAATTGGAGGAGATAATCAGGCTCAAATTGATAAATTTGGAATTGAAGTAAAGCCAAATACTACATATACTATTTCAATGGACAAGGTAGGTATGGCATCGTCAACCTTATATGCTTACTTAAGTGATGATAGTTATTGCGATTATAATAGTAGTGGTGGAGGAGTTGTTAGCCAAACATTTGCAACAGAAGGTAGAGTTTCATATTCTATAACAACAGGTTCTACGACAAAATATATGCTACTAAGATTGGGCGTTGATACTGTTGGAGATAGTGTAACGTATTCAAATATTATGGTAGAAGAAGGTTCTGTGGCGACAGAATATGAACCGTTTATACCCATTGCAACCAATACATATCAAAATAGTTATACATATCTAAATGATAAAGTAAGTAAAATAACACATAATGGTTTTAATTATAACTTTCTATATGATAATTTTGGGAACACAAAACAAATAAAAGTGGAAAATCAAGCATTAATAACAAATAACTATGCAACAAATAATGGACTTTTAACAGATGTGATATATGGAAATAATCAAACAACAAGTTATTTATATGATAGATTTAATAGGACAATAGAGAGGATGGGAACAGACGGAAGCCATGAATATACATATGATGCAAGATCGAACCTTGGAACATACCAAGACAATGTAAATAACGAAACTACAACATATACATATGATTTAGCAGAAAGATTGATACAGGCATCAAACACAAATGGATTTAAAACGCAATATACATATGACCAGAATAGTAATGCAAATAGCAAAAAATACATACTAAATACAACAGCAAATACTACAAGTTATGTTTTTGATAATGACAACAGGATAACTAATACAAATTTAAGTAACAATAAACAGATAGGATATAATTATGATACATTATCAAGATTAACAAGCAAAGATATAACAGTGGATTTAAACACATATACAACTGAGTATATTTGTAAAGATGTAGAGAATGATAAAACAACTACTATTCTAGAAAGCATACAAAATGGAGCAAATGCAGATGATAAAATAACATATACATATGATGATATTGGTAATATCGAAACTATAACAAAAGGAATAGAGCTACAAACAAAATATTACTATGATGAGTTAAATCAACTAATAAGAGAAGATGACTGTATAACAGGGAACACAATAACATATGAATATGATTTAGGTGGTAATCTATTAGAGAAGAAAGAATATACGCAAAATGTAGGTAAATTAACAGGAAAAGTGATAACAGAAAATGTAAATGGAATACATCATGCAACAATACAAGCAATACGAGATAATATAGTAATAGAAGAAGTGGAAACAGAAGATGATGGAACGTATATAATAAATTTACCAATTGGAACATATGATATAAAAATAAATAAAATGTCATATTTGAATTATACAATACAAGATATACCAGTAACAACAGATGAAATAACATTGTTAAGAAATATAAAATTAGCAGCAGGAGACGTAAATGGAGATGGTATAATAAATATATTTGATATAATGAGCATACCAAATTATTTTTATTTAACTTCACAGGATCCAGGTTATGATATAAAATATGATTTAAATGAAGACGGAATAATAAATGAGTTAGATACAGATATAGTAATGAATAACGTTTTTATAAATCCTGTATTAACACAGCAAGAGCAATATGTAGCAATAGGTAAATTAACAGGAAAAGTAATAACAGAAAATATAAACGGAATACATCGTGCAACAGTAAAGGTAATGGAAAACAATACAGTAATAGAAACAGTACAAACAGAAGATGATGGAACATATACATTTGAATTGCCGTATGGGACATATGATGTGGAGATAAATAAACTATCATATTTGAGTTATACAATACAAGATGTACCAATAACAAAAACAGAAGTAATACTGCTAAAAACTATAAAGCTAGCAGCGGGAGATGTAACCGGAGATGGTATAATAAATATATTTGATGTAATGAGCATTCCAAGTTATTTTTATTTAACGTCACAAGATCCAGGTTATGATATAAAATATGATTTAAATGAAGATGGTATAATAAATGAGTTAGATACAGATATAGCAATGAATAATGCTTTTATAAATCCTGTATTAACACAGCAAGAGCAATATGTAACTATAGGTAAATTAACAGGAAAAATAATAACAGAAAATATAAACGGAATATATCGTGCAACAGTACAGGCAATGCAAGATGACATAGTAATAGAAACTGTACAAACAGAAGATGATGGAACATACATATTTGAATTGCCATTGGGGACATATGATATAAAGATAAGCAAAACATCGTATCTGAGTTACATAATAAAAGATATACCAATACAAGCAAACATAACATTACCATTAAATACAATAAGTATAGATGCAGGAGATGTAATAGAAGATGAAACAATAAATATATTTGATGTAATGAAGATCGTAAATTATTTAAATCTAACTTCGCAAGACCCAAACTATGACATAAAATATGACTTAAATGAAGATGGGATAATAGATGGAATTGATGTGGGAATAGCACAGTGGAATGCTTTTGATAATCCGAGATTAAAACAAGAAGAACAATATGTAGTTCAGCCAAATATACTTGATTCAATTGCTCCGACATTAATAGACACTAAAACATATGAATATAATAATGCAAATTGGAAAGACCAGTTGACAAATTATAATGGCCAAGCAATAAATTATGATGCCATAGGCAATCCAATTTCGGTTGGAAACGACATAGGCTTAACATGGCAGAATGGCAGACAGCTTGCTACATATGCTGATACAGGAAAAAATCTTAGTGTATCATACAAGTATAATGATGGTGGTATTCGAACCTCTAAAACTGTTAATAATGTAGAGACAAAATATTATCTAGAGGGTTCAAAAGTAATTTATGAACAAACAGGAAATGATTTGATTTATTACTCTTATGATGAAACTGGAAACGTAATTGGAATTAACTACAATGATACACAATATTGGTATATAAAAAATGGGCAAAATGATATTATAGGCATTTTGGATGATACACTAACACAAGTCGTTTGGTACACATATTCTACGTGGGGCTCTATAATTAGCATAAAAGATGACCAAGAAAATGAGATAATAAACCCAACAGATATAGGACTAATTAACCAATATTTGTACAGAAGTTATAGATACGATTCGGAGATACGGACTATATTACCTTCAGTCTAGATACTACAATCCGCAATGGGGTAGGTTCTTGAATGCAGATGCATTAGTGCAAACTGGACAAGGGTTAATTGACAAGAATATGTATGCGTATTGCATGAATAATCCAGTACTATATACAGACCCAGATGGAACTTTAGTATGGATTCCATTGGTTATAGGCGTTGTTGCAGGTTTAATCGTTGGAGTCGTAGCAGTACAAACAGCAAAAACGGTACATTATGATGTAAGAGATGATAAAAATAATAATCCACCTAAACCAGATACTCAAAAAAAAGCAGACGATGCTGGTTGGGTAGGTTCTAATGATAACGATAAAAAAGGAGTTCCTGCAAATGCACATCAATTTACTTCGCCAGATAAAAAAAATGTAAAATATGTTTCTCCTGATGGAAAACAAGAAATTATTTTTGATGCATTTGGTAAAATTGTAATAGACCCTAGAGACATAGGAACATATAACTTTATTCCATCAAACCAAGGAATAGAATGGTTAAGTGTGATTGGACATAGTATAGTAGATGTGGCTCCTTGGCTCTTTTGGGGAAATTCGGTAGCTGACACAACTTTTATATGGGATAGATGGGGTATGCTATGGGAGTAAAAAGAAAGATTTTTATAATTTTTATAATTTTTATAGCAGTGATTACTATTAGAAACATTTTTAGTTTTTGGAATAACGTACTATATGCGAATAGATTGGTTGTAGCAATACGAGAAGATGATATAAATAAAGTAAAAAAAATGTTAAGTGAACATGGAAGAAATATTAACTCTAAGGTTATTCGCTCTGATTCTTTTGCAAAATTTGCTGAGTCAAATAACCCAACTCCATTATTTGAAGCATGTTCTTCTGGAAATTTTGAAATAATAAAACTGTTGGTTGAAGCAGGCGCGGATGTAAATTTTATAGAACCTACAAGAAAGTGGACACCAATTGGTGCTGCATTATCTTATAGAAATGTAGATAGAATAAAAATTGCAAATTATTTAATGGATAATGGAGCAGATGTAACAGATGAAATTGCTAGTATACTTGTGGGATACAGAAATGGAAGTAAAGAAACTTTGAAAGAACAAGAAGAATATGACCTATTTATAAGAATGATTAATACTGGTGCGAATCTTTCTCCAGAACTAGGAGCTGGTGATAATCTTTTGAGATTAGCTGCTAAAACAGATAATTTATTGATAGTAAAATATCTTGTGGAAGAAAAAAATATGGATGTTAACATTAATACCTATTATGGTCTTACTCCATTAATGGAGTGTTACCATATTGATATAGTTAAATATCTTTTAGAAAAAGGAGCTAATAAAGATGCTAAAAACGATATTGGAGAAACAGCATATGACCGTGCAGTTAAGTTTGGAAAAGGTGAAGAAATAATTAATATCCTGAAATAAATGTAAATGGTGCCGTCGGTGGGAATCGAACCCACATGGTTTCCCGCACGATTTTGAGTCGTGTGCGTCTGCCAGTTCCGCCACGACGGCA
>Ga0082212_10008978_pt1 | contig 12949 bp, 7 predicted proteins | sample TergutNt197P3_FD_71548 | JGI IMG/M metagenome (GOLD analysis project Ga0082212, IMG submission 71548) | Neocapritermes taracua P3 segment gut microbial communities from Petit-Saut dam, French Guiana - Nt197 P3 | ecosystem: Host-associated > Arthropoda: Insects > Digestive system > Gut ... | reverse complement strand
CACCGTTCGGCTTCGGCGACTGCGTTATGAACCGGCAATTCGGCAGTTGGTTCGAGAAACCACCCTCTTGCCGGATCGTTTGATTCTGCCCCTGTTCGTTCGCACTGGTCAAAAGATTCGGCAGCCGATTTCCGCTATGCCGGGTAACTTTCAACTCTCCATCGACGAACTCGTCAAGGAAGCCGAAGAAGCCGCCAGTCTCGGACTCGGCGGGATCATCCTCTTTGGTATTCCCGACACGAAAGATGCTGTCGGCAGTGATTCGATGAGCGGCGAGGGTATCATCGCCCAAGCGGTTCGTGCCGTCAAGCAAACGCTTGGCGAGAAATTGCTCGTCATTACCGACGTGTGTTTTTGCGAATACACCGATCACGGTCATTGCGGCGTGATTCAACAAATGCCGAATGGTCGCCAAGAAGTCGATAACGACGCTACCCTCGAAAATCTCGTTCGGCAATCACTCGTTCACGCTCGCTCCGGTGCCGATATGCTCGCACCCAGCGGAATGATGGACGGGATGATCCAAGCGATGCGAACCGGTTTAGACCGGGAAGGTTTTTCGCACTTGCCAATAATGAGTTATGCCGCAAAGTATGCGAGTGCGTTTTACGGACCTTTTCGTGAAGCGGCAGGCAGCGCACCGCAGTTTGGAGATCGCCGCTCATACCAAATGGACCCGGCATCGGCGACGGGGCAAGCGATCCGGGAAGTGCAACTCGATTTGAACGAAGGGGCGGACATCATTATGGTCAAACCGGCGTTAGCGTATTTGGACATTGTGCGGATGGTGCGGGATCGTTTTGAGGGAGTTCCAATAGCGGCGTACAATGTTTCCGGCGAATTCAGTATGGTCAAAGCGGCAGCGGAGCGAGGTTGGATCGACGAAAAGGCGGTCGTCTTGGAATCGCTGACGGCAATCACTCGTGCCGGGGCAAATATCATTTTGACTTACTGGGCAAAGGATGCCGCCAAGTGGCTAAATAGTTACGAATAAACGATCACGAGTGTCACATCATAAGTCGAACAGTGTCAACTGGTGATGACAAGTCATGTTTTGAAAAGTGTCATTTTTCCTTTCAGACATTGAAAATAGAAGGGGGTTCTCAAGTTGAGTAAGACTAAAAAACTGTAGAGTCTGGTGCAAACTTTGCGGCAGTCCGATCTCCTTCTTCAAAATCTTTGCCTGTACTTGCAGTTTGCCGGCTTTGGTATAAAATCGAATACCCGACACGGACGGTTTGCATCATCATAAACCGTTATACTTCAACGGATTAAAGGAAGTCCGGTTCGTTCGTTTTTGTCCGCCATTGTTTTATATTCCAATGCAATCCTACTCCCCACTCACCGTTGACGGTCAAACATACAATTACTGTCCGCTCGACTCGCTCGGCATTGATATCCACGCATTTCCCTATTCCATTCGGATACTCCTTGAATCGGTGTTGCGGAACTGCGATGAAACGCAGATTACCGGACGAGACGTAAAAAACCTTGCCGCATGGAACGCTCAAACGCTTGCTGATATTGAAGTTCCGTTCAAACCCGCCAGAGTGATTCTGCAAGATTTTACCGGCGTACCTGCCGTTGTTGATCTTGCCGCCATGCGGTCAGCGATGTCTCAGAACGGCGGTAATCCCGAAAAAATCAATCCGCTCATTCCGGTTGATTTGGTCATCGACCACTCGATTCAAACAGACTTTGCCGGTGCGTCCGACTCGTTGGACAAAAATACCGCTCTCGAATTCCAGCGTAATGCCGAGCGGTATGCTCTGCTCCACTGGGGACAACAATCGCTCAATAATTTCCGGGTCGTGCCGCCGTCGACGGGAATTATTCATCAGGTCAACCTTGAATTTCTTGCCGATGTCGTACACCATCGGGAAAGCGATAATCTGCTCTATCCTGATTCCGTGCTGGGAACGGATTCGCATACCGTGATGATCAACGGACTCGGCGTTCTCGGCTGGGGTGTCGGCGGCATTGAAGCCGAAGCCGTGATGCTAGGGCAACCCTATTATATGCTCGCACCGCAAGTCGTCGGAATGGAACTCACCGGCTCATTGCCGCCAGGTGTTACGGCTACCGATCTTGTTTTGACTCTGACCGAACTGTTTCGCAAGGAAGGAGTTGTCGGAAAATTCATCGAGTATTTTGGTACGGGAGCGGCAACGATGCCCGCCGCTGACCGGGCGGTGCTTGCAAATATGGCACCCGAATATGGAGCAACGATGGGATTCTTTCCGGTGGACGACAACACGTTACAATTTCTCCGCAGTACCGGACGTGACCTACATCAAATTGCGGTCGTTGAAGCCTATTGCAAAAAGCAACATCTTTTCCGATTGCCGGATTCGCCGACTCCGAAATACTCCAAAGTATTGTCGTTCGATCTTTCGGAAGTTGAAATGTGTGTGGCGGGACCAAAGCGACCGCAGGACCGCATTCCACTCTCTCAATTGAAAGCATCAGTTGTAGCGTTGATGTCCTCTGGATAAAGGGTCACGAACTTACAAGTGCCCCCTGAATTTAGTCGTGATTTCCAAGTCATGGCGGGTGACTCTCCGATAAACTGTGTACGGGACGGAATAGCAGATCGAATTCTGCTATTTCTATCTCTAATTTATAGGGTCCTGCCATCTCGAACATAAAGCCTGCCCAGTAGATTGATGGTTTGAAATCCGGGTCGTATTCTGGTGATTCCGGTGCGTTGAAACCGTGCATGTCATCGCCGATAGAAAACCTTTCGCTTGGGAAGAAGTCATTCTTGCGTGCCATCACGTAGTAGTGAGTGATGTCGATCTCTCCCGCCACCTCACGTTCGATTACTGGCGATGCATCGCCTGACACATCCACGTATTCGCCCCCATGAAGTACCACTGGGAATTCTTTGGTACAGGTCAATCCATCGGTTTTGAGTTTATCGACCGGGAAGCGATTCCAACCCACTAAGCCGCCACACCCTCCTTCATACATCCATTCGTTTATTTGGGCGTTGTTCACGAGTTGCCCCTGCCCAACTGTGGTGGAAAGGTAGTCCTTGTTGAAAAGCATGAACTCTTGAAGGATGTAGCGGTTATTTGCCTCAGCCATATTGACGCAGATTGACACCTGCACGAACGGATTCTCCAGTCGCCGTTCCATATAGGCTTTTGTCCAACGTGCCATCTGCGTGTCCCCCTGTGCGCGCTCACGCCATTCACGATGTAGGGAAGTCAGCAGGTCTTTTCCGCTCTCCAACTCACCGGGAAGGTACATGTCGAAGATGGAGTGTTCACCAGTCTGCTTCCGGTAATCCTCCACGCGAATCTTGGCTTTGTAACACAATACAAGCCTTTTGTTGCGTTCTTTACCCGTCAGGTAATCATCCATGATCTGCCGCGCCCGGACGATGTTCTCGCCAGAAACCGGGTTCACCATGAAGGTCGCGGTTGTCTCGTGGTGCATCAGCAAATTGTAAGGTGCCCACCAGCGAGTGGGATTGAGGCGATTGTCTTGCAAAAAAAAGACTTTTCCGTCGCCAAATCGGACCTGCTTGCCGTAACTTTTTTTGAGGTCATCGGGTTTCGGGATGTTTCCCGGCGAAACAATCGGATTGGAGAGATCACCTTTGTAGTCGTTAAACCTGCGAGCCTTGGCAGGCAGGTAGTCGTTCATACCCCGTTTTGCCGCGAGCCAGTCCAGGAAACGTTGCTGGTTGTACTCAAACGGCTTCCAATAGCAGTGGAAGTCGCAGTTGAAATCCTCCGTGTCCAGGTTCATCGCCCGATTGTTAGGGGTCATGTATTCGGGAATCCGAAATATCGTAGCGAAATCATCCGCCAGTGCCGGATCGCCGCCAGAGAACCATCGCGTGAGCAAGTACCCATCAGTGGTCGAAAAGTCGTGGGGATAGAACATGTCAGTAAGGAGACGCGCTGAAGTTTTTCCAGAAAAAGGCACCGGATAAGAGAGAATGCTACCCTGTCCTAACGTGGATTGTCTATTCAACAGGCAAAAGATCACGGCTCCGAGGAGCAAAAAAAGGATTCGTTTCATCATGAAGGGTTCCAGAGGTTAAAAAATTAACAATTTTGCTTCGCCCGAGACAAACGATATATTCAGTTCCGATGAAGTGTTATCTTTTTCAAGCCCGTCTTTGCCCCACAACTGAAAATTCACTGTTTTATCAAACCCCAATTTCGCCGACATGGAATTATCCTTGCTCCAATTGAACAAATAAACCGCTTTGTGTCCATCAAGGTTGAAACACCCGTTAAACATTTTTCCTGATGTTTCGATTTTGGTTAAATGCCCGTATGAGGTTCTTAACAGAGATTCAGGAATGGTCCGGTTCATTTGTTCGTCGAGATTCACCGGAATAAAACCATCCTGATTAAACGGCATGAATTTATGACTGAATTGTGCAAATTCCTTGTTGATCTTTTTTGCATAATCGTACAGATGAGTGAGTTTGCCATCCCAAGTGAGCATTGCATTGGTAAAACCTTCGGGACCGCCGCCTTCATAAGGCATCGCATACAAGAAATACGAAAAACCTTTTGCACCGAACACAATGTGCGCATTGCACAACCAGCGGTATTCGTCAAAAGTCGGCTCTCTCATTCCGTTCCAGCCTATGGCTTGAATAAAGCCCCAAAACGGGACACGATATTTGACCGAGGCGTTGCGAATCGTCATCAAATTCACTGCAAATTGACTGTCTGCGTTGCCAGTAGCATGAAGCGGGTAAAAGTCAAATGACAGTACCTTCGGCTGTACCTTTTCCATATATTCTTCAACATGCGTGTCGTAATCCGGTGTACCCAATGCCGAGACGGGAGCGTAATTCGGAAACAGATTGGCGGTGGTGTATTTTCCGGCGGGTAGAATCGCATCCACCTCACGGCGTATCACAGCCATTCTGTCAAAAAAGTTTGCTCCCGGTTCGTCGCACATCGAAAACCCACGTACAGCGGGATGGTCTTTGTATTTATTCGCAATTTCTAGGCAGCGGGCAAGTTCTGCGTCAACGCTTCCGGCTCCGCTAAGACGCAAATAGAGAATAAACTCTAATCCGTACTCATGGCACGCATCAAGAACCATCGGCATGATTTGGTCATTGTTGCCGTATTGCCATAAGTCCCACATTAAGTTAATGCCGGCATCCGCAATCTGCTTGAACCGCAATTTAATATTGGCTTCGTTATCCAGGAGATGCGGGGGCGGCGGAACCCATAGTCCGACAACAAATTTTTTCCCGGTATCCAATTTGCCATTCAATGGACGATCTGTCCCGAGCGCAGGCATAAAACCCGCAGTGGTTATGCCCGCCGTAACAGCGGCTGCTGTGCCGATAAAACAGCGACGACTGATTTCATTTCTGCATAGAGTATTCATTTATGGTTTTTTCCAGATAAAACGATAATTAAACCTTCGGTTTGGTGCGGTGTCTCCATTGAGGCAGAACGCGATCGGATCGGTTAACTCTCCTGCATTGTCGCTCCACTTAAAATCGAAAGTGAAAGCGTCCTTATTACCTAAATTGAGCAATTCACGGGGAATCGCCAGTTCCATCTGATTCCCGTGATACGAATAAGGTATGTCGGCTAATTTGACCCAGTGATTTCCTTCGTATTTCATCAGTGTAGTCATTTTGTCGCTTACCACTTCCAAATTGACCGCAAAATCGTAACCGTACCAGCCGGTATTGGAGTTTTTATCCGCATCTATGAACAACATCATCCAGTGATAATCCGTATGCGGGGTGAGCGGGTCGGCTGTCTCCACCCAAAAGTAAACGTTCTGTTCGTTCACAGCGACTTTGCTTGTGATAATATCGTTCCTGCCCGAATCGTTCACATAATGCTCGCCTGCATAGCCGACGGCATCCCGATGAAAAATATCGCCTTGCGTATCACGATATTCGTTGGCAACGGAAGTCCAGTCGTCAAACGCACCGTCAATGTTAATTTGGTGATACCCTTTGTTTTCGGGTATCGGACGAATCCCTTTGTACTTGCGGATGTTCTGCGCCATCTGCATGTAGTAGTTATCGGTGTATCCGCCTTTCATGGGATGGATACCACGGTTAAACTCTGCGTTATATTGGTCAACGAAAAAGAATGAGTTATTACGTCCCAGCCAGGGTGTCGTTTCGGCTCCGTTAGGTTGATATTTGCCAGCCGTCCATTCATTCCAGTCGTTTATGTACAAAAACTGCGGATTCGCTGCGATGGCTTCATCCCACCGTTCCTGAAAATAGATTCCATATCCGGTGGGATTGTTGACCGTTTTATCCAACCAAGGAACGTATGTTGGTCCGGGCATGTCGTATTCGTCTAATGCAGGTTGCCCAGTGGCACGCGACCACGATTTCCCGACTCCCATGTTTTCTTTCGTCATCGTAACGGGATGCTGGGCGGGTGTGACCGCCGCTTCTTCCCGTTGCCCCTGATGCGTTGAGAGTAATTCTTCGGGCTTCATGGCTTTAACCTCCGGTTCCGCCAAACTGTATCCAAAACTCCAATTGTCTTCGGTGCCGATGTAGCGTTTGCCGCCCCATTTATAATAACCCCACCACATGTTACGCAGGGTGAAAAATTCTTTGACCGCCTTTGTATAATCCAAATAAAATTCTTCGCAATAATCGGGATCATTGTAATGCGGGTTCATGGGATTGGTTTTTGCATCGGGATCGTAGTGCGGGTTCTTGTGTTGTAAACCGCCTTGATTGGCATCAAAATCAGGTCGGGAATTATACAGTAACAGGGGTTTGCCATCCCAGTAAAACCACAAGTCGCGGAACTTGTCTTCCTTGTAGATGCGGTCATAAAGGTCTTGCACAACGGTAATCACAGGTCCATTGAACGCCCAGAAACAGAACTTGGGTACTTTGTTACCTTCGGCGATCATCTTTTGCATGACACCGAAAGTTACATCCCATTCATCCCAATAGCGAACGGCATTGGTAACATCCATCACTAAAACATCCACACCGGCATCTGCCAGCATCGACATGTCTTTACGGATCACCCATTCATCTTGGCTTAAAAAATAGCCCATTTCCGGTTCTCCCCAATGGTAGGTACCTTGCGTCCACAACGGATGTTTGGCATCTAATCGAGCATTGGGGTCTTGGAGTAAGATTTTGGTAACATCCCCATCCCAAGGTCCTTTCAACTTGGCGAGTTCTTGCCCATGCCAGGTTATGTAAAAAATCCCGACCACTCGACGTTGATCATTTTTGACTGCTCCCACTTCCGAAAAATCGGGCATGGCACGCCCAATGGCATCTGTGGCAACCCAGGTGTCAGAGTAAATATCCCTGACTTTTCCCTCGTTGATTCCTTGTGCTTGCAACTGTATGCCGATGGGAAAAATACACGCTAACAATAAACAATATTTTTTGTACATGATTCTCATTGTACACTGTTTTCCCCCTTTGGCAAGGTGTTTTTCAAAAAATTCGCAAACTCGTCGGACGAGGATATTTCGTCCTCCGCTCTTTTATTGGGGATTCTGTAGCCACGAAACGGCATTCAACCAAAACTTTTGATATTCGTTCCAATACACGAAATTGCATCCCCAATGCGGTGCCGGATCAGATGTGTATGCCAAAGTGCGTCCCTTGCCAAATTGACCGACGGCAAGCATCGGATCGTCTGTTCCTTTCCACACGGCAACCACCTCACAATTCTCACGCGGTTTGACACAGTTGTAACCGAGGATCGGCGGCAATGTCGCCAGATTAAGCCCACTCAAAAGAGCGTGGTCTCGCTTTGTTGCCGTAACCGTCCAACCTTCGGTACTCTCCCGAAGGTCTTCGATTTCCAAACACTCAACCGGTAAAACATTTTTCAAACCGGTGCGTCCCCAACCGCCTTTACCCATCTCGCCAGTGAAACTGAGCCAACCGCCAAGGAACATCGCATGCTTGCCGCTCTGAATCGCTTCCGTCGTCAAACGAACCCGATCAGGAAATGTCAGTGGTTCCTTACCGAACTTACTACGATCAAAAAATGAAGGAGCCAACTGAAAGTTTTTTGCCTCGACATCCGAAAAAATAAAAATATCGTACTCCTCGAGAATTTTCTCGTACTCGCCCGGTGCATTGCGGTAAAACTCCCAAGTCGGAACGCTGTCAACCTGATGCTCGCCGGTTGATTCTAATGCTTCTTTCAACCATTTTCCATAGTTGAAAATGTCGGTTCCTTTGACAGCGTAGTTGAATGGCGTTTCTGCAAACACGGGACCCAACATGACAGCCCAGTCCCCGACATAATAAATTTTCGACATAGTAGTGAAAGGTTGTTAAATGGATATTTCTTTACACGTCTTGTTGTTTTCCAACAATTCGACTCCACAGAAAAAGCAAAACGACAGCAGAACCAACCGAAATGACAAACAAAACAACTGCGGCGGCGTATTTACCGTAGAGCAAGTTCCCCGTTGCAAAAAGCATGCCGTAAATACTTACACAACCGATGATCGTGCAAAGGATTCCCACCGGCACCGACCAAGTTTGATCATTGGCATTGTCGAGATTGTCTCCCTCGCTGGCGGCTTGTTCGACAATCCGTTGCCATCCCGGTCCTCCCGCCCTGGAACGTCGAACAAATTCGCGGAGCGTTTTTTCGTTGGTCGGTGGAGTCAAAAACGTAACGATGATCCACCCAATGGTTGTAATAGTAACGCCGACGACCAGTTGCATCCAAGCCGGTTGTAGCCACTCTGGCAATCCACCGCCGCAAAATTTGAAAAACATCGCCATCGAGAAGGACAGGAGCATTGCGGCAACTTCGCTCCAGGCATTGATACGCCACCAAAACCAACGCAAGAGAAAGAGAAGTCCCGTTCCCGCTCCGATTTGGAGCAAAATTTCAAAAACGTCCAATGCACTTTTCAGTTGTGTCGCTAAAAGGCATGCAAAAACCATCAGGATCACTGTCCAGGTACGACCGGCGATCACGAGTTCCTTTTCGGTTGCTTTCGGACGCACAAATCGGCGGTGAAAATCATTGACCAAGTAAGAAGAGCCGAGATTCAAGTGCGTGGCAATCGTTGACATGAAAGCGGCGAAAAGCGAGGCAAGGACAATGCCAGCCCAGCCGGTGGGCAAAAAAGTCAACATAGCCGGATACGCCATATCATGATTTAGGTAATGATCGGGAATATGCGGAAAGGCATTTTTGAGCGAAGCGAGATCGGGAAACACAATCAGCGAGGCAAGCGCAACGATAATCCAGGGCCACGGTCTCACGGCGTAATGGCAAAAATTGAAGAAGAGCGTTGCTCCAATGGAGTGGGCTTCATTTTTTGCTGCCAGCATGCGTTGGGCAACAAAACTTCCTCCTCCGGGTTCGGAACCGGGATACCAAACGCTCCACCACTGTACGGCAAGAGGAATCACGAGGAGTGAAATAAACAAATCTGGCTGCGACAGACTAGGAAAGAACGCTAGAGAAGGGTTGACGTTTTCATGAGCAATCAGAGCGGACAATCCGCCGACTTCGGGAAGTTGTAGTGCGAAATAAGCCGCCGCTACCGAACCAATCATTGCGGTAATAAAGAGGATAAAATCTGCCCAGAGAACGGCAGTGAATCCTCCGAGCATAGTAAAGAGCATGGTGATTATTCCAGCGACAAGCATTGTTGTTACCGGATCGGTTCCCATCAATACTCCGAGAATTTTTATCATTGCAACGATGGTTCCTGCCATGATGATCGTGTTGCCGATCAGTCCGATATAGAGTGTTCTAAAGCCGCGAAGGAATGCTCCCGACATTCCGCTGTATCGAATTTCGTAAAACTCAATATCGGTCATGACACCGAGTTTTCGCCACAATTTTGCATAGATGAATACGGTCGTCAAACCAGTCAACAGAAATGCCCACCATCGCCAATTACCGGCAACACCTTCTTTACGGACGAATTCGGTAATGAGGTTGGGAGTATCCGCCGAAAAAGTTGTTGCGACCAGTGAAAAACCGAGCAACCACCAGGGCATTGTCCGACCGGAAAGAAAAAACTCCGAAGCGTTTTTTCCCGCCCTGTGCATTGCCCAAATACCGATACCGAACGTCATTATGAAGAAGGCAACGAGTATCGAATAATCCAGGAAGGTCAGTTGCATTATGCTATGTTTTGCGGCTTACCGTTTTGTTCAATGGGACAATCAGGATAGTCCTTCTTCGACCAGATGTCAAGGGATTGCTCCACCCTACGGTTTTAGTCATTTGAAAAAGTGCAATTTCTTGCCGTGGAAAGTTACAGATCAAAAGTCGAATTTCTCTCTTGCTATTTCCCTGCTTGTCGTTACAATAACTGTCATGCCGTTGACTGAACGACTTTCGTTTGAAAAACCAATCTTTGAACTCGAAACCCGAATCGAGACTCTCAAAAGGGATCCCTCCAACACGGAAACCCGCGAAGAAATTGCCCGATTGCGAAAAACGCTCCTGCAACTCCAAAAAGATGTCTATGCCTCACTCAGTCCCTGGGAGACCGTCGAAGTCGCCCGACATCCGAACCGACCGCAGGCTCTCGATTACATTGATATGGTCTTCGACGAATTCATCGAACTGCACGGCGACCGCTTTTTCGGTGATGATCCCGCCATCCGAACCGGCTGGGCAAAACTAGACGAATACAAAGTGATGGTCATTGGTCAACACAAAGGACGCAATCTCAAGGAGCGGCAAACGTGCAATTTCGGCTGCCCTCATCCCGAAGGCTATCGCAAAGCACTTCGGATGATGCGGATGGCGGCAAAATTTGGTCTGCCGGTTATCAGTTTGATCGACACACCCGGTGCATTTCCCGGCGTTGCTTCGGAAGAGCGTGGCGTTGCTCTGACCATTGCCGAATTGATGTTCGAGATGTCCACATTGCTCACACCGATTGTTTGCGTGGTCATCGGCGAAGGGGGATCAGGCGGTGCGATCAGCATCGGTGTTGGCGACCGGGTGGCAATGTTGGAACACGCTTATTATTCGGTCATCAGTCCCGAAGGCTGTGCCGGCATTTTGTGGAAGAGTCACGAGTACAAGGACAAGGCAGCGGAAGCGTTGCGAATGCGGTCGAAAGACTTGCTGGGCTTCGGCGTGATCGAGGAAATCATCGAGGAGCCGGTGGGGGGAGCGCATCGTGATCCGCACTTGTCGGCTTCGCGATTGAAACTTTACTTGCGAAATCAACTGAAAAAATTGATAAAAATTCCGGTGGAGCAACTCGTGGAAAAGCGGTATGAACGGTTCCGCAACCTCGGTGTGTTCGAGGAGGGAAAGCCCACAGAGCCCGCTGCGTCAACACATCAAAGTCTACCCAAAAATATGCACGATATTTGAATGGGGCAGTCATGAGCAATAGTATCTACACAATTTGTTTCCGGGCGAAAACCTAATTTTTGGGATTTATCCCTTTAATTCCATTGTCATATCTTCCAATCGTCCATTTTGTCCATTTTAACAAAAGGGACACATTGCCCGGTTGTTGTGGCAGAATCGCCCGGTTACTTAAGAACGTGCCTTCCGATGAGTCAAGAGTAAATTATTTCCCCAAAAAGTCGTCAAATTCCTCGTCCGTAATTCCCTGATAGTAGCGAATTTTCAGCATTTTGTCGTGCGGAACGACGGGAACAGGGACACAATCCATTCCCTCGGAAGAGGTAACTCACACACCCTCATTTCTGGACTCCGTGTGGAATCGCCCTTTATCAGAACCGAAAATTTTGTTAGAATCCGCCCTCTATGGAGCCCCCCCCCCCGCAAATGATTTCGCAAACAGCGGAACCGTCGGTCTTTGCCCGACCACTTTGGTCGTTAACCCTTCTCTGTTGCCGATTTCCGAAAACAGTGTTGGTGCTCGCTCTTATTCTTGCCGCCGTCAGCCTCTATTGGACTTACGGACACCTCGGTCTCAAAATGAGCCGACTCGATCTCATCAATCCCAATAGCAGTTTCAACCAACTTTGGCTCGACTACATTGACGAATTCGGCGACAGCAACGAAGTTATCGTCGTCGTCGAAGGGGAAGCAGACAGCGAAGTCAAAGCCGCTCTCGAACTGCTTTCCGACAAAATAGCCAATTTTCCCGATTACTATCAGGGCATCTTGCACGGGGTCGATCTTTCCGCCATCCACCGTAAGGGGTTGCACTTTGTTCCTATCGAAGACCTGCAAACGATTCAGCGGTTCATTGGTCAGTCCCTCATGATGCTCGATCCGAGGAATCCGCAACCGGTGCCTGCCGCCCCGATGGGAGATGTGACCAAACTTTTGACCACACTCTCGCAGAGTAATACCGCCGAAGGAGATATGAACTATTTCCTCTTCCCCACCCAAGAGGGAGTCATTGGCTTCGTGTTACTCCGGCTCATCGACATTGACAAAACGAAGTTTTCACAAGGTACCGAATCGATTGCAACATTGCGGAGCCTTACCGACAATGTTCGCTCCCAACATCCGACGCTACAAATCGGTTTGACTGGCATGCCGATTCTCGAAAACGACGAAATGGCAATGAGTAACGATGCAATGGCAAAGGCGACAATTTTGGCGTTCGTCGGCGTTTGTGCCGTCTTTATGGCTGGCTTCGGTTCGCTTCGGCATCCACTACTTGCCATCACTGCGTTAGGGATTGCGTTTTCCTGGACGATGGGTTACACCACGCTTGCGGTCGGACATTTAAACATTTTGAGCATCGCTTTCGGCGCAATGCTCATCGGCTTGGGTACCGATTTCAGCGTTCACTATTTGGGAAAATATCTCGAATTGCGTCGTACCGGCGGGGAAGTCGTCGAATCGCTTTGCCAATCGGCAGTCCTTGTCGGACCCGGCATCATTGTGGGTGCATTTACCACGTCGGCGGCATTTTATGCTGCATCGTTTGCCGAATTCACGGGCGTTGCCGAACTTGGAAAAATCGTCGGCGGTGGTATTATCTGTTGCGTGATTACAACGTTCACTGTCTT
>Ga0082212_10008977_pt1 | contig 12949 bp, 12 predicted proteins | sample TergutNt197P3_FD_71548 | JGI IMG/M metagenome (GOLD analysis project Ga0082212, IMG submission 71548) | Neocapritermes taracua P3 segment gut microbial communities from Petit-Saut dam, French Guiana - Nt197 P3 | ecosystem: Host-associated > Arthropoda: Insects > Digestive system > Gut ... | reverse complement strand
AGCGCAAGACGCACGGAGCGCAGGAACCGAATCATATATAGAAATATGTTGAGGTTACGAGCACCGCGCAACGCAGCGATTCGCCCGCACAAGCAATTAATCAGTGTTTTCAATGACACATGGGGAATTTTAAATACGAATACAAAGTGATACATTTGCGCCGCAATCTCTCTTATGTCAATTATTCTCTGAAATTTTCGTCAACTATTTGACTCTCCGCCGTTTTATTTCTTTGCGAAACGAATTCTCAAAAACTTCGTCGATCGTTTATCAGACTGAAAACAAAAGATATATACGATCAGTTAAAGTTTTACAAGAGAAAATCTTTTGCTGGCACAACTATTGCTTTTCACTTTGTGAATTCTTCCGTTTATGAAATTTGAAGGGGGAGAGAATGCGGGAAGAACTGCTTGTAGTTGACGATGAGCCGCAAATGCTGATCGCCGTCAATGAAACGATTCGCCGTCTCGGCTATGGTGTCACGACGGCTGGCAGCGGCATGGAGGCATTGCGCCGCTTAAAAGAAAAGTATTACGGTCTAATAATTACTGATATGCGGATGCCGGAAATGAGCGGCCTTGATCTCCTTCGACGTATAAAAACGCAGGCGCCGCAAACACCTGTAGTTCTTCTAACGGCATATGGTACCGTGCAAAACGCCGTTGACGCGATGCGCGAGGGAGCGTTTGACTATCTGATGAAACCTTTCGACGCGGAGGCGCTGGAAAACGTCGTCCGACGAGCGCTCGATACGGGAAAAAAGGAAAAAACGTCACGCGCGTATGTTATCGTCACGCAGGATCCACGTTTTTCACGAACCATAGAACTATCCGCCCATGCCGCCGAAAGCTCCGCCACCGTTTTAATAGAAGCGGAGAGCGGCACTGGAAAAGAACTACTCGCACGCATGATTCATGACAAAAGTCCCCGGCGATCAAAACCGTTTGTAGCGGTAAACTGCGCCGCGCTACCTGAAAATTTGCTGGAAAGCGAACTGTTCGGTTACGAAAAAGGAGCCTTTACAGGCGCCACCATTTCCAAGCCGGGTAAATTTGAGCTGGCCGACGGCGGAACGTTGCTGCTGGACGAAATCGGTGAAATGGCTCCCATTCTCCAGGCGAAACTCCTGCGCGTATTACAGGAAAAAGAAATTGACCGAATAGGCGGCCGGGCGCCGGTTCCGATAGACGTGCGCGTCATCGCAACAACAAACCGCGACCTGTTGGTTATGGCAAGGCAGGGCGAGTTCCGGGAAGACCTCTATTATCGACTGAATGTGGTGCGACTAAATATTCCACCATTACGTGAACGTTCGGGTGATATTCCGCTTCTTACTGACTTTTTTTGCAAACGATACGGTCTGGAATCCGGTCGCAGCGAATTGAGTGTAAGCCAAAAGGCTGTAGAACGGCTTGGTTTGCACTCATGGCCGGGTAATGTGCGTGAACTTGAAAACGCGATTCAGCGGGCCGCCGCACTCTCGTCCGGTTCCGTAATTGAGGTTTCGGATATTTTTCTTTCGGAACCCGAGGAATTTGACGAACCGCTTCATGTGCAAAACCCTGCGCCAAGTGATGACGGTCAGAGCCTTTCGGTGTCTTCCGAAGAAAAACTGTATCTTTCTTCCGGTATGACCATGCGCGAAATGGAAAAACGACTCATTTACCGGACGCTGGCGGATACCGGCGGTAACCGTACGCACGCGGCGCGCTCTCTTGGAATAAGTCTGCGCACACTGCGTAACAAATTGAACGAATTTGGATTAACAGTTCGGGATAAAGAGGCAAATTCTGCCCATTGGGCCGCTTCTTTTTGATCCAATGTTGAATATTGCTTTCCTGTGAAAGCGGAAAATATGAAAATTTCAGATATTTTGTTTTTTCATAAAACATTGCAAATAAAGATATTTCATGACAACTCTCTCGTCGCTGTATTGCGGTTTTGCGTCAAAAATACGGTACAGGCCGAATAATGGAACGATGCTTGCTTTCATTGTTTTTGCCGGTTGAAAGGCTAAATTAGGAGAACGGATAACAAATGTACCTGGATTTATTTGAAAGCAAAACACTTAACGCGATGGAAGGCTATATGGACCGCCTTTCGCAGCGTCAGAAGATCGTCGCGTCAAACCTTGCGAATATCGACACCCCCGGTTATAAAACCAAAGATATTTCATTTCACGCGACCATTGATGAACTGATCGACAAACATAGTTCCGGACATCTGCGTATGACGCGGGAACGACACCTCGACGCCGAAACATGCGGCCGCAGGAATATGGTATTTGAGCCGCAGGGATTGATTGAGCGGGCCGACGAGAACAATGTGGATATCGACAGGGAAATGATGAAGCTTAACGAAACATCGTTTGGATATTCGATGATATCGCAGATGCTGCGCGGGAAATACAATAAGCTCTCGACCAGCATCAACGAAGGGAGAGGTGCGGCGTAATGAGCATAATGACGATGATGGAAATTGGAGCTTCAGGGCTTTCGGCTCAACGCCGCAGACTCGAAGTTATGGTCAGTAATCTTGTAAACGCCAATACGACGCAGCCGCAGGGCGTGGAGCCGTACAGGCGTAAAGACGTATTGTTTTCCCCTATGGACATGAATGATCCCTTCGGGAAGGGTTCCTTCGGTTCGATATTCAACAACGCTATGAACCCGGTAAAGGGTGTGCAGATCCGCGAAATTGTATCTGATCAGAGCGACCCGATTATGCGGTACGAACCCGACCACCCGCACGCGGATGAACGGGGATATGTTGCATATCCAAATGTTAATGCTTTGGAGGAAATGGTCAACGTAATGTCGGCGACTCGTTCCTACGAAGCCAATCTGCAGGCTGTAGGCGCCGCAAGGGATATGCTGCAACGCACTCTGGATATTATGAAATAGAGGAAAACGATATGGAACCAATTAATATACACCCGATTATACCAGATCTTCCGCTTTCCCTCGGCAGCAGGCCCGTTGGAGCGCAGGATGAAAAAACACGTTTCGGCGCCCTGTTAAAGGACGCCATATCTACCGTTAATGACTTGCAACAGCAGTCTGACATGGAAATACAAAAGATCATGACAGGCGAGACGGACGAATTGCATACGGCGGTCGTTGCCATGCAAAGAGCTGACTTGTCGTTTCAGATGATGATGCAGGTGCGTAACAAAATCGTGCAGGCGTATCAGGAAGTCCTGAGAATGCCCATCTGATTATTGAGGAGAGTTGCAAATGGCTGTCAACCGGCCTGATTTCGTGAATCAAATACAGGAAATGTGGACACGCCTCGAGTGGCGGCAGAGGATATCCATAATATCTTTCGCCGCCCTCGGTGTTGTTTTGATTGTGACTGTGGTCTACTTCATGAATCGCATGGAGTATCAGACACTGTACCGCGATCTTAATCCTGAGGATGCGCAGGCGATCGTCGAGCGGCTTGAAGAAAATCGACGAAATTACCGCGTTAAGGGAAATTCCATTCTTGTGGCCGCGCCGAAAGAAGATATCGACAAGCTGCGTCTTGAGTACGGCGGTGCAGGTCTCGGCCGCAGCGGGCTTATTGGCTACGAGATTTTTGATAAAAATCAGTTCGGCATGACCGATTTCACCGAGCAGATTAATTTGCGGCGCGCACTTGAAGGAGAAATATCCCGCACGATTATGCGGCTCTCGGAGGTTCAAAGCGCGCGCGTTCATATTACTCTGCCCAAGGATTCTTATTTCGAGGAATCCAGAGAGTCCGCCAAGGCAAGCGTAGTCCTGACTTTGAAGAACGGAATAATGGTGCCTTCAAAGACAAGCATCGCGGGAATCAGGGCCGTGGTTGCCGGCGGGGTTCCGGGCCTTGCCGCAGAAAACGTTTCCATTGTTGATGACGGCGGGCGTGTTCTGGCTTCGTCCACGGAATCCACCGATGGGAACCGCAGCGATTTGGAGATAGAATTAGCCTTACGCGATCAGGTAGAAAAAGACCTGACAGCCAAGGCCGTGGCCATCCTTGAATCACTTGTCGGCGAAAAAAACGCCCAGGTTCGCACGACCGTCGAAATTGACACTCATGCGACGGAACAGACGGATGAATTGTTTAACCCCAACCCCCAGGCGGTTGTCAGTCACCAGCGGCTCGAAGAACGAGCGGGCGGATCAGTTCAGAACGCGGGAATCCCCGGTACTCAATCCAATGTCGGAACCGCTGATACGGTGTCATCTTTGTTGGTTGGGCCTGATCGTATGCGGGAAAGCGAAACTACGAATTATGAAATCAGCAAGACCGTCCGGCACACGGTTCAACCAAAAGGCTCCGTTCGCAGGATTACCGTCGCGGCTCTCCTTAATAACAAAACGGTTGTTGAAAAAGGACAGGACGGAACCACCACAACAAGGAAGGAACCGTTTTCGGAAACTGAAATTGCAACCTACACCGAGCTTGTAAAGGCAGCTGTTGGATATAACGAACTGCGCGGCGACGTCGTATTTCTCACAAACGCTCCATTTCACGACGACACTGCGCTTCGCGGTACGCCGGCGCCATGGTATGTCTGGATTCAAAACCAGGGATTCTTCGTACCCGCTATAAAAGTTCTGACGCTGATTCTTGTACTCCTGGTTGTGTATCTGATCTTTGTTCGCCCGCTGAGAAAACGCGTTTTCCAGGCAATAGACGCCGGTAATCCGGTTCCTGAGCTTCCACCGGCCGAAGAAAACCTGTTGCTGGAATCAGGCACTGAACCAGTGGCTGAACTGGCGGCGGCGCCGGAGACGGCGACGTTGGAGGAAATCGCGCCGGAACCGGAAACCTTGCCTGAAATGGTTATCAAGGAACCGGAAATGGAGTTTGATATGGAAAACGCAACCGAAGAGCAGATCGAAGATATGCTGTCCAACGAAGAGACGACTCTCGGCAAAGATTCTCGCCGGTATGCCGTCATTAAAAAGAAGCTGATTGATAAAGCCAGGAAGCATCCTGAGCTGGTTTCCCAGTTAATTCGTTCAATGATGCAGGAGAAGGCATAAATCGTGACGCAAACGACACCAACGACACCAACGACATCAACGCAATTGTCGGGTTCTAAAAAAGCGGCGATCATCATGATCATTTTGGGCGATGAAGCCAGCGCGGGGGTTTTCCGCTGCCTTGGAGAAGATGAAATTCAGGAAATCAGCAAAGAGATTTCCAGGCTCGGCAGTGTCACTCCGGAATTGGCGGACGAAGTACTGGAGGATTTTTACCGTCTATCGCTGGCGCAGGCGTTTCTTGCCAAAGGCGGGCCGGATTACGCAAAAAGGCTGCTTACCAAGGCTTTTGGCGCCGACGCTTCAAAACAGATTGAGGTTCTGAACGCTTCACTGCAAAACGCAATGGTCGGTCTTGATCACCTGCAGAAGGCTGATCCGGTACAGCTCTCCAGGTTCATGCAATCCGAACAGCCTCAGACGATTGCGCTGGTTCTGGCGCATTTGAGCAACTCGCAGGCGGCGGCGCTTTTGAGTTCGCTTCCTCAAAATCTACAGGCGGATGTCGTCATGCGCATGGCTAATCTTGAGCAGATATCGCCGGATGTTATCGGAAAGATCACATCGGTTCTCGAGCAAAAGATTCGTTCTCTCGGCGATGACGTCAGCCGTGAATCTTACGGGGGCGTCCGCGCGGTAGCCGAGCTTATCAATCGCGTTGAGGTCAAAACCGCAGCGGGTATTCTTGAAAAGATCGAGGAAGACAAGCCGGATCTTGCGCTGACCATACGGAATTTGATGTTCGTATTTGACGACGTGATGCTGATAGATCCCGCCGGAATACGCGAAATTCTGCAGCGCGTCGACAAAAAAGCGCTTTCGCTCGCGCTCAAGGGAACCAGCGAAGAACTGCGCACGCAGTTCTTCCGTAACATGTCCGCCCGTGCCGTGGAGATGATGAAGGAAGACATGGACGTACTCGGCCCCGTAAAATTGAAAGACGTCGAGCAGGCGCAGCAGCAGATTGTCAGCATTGTGCGACAGCTTGACGAAAGCGGCGTAATCAGCATCAAGGGCGCCGGCAGCGACGAATACGTCAGTTAGTGAAAAAGCGGATGATATGAACAACTTGCGTATAATTAAAAAAGGATCCACGACGACCACGGCGGTTCAACCGTTTTTCTTTTCGGAAGGACCCGCTGAAAGCATACCGGAACCATACATTTTACCCGAAGCAAAGCCTCCGGTAGTGATCGAAGATGCGCTTTCCGGTAATGAACTGCCGGAAGCCGTCCCTGAAGAACCTGGATTTTCGGCGGAAGAATTTGAACAGGCAAAAAAAGAAGCTTTTGACCAGGGTTTTTCCGAAGGTAGCGCCGAAGGGCACGCGGAAGGTCGTACCGAAGGGCACGCAGAGGGTCTCGCTGAGGGATTAAAAACAGGTGAGGAAACCGCAAACGCGCGAATCAAAGAAATGACGAAGGTTTATACCGACTCCCTGGCGGAGGTCGCGGTGCTTAAAGATACGCTTCGCATGCAGGTGGAGAACGAGGTCATTCGTCTTGCTTTGGCCGTTGCCAGAAAAATCGTCCATCGTGAAATACAAATCGACCAGACGATCGTCCATACACTGGTACGCGTTGCATTGGAACGTGTTGCGGGGAAATCAGCGGTTGTCGTGCGACTAAGTCAGGCGGATTACGATTATATGACGAGCAGGCATGACGATATGTCGCAAAAAGAAGGGCGTGAAATTACATTTGAGCCAGACAGCGCGCTTACCCAGGGAAGCTTCATGATTCATACCGAAACGGGCGACATCGACGGGCGCATAGAAGAAGAATTCCACGAAGTTGAAAACGTGTTTTTTGAAGGGTAACAGCCGCGCCAGTGATCAGTGATAAGAAATCGCCTGGAATCAACTTTGAGGTAGCCGTGAAATCAGGTTATAGGCAAGGCAAGTAATAAGATGGGGAACGCAAGGTTCAATTTAGACTCTTACTTTCGCAAGCTTGACGATGTCGATCCGATAAAAACCATCGGTTCGGTCAAACGTGCGGTCGGTCTTACAGTCGAATCGCTTGGGCCGCCGGTTTCCGTCGGTGAACTTTGTGAAATTTCCGCCAGTAACGGCGGCGCCGGGATTCCGGCTGAGGTAATCGGCTTTCGGGACAATTACGTCATTTCAATGCCGCTGTACAAAGTTGACGGCGTAAAGCAGGGCGACAGTGTAACCTGCCGTGGAAAAAGGGCCGTAATTCCAGTGGGGCCGGCGCTCCTGGGCCGCGTGGTGAACGCGCTTGGCGAACCTATAGACGGCCTGGGGCCGATAGAGACCACGGAAAAATATCCGCTTTATCCTCAGCAAACCAATCCGATGGAGCGGAGCAACATCGATCAGGCGATAGGTACGGGAATTCGCGCCATAGACGGCCTTCTGACCTGCGGAAAAGGTCAGCGCATCGGGATCTTCGGCGGAAGCGGCGTGGGCAAAAGTACGCTCCTCGGCATGATGTCGCGTAATACATCGGCGGACATCAGCGTTATCGGTCTTGTCGGAGAACGCGGCCGCGAAGTGCGCGGCTTCATTGAAAGGGATCTCGGCGAGGAAGGATTGAAACGCTCGGTGGTCGTTGTTTCCACATCAGACGAGCCGCCGCTTATGCGTATACGCGCGGCGCTTACGGCCACTACGATCGCCGAATATTTTCGTGATCAGAAAAAGGACGTACTGCTCGTTATGGATTCGGTAACGCGCTTTGCCATGGCGCAGCGCGAGGTTGGACTTGCCGCCGGAGAACCACCGTCTTCCAAGGGATATACTCCGTCGGTGTTCTCTCTGCTGCCGCGTGTTTTTGAGCGGGCGGGCAATTTTTTTTCCGGCGGCAGCATAACGGGTTTTTATACCGTGCTGGTCGAAGGCGACGACATGACCGAGCCGATAGCGGACGCAGTGCGCTCGCTGCTTGACGGTCATGTCGTGCTTAACCGGGAACTGGCCTGGCGCAACCATTATCCGGCCATAGATATTCTGTCCAGCGTAAGCCGTCTTATGGACGCCCTCGTTCCACAGGAGTATCGAGACAGGGCCGGAAAAATCCGTGAATGGCTCTCAACCTATCATAAGGCGGAAGACATGATCAATATCGGGGCTTACGTAAAGGGAAGCAATCCAAAAATAGATCAGGCGATAAAGAAAAACGACCAGGTCAACGCCTTTTTGCGGCAGAAGTATGACGAACACATTATTCTCAAAGACGCTTTTGACGGCGTCGACTGGCTGACCAGGGATTAGTGTTATGCCGAAATTCCGCTTCAGCCTGCAAACGCTGCTGCGGCGGCGGGAAGACCTGGAACAGGCCGCGCGCGACGAAATGATGTTGCGCGTATCGCGTCAGCAGGCGGAACAACAGAAGCTCGACGACCTGAAAAACCGGCGAAATGAAAACGCCGCTGAAATGGCCGAGAAACAACAGGATAACACGGCCTATGGCGAGCTTGTTTATTACCGTATGTATCTGGATCGCCTGGATATGGAAATAGACAACAGTCACAGGCGCCTTGTCAGGTTGAGCGCGGAAGTTGAAATTCAGAGAAAAATACTGATTGAGGCGTCGAAAAAGCGCAAGACGCTGACTTCTCTGCGTGACAGAAAAGAGAAGGAATTCAAGCTGGAATTGGATAAAACCTTTCAAAAGGAAATTGACGATCTTGTCGTGCTTCGCCATAAAAGGGCCTGATAATAAGGAGGAATTATGAATATTGATTTTTTCACCTCTGTAAGCAAAACATCCGGAACACAGTTTAAACCGGCTGGAGCGTCCGCAACGCCCGTACCGGGGTTCCGGGAACAACTGACCCGCGTTATGCGCGACAACGACCGGAAAAATGAATCCGCGCTCGAAAAGAAATCCGTATGGCAAAAAAAGCCGGCGGCAGCCGAAAAACCGGCTCGTGACACGGCTGAAGCCGGAGAAAAACCTGCCGCAGCGGGAAAGAGCGTCCGCACGGATAAAAAATACGCGGAAAACGAAACCGTCGAAGCCGAAATTTCAACACGGCCGGATCAGGTGAAAGACACATCCGAAACGGATACCCCGAAATTTGCGCTGGGCAGCGAAGAATCCGGCTTTTACGGCGAACTGATAGAAGCTGAAACTTCTTCCGAAACCGAAAACGATTACGCGTTTACGGCGCCGCAGCTTTCCGAGGCTTCGGACACTGAAAACGATTACACCTTCATTCTCGATCCAGCCGAAACTCCCGTGCCTGCCGAATTTTCGGATTTTTCCGTTTCTTCTTCCGCAGACGCGCAGATTTTTCCGCCGGTTTCGATAGAAGACGATTCCGGATTTGCCGAGATGGTGAACCTGAAAGCGGTTTTAGAAAACGCCGCCTCAATAGCCGGTTTAAATACGACCCGGCAGGGAAGCGTGAACGCGACGCCCGACGCCGGCGCTGATGCGGCTTCGCAAACGGCTGCGGGAAAATCGGACGAGGAGCCTACACAGGAAGCGGCGAATGCGAGCACGCAGCAAAACGCTTCGTTTTCCGACGGTGATGAAGAAAGTATCGCCAAAGAATCTTTTAAGGCGGATGCCGATAATGTGGAATTGAAAGACGCTGAATCCGCGCGCTCCGACATAAAAGATATTCTTGGAAACACAGCTTTCCAAAAAAATCTGGAATCGGCGCAATACTCCAATCGCAACAACGTTTCGTTGTCGCGCAACGAGGAGTCGCGGAATGAATTGCTGCAGGAATATAAATTTCAGTCCGAAATTGAAGAATCCGAACTTTCAAAACAATTTGCGGTCCGCGCTGCTTTTGAAAAGGAAGACGCGTTGCTGGAACGCATGACGGCACAGACGATTAAGCCACGCGGAGTATCGACTTTCGCAGACGCCGCTGAAAACGTCGTGAAAACGGTACAGGGTGCCGCGGAAGGGTCCGTTCAGGCAGCATCGGGAGCCGCTAAAGCTGAAGCTTCGGTTCCGGCAAGGAACGTTCCCGTACCGGATCAGGATTTCGTCGTTGAATTGGCCGGACGCATCCAGGCGCAGATTCGCGGCGGCAGGGAAATGATCCGTATTCAACTGCATCCCGAGGAACTCGGCAAGCTTGAAATACGAGCGGAAAGCGGCCGCGACGGCATCGTCGCAAGGATCGCCGCCGAATCGGTCAATGTAAAAAAACTGCTGGAAAGCAACATTCAAAATCTGCAGCAGACGCTTGAGTCGCGCGGATTGAAGGTTGACCGCCTTCACATCGTCGTTGAAGAAGCCACGGATACCGCGCTTGTTGCCGACGGCGGGCGTTACGACAATTCCGGCGCAAGAGCGCGCAATGAAGAAGTTGACGAATTTACCGGTTTTAATGACGCGGCGGCTGAATCTCAGCAGGATGAAGCCCCGCTCGATTTGTCGGCGGTAGCAGAGCAGCGCGGCGTAGGTTTCTACACCGTGGCGTAACCTGAACACAATTTAATTCATAAAAGGGTGCTTTCCGAAGCGCCCTTTTTTTATGTGCATACGGGCTATGAGCAATAAAAATATGGAGTGCCGCGTCTTGCCGCCGCTTTAAAAACGGGAGCTTGCTACCGCACTCCATATAATCTGAAATTACAAAAGCTGCCTGTAGGCAGATTTTGCCTTGTTCCGTCGCCTGAAATCTTACCGGCAAAACCTGCAGCCCTCTGAATAATTTCTTTGTTTTCAAGGTAATCCGCAGAATTTAATTATAATCAAAAATTGGCACACAACGTGCTTATAGTATTCCGGAGTCGAAATGGGTTCGGCGAGGCCGTGAATTACCCATTAACGCAAGGCGGTTAATAACCACCTTTAGTCTAAACAAAGACAAGGATAAAGGAATTATGGAATACCCGAAATTGTCTGATGATATACCAGGATTAGGAACCAGCGGATATGATCCAACGTTTCATGCCGCGGGGTATAACGCCCGTGATAACGCGCAAGAGCTCAAGACGCAGTTTCTGACGCTGCTTGTGGCGCAGTTGAAAAATCAGGATCCGATGAATCCGATAGAAAACCAGGATTTCATATCGCAGATGGCGCAATTTAGCTCGCTGGAACAGTTGATTACACTCAACGACACCGTTGACGACATTTCGAAGCTTATCCTTCTTGCGAACTTTGAAGAAGTAAAAGATCCGGAAAACGCGGAAACGGGAGGCGAGAATAAAGACGGCGAAACCGAAAATCAAGGATAACTTAACTTAATTTTACCCAGGAGAAAATAATGGCTCTAACTTCATTTTTCAGCGCCCTGACCGGCCTGAACTCTAACAGCCACTCAATCAACGTCATCGGCGACAACCTCGCCAATCTGAACACCGTCGCCTTTAAAGCGGGGAAAGCGACTTTTGCGGAGATTATCGGCGGCATGTCGGGTTTTAGCGCCACCGGTAACCCGATGATTTTCGGACAGGGAAGTATGCTGAACGGACTTGTTCACAAGCAGGTACAGGGTACCCCTGAATACACCGGTAATTCCACGGACGTAATGATCAACGGCAACGGGTATTTCGTCGTAGAAACCGGTGACGGCGGAATCGGCTACACCCGCTCGGGGAGATTCCAGTTTAACAGCGAGGGCGGTCTTGTCACCTCGGACGGCTACAAGCTTATGGGTTATAAAGCCGATGAGGAAGGATTGATCGACTTGTCGACCGGTATTACGCCGCTTGAGATTCGTATGGGACAGTTTGTACCGGCGGTCAAAACAACGCAAATGAGCGCCGCCGTGAATCTTGACTCGCAAATAGACCCGGCGAATGCCGCGCTGAATACATTCGCCACTTCAATACAGGTTTTCGATTCACTGGGGTCACAGCACACCGTTAAGCTGACTTTTGAAAAGCAAAGTTTGCCAGGTGAAGAGCCGGTATGGGATATGACGGCGGATCTTATGTATGGCAATCCCCCTGCTCCGATTTCTATTGATATAGATGGTGGTTCGTCCGTGACTCTGTATTTCGACGACAAAGGCAGGTTGAATTTTTATGGGGATTCGACTACTACCGGTGCCACGATTACGCCTCAGGAATTAACCCTCACCCTGCCGGGAAGCGGTGGCGGCGTTACAGGCGTTATAGGCGATAATGTCATTACTCTGAATTTGCAGGACAGCAAGGGCAACTCGATGTTTACCAGCGCGGCCAGTAAATCCGCGACATCTTCAACGTATCAAAACGGTTACGCCTCCAGCACTCTTGAAAGCGTAGGTTTTGATAACGAAGGCCGCGTCGTCGGTTTGGCCGCCAACGGCAATTCCATAATACTGGCTCAACTGGCGCTGGCGACTTTCCCGAACGTCGAAGGTATGCAGAAATACAACGGCAGTACCTTTATTGCCTCAAGAAACGCGGGCGAACCTTCAATCGGAACCGCGGGTTCCGGCGGCCGCGGTTCTGTCAAAGGCGCATCCCTTGAGATGTCCAACGTGGATATGGCTGAGGAGTTTGTCAACCTGATTATTGCACAGCGCGCCTTCCAGGCAAACGCGCGCATGATCACTACGTCCGACGAACTCTATATGGAAGCAATCAGCCTGAAACGGTAGTGATATAATTTGATTATGTAGTGACAAGGCAGGCCTTGTCACTACATAAAGCAAGCGTCGCAGGCGCCGTTTTACCGATGGTCATTCATTGCGCCTATCGGATTAAATGGGTATGAATAGATACAAATGCAAGCATGAGTTTCTATTCCTGTTTAGTTGCGGTTCCTCCTTGGGTTGTAATTGTTCAAAATACACCAGCGCTTGCCTGTGTTCAACATGAAGTGGCCGACCTGACCCGGGCGTGCCGGTGTCCTCGACGCCACTTCATGTTGAACTTAACAATACGGCTTACGTTAGGAAAGCACTGATTAATTGTCTGCGCGGGATGAAGCGCAAGGCGCACGGAGCGCAGGAACCGAGGCATATACAGAAATATGTCGAGGTTACGAGCACCGCGCAACGCAGCG
>Ga0082212_10008976_pt1 | contig 12949 bp, 9 predicted proteins | sample TergutNt197P3_FD_71548 | JGI IMG/M metagenome (GOLD analysis project Ga0082212, IMG submission 71548) | Neocapritermes taracua P3 segment gut microbial communities from Petit-Saut dam, French Guiana - Nt197 P3 | ecosystem: Host-associated > Arthropoda: Insects > Digestive system > Gut ... | reverse complement strand
CACCTGAAATCGCCAAAATTTTCGTTACACATAGCTTCAATGACCTGCGCCCCGATTGGGGCGTGGGCTGAAGTCGGTGTAATGGCCTTTGGCGAGGCTCAGGTGTCGATGAAAGCCCCGCCTTTTTTTATTTCTTGAGGTAAAATCTCACTTTTTTCAAAAACGGTGATTGTGAATTTTCCCATAATGTCTGAAATAGTATGCACAGCGCCGTCATTTCCGTAAACTGTGGCGCCGGCAACAGGATTACCCGTCTCGTCCGCTATTTCAGACGTTAAGGTAATCTTTTTATCGCCCGGACGTTGGGCATGCATCGTTCCCAATGAAAGGGTTAAAACCAAACCCAGAAAAATAATAAAATATTTTATTTTCATGTTACTGATTTTTAATGTGTTGAAAAAAATTTGTTACCAGCCAGGGTTTTGAGGAAAGCCTTCATGAATGGTAGTAAATTCCGTTTGAAACGGGAACCAGTTATGTTTCTTTTCAAATACGACCGTTGTCCTTATCACTTCCTGGAAATTAATTGGTTTTCCGGTATCGTCCAAATCAAAGTTAATGGCTGTTTTTTGCCTATATTTGAGTTGGTCGGACACATTCCACCTTCGCAGATCGTGCCAGCGTAAACATTCGAAAGCAAGTTCAATTGCACGCTCGCGCATAAGGGTCTCAAAGAAATTTTCGTTTGCATAATAATGATCCGGTAAAGGAGGAAGTTGCGCTCTGTCCCTAATTTTTTCAATAGCCGATTGCACCGAATAGGGACAGCCGGCATGACTTGATGACGCTGAACCGTAGCCATAATACACCGCTTCTGCATACATTAAATAAATATCCGACACACGCAAGCGGGGGTGAAAGCCTTGATGGTTATCCCATTGATTGTCCCACGGGTTACAACGAAGCGGCAGGAATTTCATGTTAAAATACCCCGATACGCTTCCGTTTACACCTCCTGAGGCTACTGATCCGTGACGATGCCTCCCTTGATTGTCCAATTGCGCAAATTCATTTTCTTGCGCCGCCTGTGAAGTGGCATTGACGACCAGCCTTGTTCCGTGATGCGCAATATCATGATAGAAACGAGGTTCTCTTCCCGTCCACGGGTCATCGGGATCATATCCTGAAGCCGGATCGGTGATGGGCAATCCGTTCGCCATGTGGTATAACTGAACAAAATTATGCGCAGGTACTTCCGTGCTGTTATTGCCTGCCCCCCATTGTCCCGGACTGTATGATCTGGTCGTAGTCCATCTTACATAGTAATCCTCATAATGCGGTTGGTTTTGTATTACCTCTCTTTCCCCAGGACGTTCCCTGTGACCGGATGAAATTTTATTGAAAATTCCAGGCCAGTTTTCCCAAGGTTCAAGTGTGAAACGACTATCCGGTTGTTCGCACATCCTGATCACTTCGGCACAAATGTCGGCTACTTGCTTACACAATTCTGTATCATACGCATTAACACCGGTTGATGATTCATTCATCATCGGGCTTGCTGCATACAGTAAGTTTCTGGCCATGTATCCCAACGCATGGGTTTTAGTGATTCGACAAAAATCGGTTGAGGCGGCCAAAGTGTTTGTTTTACGCCAATCCAAAGGCAATAGTTCTGCTGCAGCCTTAAAGTCTTCAGCCGCTCTCAAGGCCGTTTCCTTATAAGATAGCCGAGGTAGGGCAAATGGTTCGGATGCCGACAACACTTCATCGACATAGGGTATTCCTCCAAAAAATTGCATTATTTCGAGATGAAAAAACGCTCGGAAATACAACAGCTGACCCTTGATCAAGTTTTTTTCTTCTTGCGTTCCTTCCAGTAAATCAAAATTTTCCAACCCGATATTAGCATGCCTTATGCCGTACCATGCGAGCGGCCAAAGGTATTTATCCCCCACACCGCGTTCTCCCTGTAAGGCATTTCCGCCTAAAGAAACGTTGCCATATAAAAATCTTTGCGTCCAGTAGCCACCGTCATCAGGCCAAATAACCCTGCTCGACAATGTTTCCGTGGGGCAGAAGGCCTGATACTGGTTTGATAGAATCTGGTTGGGGTTACAGACGCAGGCATACAGTTGTTCCGTCCAACCTTGAAAACTGACAAAATTCCCAAAAATGTCGTTTGGCGTAAAACTAGCTTCCGGCGCTTTATCCAAATAATCGGTACAGGAACTGATACAAAGTCCGAGACAAACCATACTACTCGCCAAAAATATCCGGATAGTTTTCTTTAAAATATTTATATTATTCATAATCAATTAATCAAATAGTTAAAAAGTTATCTTTATGCCTGAATTGACACGCATCATCATTGGATATGAGCCTTCTGATGAAGAACCTCCACTCCACGTGTTTTCACGATCGTCGGGAAGTCTTGTCCAAAGCCAGAGATTATTTCCGTTGACGTATAATTTCAGACCGGCAACGCCCAGCCTGTTCAATACCGGTTTTTGAAAGTCATAAGCAATTTCGGCCGTTTTCAGGCGAACATAGGAGCCGTCCTGCATAAACCAATTGCCCCAGACACCTCCCTGCGTAATATAGCGCGGTAAAGGAGAACTTGCATTAGGATTATCTTTTGACCACCAGTCGGATGCGTAGTATTCAAATAAAGTAGGCTGGTCATAAGGATACATTTGAAGACTTGAACTTCGCGATACATTGTTTACACCAAAAAACTGTACAGTTGCTGAAAAACCTTTGAAACTAGCACCCAAAGTCAAATTGTAGGTGTTTTCAGGCACATCGGGATATGCGTAAGGGGCGCTGTCGTAAGATGTAATCTGACCGTCTCCATCAAAATCAATGATATTGTAAAAGCCGGGGACTTTAAATTGATCATTGGTCTGTTGCGGTACACTGGCAAATACATCATCCCAGTTTTGATTGATAGTCGTGCGCATTTGAGTTTTTGTCTGGCCGTTGGGATAACCTTCCGCCTTCATGTAAGAAGGCAACAACTGAGGGCTATCCTTGAAAATCACCTTGTTGCGGGTGTGTGTCATGGTTGCCGATGCCCAATATTCAATTCCGATCGAAGTTCTTTTATTCAAATTCAGTTGCAATTCAAAACCGTGGGCATCTAATTTCCCTAAATTCGATGCAGGTGCCGTAGCGCCAAAATAGGGTGGTACAGCCCTGCTACTGCCGGCAATCATCATATCCGATCTTTTATCGGTAAAATAATCAAAGTTAATTGAAATTACATCTTGCAGCAAACCCAGTTCCAAGCCGAAATTACTTTTCTTGGCTATTTCCCAATGTGCATTGGGATTGGCTACCGAAGATATGCGGTAAAAGGAATATGGACTTGTTGAGTTGGAACTGCCGCCTTCGACTTCCAGCCTTGACCTACCGCCATAAGCGTAATTCGTCTGGTACAACCATCGCGCCCCTGCGCTATCATCGCCCACCCAACCAATACTATACCGGAACTTTACTCGATTGAGCCATTCAATGTGGTAGAACTTTTCGTTGGAAAGGTACCATCCGGCCGCAAACGATGGGAAAAAGGCAAAACGATATTTAGCCATAAACCTTTCGGAACCGTTATACGACCCATTGGCTTCTATAAAATACCGGTCATCATAATCGTAGGTGGCACGGTAAATCCAATCTTCCCTGTAGCTGGGAAACGCACTTCCTCTGGCATTCTCTTCTCTTTTAAAAAGACCCATGACACCGATGTTATGCAAGTCGAACTTGCGGGAATAATTCAATTTAGCCTGATACATAATCCTCCTTATGATGGGATCGCCGATACTTCCTTGCCAGGGGTAAACTCTGGGGGATTCGGTTTCGCGGTACCATGGCCTAACAATCCAGTCGAACTCGTTGGAGGGATTGATAATCGCAAACTCCCTGTATTCATTTATATCCTGGTCGGGACCTTCGTACTTGTGCGGATATACAACATATCCCGGCGTGTTGCTGCCTGTTTCCGGACGCGTTGAATTGGATACATCGTTAAGCATACTGGTGAGTTGTATTGAATTGTCGCTAAAAAATGAACCTGAGACGCTCAATCCTTTGGTAATAAAGTCGAGATTTTGTGTCAAATGAAAATCCATGTTCAATGATGTTGTCTTTCTTTCGAGAATCCCCAAATTGTAAACTTGCGCAACCGGGTTTGCAAGCCATTCCGGTTGAATAAAGGACACACCCCAAACGCCGTCCGGAAATTGTGGAATAAAAATATTGGGCGGCATTCTATATATGGCTCCCCAGACCAAATGATTGTATCCAACATCATTCGTGGCAAAGTTTCGATGGGCATTTTTCTGGCTTATGTATCCGGCAAGATTAACCTTTAAAACCGTGCTCCGGGTAACGTTGAAGTCTAGATTACTCCTGAAATTAAATCTGTTGAAGTTGAAGTTAGGGTCATATCCCTTGTGATTGTCATAATCAACAAACATATCATTTTCCTGCAGATACGATATTGATCCAAAATACTTAACGAAATCCGTACCTCCATTGATGTTGAGAGAAGCACGATGCGACCAGCCTACATCTTTATACAATGCTTTTTTCCAGTCTACATTCGGATATATCCATTCCCAGTCGGGATAATCTCTTTCCCTGTAACGTCTCAGCATTTCATAGGGAATATAATCTGCCCAAAGGGATTCGTTTATTGAAACGTCACGCTCGATACTTTCATTTCTGAGTCTTAAGGCGTCATAAGAATCCAATTTCGCAGGTACTTTTGAAACCATCATCGCCGTGCAGTCGTAAGAAGCTGTCACTTCGGGGCGACGATTTTCATTACCACGTTTAGTTGTTATCAATATAACGCCATTACCTCCTTTTACGCCAAATACGGCTGTTGAGGAAGCATCTTTCAAGACTGAAATAGTTTCTACTTCGCTCACATCTATATTATCCATGTTACGCTCCACGCCATCAACCAAGATCAACGGCTGACTGTTGTTCCAGCTGTTGCGTCCGCGAATGAATATGGAAGTGGAACTAAGCCCGTCGCCATAACCTCCCGGTTCGCCTGTTGATGTAGTAGTGATAACGCCAGGCAGACGCCCTGTCAAAGACTGACGCAGGTCGGTAACGTTACCCGACTTGATTAATTCTGCATTGCTGGCCTGCACGATGGAACCCACCACGCTTGCTTTCCTTTGTACGCCGTATCCCACCACCACAATTTCGTCAATTACAGCGGTTTCTTCCTCCATGGTGACAGACATGGAGGACTGGTTGCCAACGGTTTTTTCAATTGTTGAAAAACCGATATAGGAGAATACCAGTACGGTGTTTCTGTCGGGTACGGCAATCGTAAAGCGTCCGTCGCTGTCGGTTGCCGTGCCTTTCGATGTTCCTTTGATAAAGATTGTTACGCCGGGAAGTGGAATTCCCTCGTCGTCAACCACCATTCCCGTGATGTTGATCCCTTGTTGCTGTTCTTCGATCGGTAATGCCGGTAGCGCGTATACCGGAAAGGGTTCCGGTTTGCGCGAGATGGTGATCTGACGGTCGGATATGAGGTATGCATTGTTCGTGTTCTCAAACAGTTTGTCTAATATGACGTCTATCTTTTGATTCTTAACGTTGATGGATACGACCCTTTCCTTGTCCAACACTTCGTCGTAAAAGAAAAAGACATACTCGCTGTTTTTTTCTATTTCTGAAAAAATCTCTTTCACCGACTTGTTTTTGACATTGATAGTTAAAGTGGTAGTCTGTGAATATGTGTTGCTTGCAAAACCGACTCCACACCCAAAAACCATGAAAAAAACGAACAGTCTCATGATAAATTTCAAAATTTTTAATGATTGCTTTTGGTAAAAATTTATTTTATTGTACATTTGCAAAATAATATTTAAGGTTAAAGACTTGTGAAATTTTAACACTGGTATTATTTACAACCGGATGGATACTGCGAATATCATCCGGTTTTTTTTAATTGTTCTACGGACTCATATTCTGATCTTTTAAAGGTTTATAACTTACGGCATACTTCTCATTCTCCTTGATGTATTCGACCGGCGCCGTGTTGCCGATGATCGACAGAACATCTTCCACGTTTTCCTTCAAGTCTAATTTTCCCGTGCATCTCAGTGCGGATGCGGCGGGATCGACCGAAATCTCTTTTCCGTAATATCGCTCCAAGCGTCTGATTATCACGTCCAAACGTTCGCTTTCATACATGTATAGGCCATGAATCCACGAGGTGTATTTTTCAATGTCGGCATCCTTGACTGTCGAATGGCCGCTCTTGTCCTGTTCATAGACTTTATTTGGACTGAGCAGGACGTCCTCGTTCGCGTCGGACATGATCTTTACCAGACCCGATGCCAACGCAATCCTGCTTTGCTCGTCGGCGGTATAGGCCTGCACGTTGAACGTTGTGCCGACCACCTGTATGCGGAGGTCGTTCGTGCGGACAATAAACGGTCGCCCGACGTCCAGCGCCACGTCTAAGAATATCTCGCCGTTGACGTAGATTTCACGTTTTTCCTTTTCGAACTCCACCGGATAAACGAGCTTCGTGCCGGCGTTCACCCATATTTTCGTGCCGTCGTGCAGGGTCAGGATGGAACTTTTCCCGAATGGAACCACCAGTTGGTTGTAGGAGGCGACTTCGTTTTTTGATATTTTTTCGGTATTGGTCTGGATACCAGCCGAATCGTAGGTGATGACCGATTCCCTGTTCTGCAGGACAACCGTTTTTTCTTCCGACAGTATCAACTGTATCTCCTCGCTGTTGCCGACGGTATCCGTGCGGTTGTTGACAAATGTGAGGATGTCGTCGGCAACCGGACGACCGTCCGGCTGTAACAACCATGCACGAACTACAAGCAATAGGGCAATGCCCGCTGCAACAGCCGCCGATAGGTACATGATTTTTCGCGTTTTCCCTCGTGAAAGGGGCGGGCTGATATTCTTTTCAATGTTTGCCCGGATATCAACAATTGCTTCGTCCGATAGCCGGGGCGTCGTCAAATCTTCGAGAAACCTTTGGGCTGCATGAAATATTGACGCCCGCTCGGGGTAATCGTCGAGGAACAACTCCCAAAACATGACTGACTCTTCCGTCGGCCTTTTGATGGAATCAATGAAAAAACTGTCCTGAAGGAAGTCTTCAAAAGAGAAATTCGTATATTTTTTCTGCGTTGTCATGCCGTGGTGTATCTTCAATTCATAAAAAAGACAGCAATAATTCGGTTTTATACTCCATTTTTCAGATATATCTTTCGTATTTTTTTCAGCGATCTTTGAATGGTATTGGCAACAGATTGATAATTAATTTTTAGCAGGCTGGCAATCTCTTCAATCGTCAGTTCATCGACAAACCGGTAATGAATGATTTCCTGTTGACGCGTTGTCAACGCCGATTGGTATCTGGTAAGTGCCTTTTGTGCGGTTTCGTTGGTTTCCTGTGCGATGATTCGATCTTCTTCGGATTCATCCAGGAGATCGCCCTGCTCCTCGACGCTGTATGTTTCTAAAAATTTCTGATAGACCTGTTGTTTTTTAAATGCGTTTATGACCGTATTCTTCAATGCGATTAAGAGGTATACCTTTACATTCTCAACCGATGCGAGTTGCGCCCTATTTCTGTAAAGACGGATAAATATATTCTGAATACAGTCTTTTACAAGCTCATCGTCAGCGGTTAGCGTTTTTCCAAAGGAATAAAGATCAAGTATTGTCATTTCGTAAATTCTGCCAAAAGCATCCCTGTTACCGCAAAGGAAGCTGTTCCATTGCAGCAACAATTCATCGCTTGAGGATTTCTTTTGTTTCATTACGACATGGCTCGTTAATAATTAATGTTTCAAATGATACGATACAAAGGTAAGAAAATTTTCTAAAAAACCGTCCGCTACGTGAAAAACGAATCCAACAAATCCATGTAGGCCTGTTTGGTGAGTAGTGGATGATTGTTTTCAGTTATGGAGCGCAGTTTGGCAGCGTTGTCGATCAACAGGTCGACTAAGGTCGAGGCGACGATTTTGGCGGGAGTGATGACGGCTGCTGTTGCGTCGACGGTCTTGAAACTGGCGGCATGAAGCGATCCTTCCACGCCCCCTACCATGGGATGTATCGCTGGCATCAGCTGCGTGATGTCGCCCATGTCGGTCGATGCCTTGAAAAAATCGATGGTAGCTATTTGGTTTTCAGGTACGAACGTTCGCGCGTTCGCGGCAAATAACGCGTTCATCTGTTCATTGCATGCCAGCGGAAGGTAGCCCGAGCGACGTTTTATTTCCGTGGTGGCGCCTATTGCTTCGCCGCCTGAACGGAATGATTGTTCGGTTTTTTGCAATAACTGCTCCATGGATGCTACGGTGCGCGAGCGCACAAAACATTCCAGCCGGACGTCGGAGGGCACGCTATTGACGGTATCACCACCTTTATTAATAATATAATGTACGCGCGCATGGTCTTCGTCGCGAAACGTTTCGCGCATGGCGTTCACGGCATTGATCCCTAAAACGGCGGCATGGAGTGCATTGATGCCTTCTTCGGGCGCGGCAGCGGCGTGTGCAGTCTTGCCGATATAGTGTATCATCGCGGCAATCAGTCCGTTTCCGGTGTTTACCGTACCTGCAAAAGGGTAGGGGGTATTGCCCTGCGAATGAACCATCATCGCCGCATCCACATCGTCGAAAGCGCCACAGCGTACAAGTTCCTGTTTGCCGCCGAAATACCGGATGTCGCCCCGTGTGCGCAGCTCCGAACGATATGCCAACTCGATATACTCTTCGGCAGGTGCGGCAATAAACGAAATATTGCCGCCCAGCAGAAGCGCTATGCCCGATTCCTTGAACGCTTGCGCGACTGCCATCATCACGCCGAGCTGAAGGTGGTGGCCGCAGTGATGGGTGGCGCCGGTCGCCGGGTCGGCGTTGGCGCTTTCGGGGCAGGTGATGCCGTCGAGCTCGCCCATAAAAGCGATGTTCGGCCCTGCATGTTCTTTTTTCAGTTTCGCCTTGATGCCGGTGATGGCCAGTCCCCGTTCGGTTTCGTATCCTGCCGAACGCAAAAAGTCATTCACCGCCTTCGACGTTCGATATTCCTTATACCCTAACTCGGGATGTGCTCCGATGTCTCGCACGATGTCGAGGATGGAGGCTGAACGCTTGTCGATAAGCTCGCAAATTTCTTTTTTGATTTCGTTTGGCACTTGTATTTTAATTATAAATTTGGATGTCGTCAGCAAACCATTTTTCGAGGCCCGACTTGACGAAGCTGTCGTCGTTGAGGTGGGGATAGTCCCTGTAAACGCGGTCGATCTCATCGTTTTGGCCTGGCGACAACACTTCGTTCGGGTCGAGGCACCAGACGCCTTTCAGCAGACCTTGCCTGCGCAAGACTTCGTGAATGCCGGGTATACATCCGGAAAAGTTGTTGGCGGCATCGAAGAACGCTGCATTGCAATCGGTGATCTCCATTCCTCGCATCAGCCATTCGGACGGCAGGTCGTTGCCGCTCTCAACAAGGTCGTGTAGCTGGTCAAGCAGCTGTACGGCCTTTTGTGTCCAAACGCACCAGTGTCCGAGTAGTCCGCCTTTGATACGTACTTTTTTGCATGTTCCGTTCGACTGGATACGGTATTCGGTCAGCAAATCCGGTACAATATTGTCGTCGTTACCGGTGTAAAGCGTGATGTCGTTTTCTTTTCCGGCATCGCACAACGCTCTGACAACGTCGAAAGTCTTGTAACGGTTGAACGGCGCTATTTTTATTCCCAACACGTTGGGGATTTTTACAAACTCTTTCCAGAATGGATAGGGCAAGTCGGGTCCTCCCACAGCCGATTGCAGGTAAAAACCAATCAAGGGCATCACCTGGGCTACTTGGGCGCAATGGTCGAGCATGGCGGTGATGCCGTCGTCGCGCATGGCCATCAGGCTCAACAGGACGGCATGGTAACCGGTTTTTGCGGCAAACTCCGCTTCGGCAATTGCCTGCGGCGTTTTTCCGCAAGCGCCCGACACTTTGAGTACGGAGTTGCCGGTCTGGCGGCCCCATTGGTCGACAGCCTCTGAAACGCACGCAAGCGTCGTCTCAAATAAACCGTGTTCGCGAATGGCAAATTGCGTGGAGTGAACCCCGACGGCAATCCCGCCGACGCCGGCATCCATGTAATAGCGCGTCAGTGCCTGCTGTGCTTGCCGGTCGAATGTACGTTCCGCGGTTAATGCCAAAGGCATCGCCGGGATAACTGTCCCTTTGCGGAACTTTTCCAAAATAATTTTATCTATGGCTGCTATTTTCAAAATTGATTTCCCTTTCTAATTATGAATTAAAACTTCCCATCGTCGACCTCAAAATGGGTGGGCTTATTCAGTCCTTTGCCGCCCTGCATGATCCATTCGGCTTGCATGCGGATAAGCGCTTGCGCCGATACCGACGGTTTGCCGAAGCACTGAAACAACTTGGAAGCATTGTTCAGATAGGAATGGTCGCGTCCTTCGGAAACATACCGAACCGGTTTCATCATGATTGCTCCCATCGCATCGGCCACCTCGCGTACCGACAGCAGGTCTTCGCCTGTCACGTTCAAAATTTCGGCGGGCGATGCCGTCTTTTCTAACGCCAGCAATGCGTAGTTGTTGGCATCGCCTTGCCAAATGATGTTAAAATAATCGACGCCGGTCGTCAAAGGCTCGTCATTCCAGATTTTCATGCCGATATCGTGCATGACGCCATACCGCAAATCCGTCGCATAATTGAGGCGGTACAGCAGGACGGGCGTTTTGTCGACAAGGGCGAAATGCTCAAAGATGCGTTCGCGGCACAAGCACGACTGCGCATATTCGCCTATCGGTTCGGGACGGTCGGTTTCGTTGGAACCGCCTGATTCGGCTTTCTCCAATGCGTAGACGCAACCGGTAGAAAAAACAACGATCCGGCATCCCTTGTAATGGCTGGCGCAGTTGGCCGGCACCAGCGCGTTCATCGCCCATGTCAACGCTTCGGCGCCGCTCGTGCCGAATTTGCGTCCCGCCATGAAAATCACATTTTCAGTCACGGGCAATTTTTTTACCTGATTGGGGTCTAACAAGTCGCACGAGATCGTTTCGACGCCCCGTGCTTCGAGCTTGTTGCGCCCCGCCACGTCGGAAAAGCGCGAAACGGCAATGACCCGCTTGTCGACGCCAGCCTGTTCGGATGCCCGTTTGGCCATGATTGACTGACTGACCCCCATCTTCCCGTTGGCGCCCAAGACCGTGATGTCGCCCCGCATCGTTCGCATGGCCTCGACGAGCTGTCGCGAAGGCTGCGACAACAGCAGGTCTAACTCCTGTTCGTTTCTTGGTGTTTGCATATTAACTTTTATGAATTGTCCTTTTTTATAGCCATGATTAGATTTTCAATCAAGTAGAAACTAATTTTTCACTTTTGCCTTTTTGGGCAAAAATGAAATGATGACAGCACCCGTTAAAGCGATGCCGATCAGGATGATGAAACCAAGCATATAAGTGCCGGTAGCGTCGTGTATGGCGCCTACCATCATCGGAAACAACGATTCGGCAACGACATCGGCAACTAATATGATCCCCATGGTGCGACCCAGCGTCCTTACGCCGAACAATTCGCCGGCCATCAATGGAATGATCATGTAATCGCCACCCAAACCAATGCCGTAAACAACGGCAAAAATATAAATTCTTCCGGGAAATTCGGGCAACAACAGCAGGGGTATGGCAGATGCTACCATCAGATAGATCAGAATCATCACGTATTTACGGTTTATCAGATCGGCCAACCATCCCATGGCGACCCGGCCTATCAGGCTCATCATCAACACCAGCGACATGATACCGGCGGCTTGCTCCTGCGTGAACGCTATCTCGCGCAGGTAAAGTTTCAGATGCTGCCCGACGCCGCCCACCACGCCGATCGCGCACATGCTCCCGATGCCAAGCAGGTAAAAATTGCGGTTGGTCAAAATACTTTTGATGGACACGGATGGCGGCTCGGATTTTTTCTCCGCTACCACCCGTTCCCTTTTGGGCTCCTTGATGAAAAAAACCATTGGCATGGCAATCAGTATCACCAAGACACCCAGACAGGCTAATGAAATGTTCCAGCCAAACCCGCTCTCTAACCTTGTTGCCAGCAGGGGCGACAACGTACCGCCCACCCCGATACCCAAATAGGCTATTCCCATCGCCTTGCCGCGATTCTTGTCGAACCAGCGGGATATCAGCACCTGACATGGCAACGGGCCGGCGCAAACATAACCGAGCGCATTGAAGACATAAAAAAGATAAAACAGCGACAGGGAGCCGTCGGTATGACCCAAACCGATCAGCGCAATACCCATCAGCAGCGAGCCTGCAAGCATCATCAGGCGCGGGCCGAAACGGTCGATGAGCGATCCGGCAATGAAACCGAACAGCGGGCCGATAAGCAGTTTTCCGAGGGCATTACCCGAAGTAACGGTGGTGTGCGACCATCCGAAATCCCTTGTCATAAAATCGAAAAAGAATGGTAAACCGTAATAGGCGATGCCCACAATGGCAAACAACGATAGAAATGCCGTTGCCACGATATAGGTCTTTGAACTTCCCTGCAAAGACTTGGGCGATAAGTGCTTTTTGTTCTCCGTCATGATAATGGTTTTTAACGGCTACAAAGTAAAGCAATTTCCTTGAAATAGAAAAGTGAAAAGGGAAAATCTTTTGTAAAACAGAAGATAGCTTCGCTCGGATATAAAAATTTGCAAGCAAATTTTGTATATCTCTCGACTTTCGCTATCTTTGCCCAGTTTAATTTAAAAATTCGGAAAGACATGTCAACCACAACACGCAGTATGATCTCTTTCGACTGGGCGATGAAGCGCCTGCTTCGCAACAAGGCCAATTTTGAGGTACTGGAAGGCCTTCTGAGCGAACTGTTAAGCCGCAAGATAGTCATCAAAAGCATCGGCGAAAGCGAAAGCAACCCGACGCACGAGAAAGATAAAACCAACCGGGTGGAC
>Ga0082212_10008975_pt1 | contig 12953 bp, 11 predicted proteins | sample TergutNt197P3_FD_71548 | JGI IMG/M metagenome (GOLD analysis project Ga0082212, IMG submission 71548) | Neocapritermes taracua P3 segment gut microbial communities from Petit-Saut dam, French Guiana - Nt197 P3 | ecosystem: Host-associated > Arthropoda: Insects > Digestive system > Gut ... | reverse complement strand
TGGGCAAGACAATCGCGGTATCAAATTTGAAAGGGGGCGTCGGTAAAACGATGACCTCGGCAAGCCTCGGTGCGGGGCTTGCACGGCAAGGCAAAAGCGTCCTCTGTCTGGACGCGGACGCGCAACATTCATTAACCGTCAGCTTCGGCGTAAAAGAGCCGGACAAGCTGCCGGTCACGCTCACCACGATGTTACACAGCATCATCAACGAAACGGACTATGACCCGGTTTCGGGTATCGTCCACCATTCAGACGGGGTAGACATACTCCCCTCAAATAACACCCTCGCAGGATTGGAAATCTCACTCGCAAGTCTTGTAATCGGACGCGAAACGGTACTCCGGCAGTACATCGACATGGTAAAGGCGCAATACGATTATGTGATTTTGGACTGCGCTCCTTCTCTCGACCTGCTGACCGTCAACGCCCTCTCCGCCGCAGACAGCATAATAATCCCTGTTGTGCCGTCCTTCCTCGACGCGAAAGGGCTTGAACTGCTTTTGAAGCGCATCGCACAAGTGCGGCGGCAAATCAATCCCACACTCTCAATCGGCGGCATACTGCTGACGATGGTAGACAAACGGGCGAAGTTCACACGGGACATTATCTCGCTTGTTGAGAACGCATACGGAAGCAATATCCGTATCTTCGACGAGTATATTCCCCGCTCTGTCCGCGCTTCCGAATCGACCGCGCAGGGCGTCAGTATCTTCACTTATGACCCGAACGGAAAAGTCGCGGCAGCATATGCCGCGCTTACGAAGGAGGTGTTGTCTGATGCCGCGTAAAACACAAACGAACGGAAACCTCGCCCTCGCGAGCTTCGGCGAGATTTTCAATGTAAACACGGTTCAAGCAGACGGCGAGCGTGTTGTGGATATACCGCTCACCGACCTCTATCCCCCGGAGTTCCACCCTTTCCAAGTCAACGACGATGCCTCCATGTACCGACTCGCGGAAAGCGTCAAAGAACATGGCGTCCGCGAACCCGGCCTTGCCCGACCCCGCGCCGAGGGCGGTTATGAACTGCTCTGTGGTAACCGGCGCAAACGCGCTTGCGAACTCGCGGAACTTGTGACAATGCCAATAATTATCCGCGAACTGGACGATGAAAAAGCGGCGTTCGTAATGCTTGGCAACCTCGAACAGCGCGAAAAAATCCTGCCGAGCGAACTGGCGTGGGCGTACAAGGTTATGATGGAAGCCCTCAACCACAACGGCGTCAAAGGCGAACAGCACTCCTATGAAATCATGGTTGAACGGACAGGCGTGAAGAAGAACCAGCTTTTCCGCTTCATCCGGCTGACCGGCCTTATCGCGGCGCTGATTGACATGGTGGACGCCAAACAGCTTGCCTTTAACCCCGCCGTGGAACTCTCGCACCTGACCATATCCGAGCAGACCGCCGTAGCCGATGCGATGGCGGCGCACGAGGTCAAGCCGTCATTATCGCAGGCTGTCCGGCTAAAAAAGTTGAAAAAGGACGGCAAGCTGACCCCCGACATGATTGACCGCATACTCTCGGAAGCCAAGAAACCGCCAAAAAGCGAACCGACCGGCTCCCTGCGGTTCCGTAAATATTTCCCGCCCGAATATTCGCCAAAGCAGATTGAGGACGAAATCATCATCTTACTCAAAGAGCGGAAAGCGAGGGCGGCGGTGTAAAGCAGCGATATAACTTAAAGCCCATGAACGTTCACTATCTTGAACGTACATGGGCTTTTACATGATTACCTATTGTATTTTCACAACGATATTATTGGCAAAGGCTTTCGCGTTCTCTAAATCTTCCGCATTGGGATGTCCTTTATTATCAGTCCCGACGGAAGCGCCTTTACATGTGCAAATGCGCGTTACAGGGTCGTACACGCCACCATAATTTTTGAATTTTCCGATGGTTCCCAACTCGTCGGCATACTCAGCATCGACGCCTAAACGACCGCTTTCGCCCAAACGATTAAAAAACTTAACTGCCGATGCGTCGGAGTGCTGGTCATAATCCAAATACAGATACCCACCGGGACGTAATGCCGCAGCCGCTTTGCGGATAAAGGTCTGCTGCGCTTCGGTGTAATCAGTTTTGGTTTCGATGTTAATGAGGATATTTCCCGCCATTACGACGACATCAAATCCAATCCCCCAATCCGCGCTAAGAGCGTCGGCTTGATAACAGATGATGTTGGGTATATCCTTCATCCGATGGTAACAACGGAGCAGCATAAACTCGTCTGCGTCGAAGCCGGTGACGTTGTGACCCGCCTGCGCGAGCGGGACACTAATCCGCCCGCCGCCGCAAGCGGCTTCGAGGATGCTTTGCGGTGTTCCATTCATTTGGTCACGCAAGACATTCAATAGGAACTCCACATCGTTGGTTTGGGTTTCAAACTGCTCATAAGAACTTGCGTACCAATGCTTTGCAATGAATTGTCTGTTCAATTCTTTTCCTCCATTTTTCAGGAAGGCTAAAATATAGTCACCCTCCCGTTCTTGGTGATGGCTTCATATACTGTGTGTTTCATGTCATTCAGTCCTTTCGTTATGATTTTTATTATAACGCCGGAGCGGTATAAACTTTTATAATAGCCCGCACTCCCTGATAAGCGCTTTTCTTGCTTCTTCTTTCACCTCATCGCTTTCGTTGTCGAGGACGATATTACTAATAAATTCATCGACATCGTTCAGGCGGCGGCGAAGTTGGAAGAAGCGCATAGCGGTTTCGTTGATTTCAAGGTTCGGGTGTGTTTTTTTATATACACCATAGAACTCGTCCCAACGCTGACCCCAATACCGCTCATATTTGAACATAAATAAATCGGCTTCCCGTGGTGCGAAACTCAGTCCCTCCCAATCAAGCAGGACAAGCCCGTCGCCCTGTGTTATCACATTCCAACCGTGTATATCGTTATGACACAGTGTATAGGGCAAATTCAACGCGGGCAGTTTTTGCGACACTTCCGACAACTGATGCAGTTTCTCGATGATTGTCTGTAAGTATTCGCTTGGGATGTTTTCGTCAGCGCTACGCGCCCTCGACATCAAGCTCTCATAAAACGGTATGTCGTAAATCTCGCGCATAACGCTTGGTGAAGTGGGTATTTGCTCGGTGAAGCTATGAAGTTCAGCAATGATCCCCGCGAGCGATGACAACTGTGGTCGCGTCAGCGGCTCGTCACGCGGCGTTATACCGTCAATCCAGCCGAACAGAATATACACCCGTTTGTCGTCCTCATATTTATAGCCGCCGCCCATAACCGGTATAACATGAGGTATCCGCTCCCGTAAAGGCGTGTGTTCGCCAAGCCAAACGACGGTCGGCATATATCGGTCGATACCTTGAATCCATGCTTGTGCCGTATACCGCGTTTTATCGTATACCTTCAAAAAATAACGCTCGCCGTCCGTTTCAACGCGATACGCCAACGCAGACCAACCCGGCTCCACCTCGGTCAATTGGACGCTGTGTATGCCGTAATGCTGTGACAGGATTTCAATGATAGCCATTTCCAGAGTCCTTTCTGTCACGACAAACTTACTTTTGCCGCGTTCCATTCCGTTATTAGATTGCTGATTGATTGTTGACGCCCGTTCCGCTGTTCGCTCACAGCTTTCTTCGCGACTTCGTATAACTCACTACTCAAAGTCCACTTTTCTCGCGAATTTTTATCGTCCTCCGCAAAGAATACAAACGCGGTCGCTCCCATAGCGTACACATTGCTGATTTCATCGACTACCGCGCCGTTTCTTTTTTCTTCCGGCGACATGAGAGATGGATCACCCCATATGCCGCTGTAACCGTTCATGTAGTATTGCTTTGCGTAAAAATCAATGTCGCATATGAGAAAGTTGCCGTTATCGAAGTTATACAATGTAGCTTGGTCATTAAAATCAATAGCCACATATCCGCATTTCGCAACGTGCGCGTGAAATTCCAAGATACCGTCATAAACTCGCATCTTTTTTTCTGTCGGGAGCGCTAAAAACCTTTTGCACATTTCACGCTGAGGGTATCCGCAGCTTTCTCCGTCAAACCAATCAAAAACCGTCAAATATCCCCCGCCGATTTCCATAGCGTCAACCAAGTTGACCAACAAAGGATGCTTCATTTCTTTGTATTTTAGTACGGAATATTTAAGTCGGAGGATTGTGTCCTCTATATTCCGCAATGCGTCATTGATTGTATGCGCTCCCGCGAATTTCAAAAAGTAACGCTTTCCGTCTTTTTCCATGCCAAAGCATATGCACCCGGAGCTTGACTGGTCAAACACCCGGAACACCTTGCCGAATGCGCTTAGAAATGAATAATCATATGCTTCTTTCATCTGAAAAGAAACGCCGTCAATCGTTTGAACGACCATTGTTATTTATCCCTCATTTCATAAATATTTTGAAGGGTTTTGAGATGGAGCGTTTTTTCGTCCGGTGTTTTGGCAAACTTGTACCATTCCACGAGCCTATACCCGAACATGACCAAGATGAGTTCGCGGACGCAATGATTGGTGACATGGGGTATGTCCGCATATTCAAAGAAGCCTTTATAATATGCCGGGACGCATTTTTGATAATATTCTACCATGTGTTCAACGTCCGCTTCGTCAGCGATAAGGCTTGCCATATCTTCACCCAAATAGCCCCAGCCGGTCGTGTCCCAATCAATGAGTACGATTTTTTCGTCTGAGTAAAATATGTTCGTCACCCAAAAATCCCTGTGGCACAATACGATAGGCAGTCTTTCAATGCGGCTCCATATTTCATCCTCGTTTTCATCAATGTCGATAAGCATTTTACACAGGTGTTTCGGAATTTCGCAGTCGTCGGAGCGTATGTAGTCGTATACCTCTTTCCATGACCGATAGTGTAAATAGAAGTTTTTTGCAAACTCCACTTTGCTGAGATTGCTTAACTCTTGCAAAACAATCGGTGGTTCGGCATACAGTCTGCCTTGAAAACGCCCCAATTCTGCGGCGGCTTGCACATACATATCTCCGGTCAAAGCCAAACCGGATATGCCGTCGATATACTCCATCCATATTTGCCATTTGTCGCCGTTTATTTCCGCGTGATAACATTCCGGCCATCGAAGTGAATCGGTGAACAGCTTGCCAAAATCCGAAGCATACAAATCATATTCCCGCCGCCATGAACCGGGGTCGCTGTAGCGTTCCCATTTCTTTTGTGTTTTTAAGACGAGTTTATACGATATTTTATTTCCGCTCGCTGTTTCGGCTGTACCCGTCACAAGCCGCACATCACCTAAAGTGCCACCGTGAAGTTGTTCCGTTTGGCAATCGGCGCGGGTTATCTTCGTCCCGAACATTTTATTCAAGGCTTCTTTCAGCTTTTCGGGGTTTATACCCTGTTCGTTAAGCGAAAAATCGTAATATGCGTAACTGAACAGCTTGTTCGTCTTATCAAACCCGCCCGGTATTAACTCCATCGCGTGAACAGCGCCGTCCGGGTCGTCTACGCTGCTGTCTTTGCCGATGCCGAGTTCGCGGTAATCCGAAAACCCCATCTTTTTTCGGTAAACGTCAGGATGTCCGCAAGTCATACATCCGGTATAGCCGAGAGATTTAGCGATCTCAAGCCCGCGCATAACCAGAGCCGTGCCTGTTCCCTTGCGCTGGTACTCATAAGATTTTTCGGCGTGGCTGTCTTTTTCGCCGCGTTTAACTGCGAGGCTGTGAAGCCATATGATGTGTTCCCCGTTATCGCCCATCGGCAGTTTGGAAAATATCGCGTGTCCGAGATAGTAACCATCGTCCGTGACGGCCACTAAGTCAAGTTCGGGTATATAGTACGGTGAACGGCGTATATTGTCCGCGAAAACCTCGTGGAAATCGCCGTCGCTATTGCGTTCGTTATACTCGAAGGCATCGCGGTTGAGTTTTCTGATAACACCGTATTCGTCAGGACGTATTTGTTTGATTTTATATTGGCTCATTCGTTTACCCCTTTCTTCCTTGCCGCCATGACAATTAAAGCAACATCGTTACCCGTGTCGGCATTTAAGAAATCTGCATCGTTGAAACTCTGTTTTCCTTTTGCCCAAGGCATCCATATTCCTTTTAGGTCGTCAATGTCATAACAGGCTGTAATCTCCACGATACCTGTCTTTTCCCAAAACTTACGCCACCACGCCGCGCTATGGAATGTGAACATATCCTCTGCCCAAAACTCTTTCAGCGATTCGGGAAAACCGTTATCAAATTCTTTTGTAAAACCGGGACATACAATGCCAAATTGCCCGCCCGCTTTTACAAGTTTTGAATAGACGCAAGGAAAATAGGTTTCATCTGTACCGTAATAATGGTAACTGTCTATCGAAACCGCTGCGTCAAAAAATCCTTCGGCATATGGAAGCGCGTGAGCTTCTGCGTGAATAGGATAAACTTTATCGGCTACGCCCGCTTCTTCAAAGCGGCGCAAGTTGTCCGTCGCGCTAATCCATAAGTCATTAGCAAATACTGTTACGCCGTATTCTTTGGTAAGAAAAACAGAAGTAAGCCCCTTGCCGCAACCCATGTCAAGCACTTTCATGCCGGGACGCAAATCCAAGTTCTCGCATAATTCTTCTAAAAGCCATAACGGATGCGGCCCCATCCAATTATCGGCAATCCAATTAGGGTCGTACTTTTCCGTTTTCGGATAATTTTTCATTTCCTAATACCTCCACTTTTTTTAGCTTGCTTACTCCATTTAGCAAGGTCTTTGTGCCATGCTCGTTTATCCGTAAGATAACCCGCTTTGTCATCCACAAACTTGTTCTCCCGCTTCTGTGCGTTGTAACGCTCCCAATGCTCACGCGGTAAAGAGCCATCGGCGAGTGCGGCGAGAACGGCGCATCCCGGTTCGGTTTTATGGTGGCAGTTGCTGAAGCGGCATTGTGTAAACAGTTCTTCCAAATCGGTAAATCCCGCGCTTATACCCTCGTTAGCGTCGAACAACCCAAGTTCTCTCATGCCCGGCGTGTCTATAACCATTGCGCCGGAAGGAAGCATGAAAAGCTGGCGATGCGTGGTTGTATGCCTGCCACGGCTGTCGTCCTCGCGGATCGCCTTGACAGCCATGACTTCCTGTTCCATCAGCGCATTGAGCAGCGACGATTTACCCACGCCCGACATACCGAGGAACACCACCGTTTTACCGGGCTGTAAATATTCACTCAATGCGTCCAGTCCGAACCCTGTGTGTGCGGAAACCGCGTGAACAGGAACATCGGGCGCGGCCTGCTGTACATCGGCTAACGGCGCGTCAAAGTCCTCAACCATATCCGCTTTTGTCAAGATAATGACGGGTTGCCCGCCGCTTTGCCAAGTCTGCGTCAAGTAACGCATGATACGGTTTACTTTGAAATCCCAATTAAGGGACGAAAGAATGAAAACATAGTCAAAGTTCGTTGCGACGACTTGTTCGAGGATAGTTTTTACATATCCTGCCGCGTGTCCCGAAAAATCGGCGCGTGAAAACTTGGAGCGACGTGGCAGGAGCGTGGCGATACGCGAGTGTCCGTTGTCATTATGTTGCAATAACACGAAATCACCAACACACGGGAAATCCTCTCGAATTTCTGCGTTGTGGTAGAACACACCTTTCAGCACGGCGGTCACTTCGCCGCGCTCGGTCATAACGGAATAATGCGCCCCCCGATGCTCCGTGACCCGTCCGGGTAGCAGCCCGGTGGGAGGGGTTTCGGTTTCTATATAACCGTATTGTTTCAAATCAATCATCAAATTTCTCCTGTTTTCAATTTGGTTTTGGACATAAAAATACCGCGGACAAGCAGCCTCATTTGAAGCTGCTGTTTCGCGGTATAAAATCAACAAGTGATTTAACCAAAAAGAGATACGACCTGAATCGTATCCCGCAAAAGCAGTATTCACGAAAGGTTACTGTTGACGGCATAGCAAAAGATACGGGCGACATCCCCGTTTTTTTCGCTTATGCCCGATATTCGGTTTTAGGTTACAACCACCATCATACAAACCGTCACTACAACACAACTCCTTTCGGAAGTAAAATCCCTTAACGGGTTATAGACATTATAAATCAACGAAATTGAAATGTCAATGGTGAAAACGACTATAATCGAAAATTATTATTTTCTTTCGCAACAGTGTTTCGCGTTCGCAAATTATTCTTGAAATATCCATAGTTTTGTGCTATCATATAGATTGTTCAGATGTAAGCCTACTCTTAGTTTACTGTCATACAGAATACGCTTTGAATCCATTGGAGGTTAAACAATGAACCCTCTTACACTCGAATGCGACAGCTTTCTTAAAAACCGTGGTTTTGACTACGCTTTTTGCGGCGGTCATGCTTTGGACATACACCTCGGATATGCAACACGACCACATGGCGATATTGACCTCTCGGCTTATTGGGAGGACAGAAACAAAATTATCGCTTTCATGCAATCGCAGGCTTGGATTGTTTACGAAGCTATGGGTGGCGGTAAAATCCATTTGATAACCGACATGGACGACCAAAAGCTGATTAAGCTAAATATCTTCTGCGTAAAAGAGGGTTGTCCATTTTTTCATACGGAACTGATTGAGGACGGCATTTTCAAATGTGATATAGACCATGTTGAGCAAATGAATTTGGATTACATAGAGTTTTTGTTTAACAAGCGTACCTCTAATGAGTTTGTGTACTCGCGAAATAATGACATACGCCTTGAGATTGACAAGGCTATCTTGCGTAAAAACGACTTATCATATTTTGCGCCGGAGCTTGTTCTGCTGTATAAATCTACCGACCTCACAAGAGAAGAAAACAGGCAGGATTTTGATTTGGTTGCCCCGCTTTTATGTGACGATAGCCGATTATGGCTGCGAAGTGCTTTAACGAAGGCGTTTCCTGATGGACATGAATGGATTGAACGATTGGAGGAAAGAACGTAATTATGTTTGAATTATGGGATGTTTTAGATATAAGCAGAAACAAAACCGGGCGGTTGCACGAACGCGGTAAACCGATGAACGCCGGGGACTGCCATCTTATTGTTCAAGTATGGATAATGAATAAAGATGGTGAGTTTTTGATTCAAAAAAGACCAGGCAGCAAATGGGAAACTGTCGGAGGTTGCGCCGTTTCAGGTGACGACGGGTTATCGGCCGCCTTGCGTGAAACCAAAGAAGAATTAGGCGTTGACTTGAACCCGAAGAACGGGCAATTATTCAAGCAATACAGCGAGCCTCACATTAACGATGCCGGAACCGCATTGTTTGATATATGGGTTTTTCGGCAAGATGTCGATATTTCGACCGTTGTATTTCAACCCGATGAAACTTGCGACGCTATGTGGGCAAGCAAAGAAAAAATTAAACACATGATTGACGATGGTATCTTCATATCGGAATGGTATCCGTACCTTGACGAGTTGTTTTGTTATTGCGATATACACGATATTCCCGGTTATGCTTCATTTGTAAAAATTGAGCCTATCAATAAAGGTTTGTCGAGCGATAAGAAGTATTATATTGAAACTACTGACGGTCAACGTTTGCTTTTACGTCTATCCGATATAGCGGAATATGAACGCAAAGCAACCGTATATAACATGATGAAACTCGCCGCCGAAAAAAATGTGTCAATGTGCTTACCCATTGATTTTGGTTTATGTAACGACGGCATAAATGTTTACCAACTCTTGACATGGTGCGACGGCAAAGATTTAGAAACGGAAATAACCGCGTTTTCTGATACGGAACAATACATTCTTGGATTAAACGCTGGAAAAATACTTCGCAAAATTCACTCCGTCCCTGCGCCGGATGATATGGATAATTGGCACAACCGTTATCTTGAAGTAAACGACGCCAGATTAAAATCATTTATAAATTGCGGAGTCCAGATAGATGGGAGCGAGGCTATTCTCCGTTATTATGAAAATAACAAGCAGTTGTTGAATGACCGTCCTCAATGCTTACATCACGGCGATTTTCATACCGGGAATTTGTTGGTGACTGCTAATCTCGATTTGGCTTTGATTGATTGGGAGCTTCTTGATTACGGAAATTATGCTGACCCGTGGGAAGAATTTAATAGGATAGGTAATTCAAAAGTTGTCCCGCATTTTACGACGGGAATGATACGCGGATATTTTGGTGGCGAACCTCCGGCAGACTTTTGGAATCTGCTTGCTTTTTACTTGTCGGCTGGTGCGCTGATGCTTGTTTCATGGGCGTTTTATATTCAGAAGGATTGTCTTGAATACAGCATACAAAACGCTAATGATGTTTTACGTTGGTTCGATAATATGCAAAACCCTGTGCCGACATGGTATCTCAAAGATTTCTATGTTCAATGGGTAGACGGCATACCGTATAAACTCAAAATCCCATTTGATTTCTCTTTCCTTAGCAAGTACGGTAAAGTGTTCAAAGTTTTTGATAATCAAGGTTCAGGAAATATTTGTTTTGGCATTTCAAACAACGAAAGTAAATACTTCGTTAAGTTTGCGGGAGCGCCTACTGAAAATTACTCAGGCAAGCCTGAAAACGCGATTGAACGATTGAAAATGGCTGTTCCGGCTTATCGTGATTTAGCCCACCCTAATCTCATACACCTTATAAACGATGAAGAAATCGGCGGTGGTTATGCGGCTGTATTTGAATGGGTAGACGCCATATATATGTACGCTTCTGACGGCGACCAATCTTTTACGAATTTGCCACTGGAAACACATCTAACGATTTACGAAGAAATATTAGATTTTCATAGGCATATGGCAAATAACGGATACTGTGCGCTTGATTTATACGAAGATCATATAATGTGGGATTCCAAAAAAGAAAAAGCGGTTATTTGCGATATAGATTTCTACTCAAAGAATTGGTACGAAGGAATGTCCGGTATTTGGAATACCGATTGCGAATGGTATCCTCCAGAGCAATTTATAGACGGCGCAGAAATAGATGAAATTTCGTGCGTCTATATAATGGGCGCAACGGCTTTTGCGTTGTTCGGCAACGGACGCAATCGAAACGTTGAGAATTGGAAACTAAGCAATGATTTGTTTAGAGTGGCAAAACAAGCGGTCAGCGACGACCGTAGCCAACGGCAGCAGTCGATTGAACAGTTGATAGCGGAATGGAGGGCAGCGAAGAAATGTTAATACGATGGGCAACCGAAAACGACCTCCCCGCGTGGTACACGCTGGCAACCGAAGTGTCGGAGATTTTTCAACATCCTGCGGATATGGGCGCGGAACTTGCGGCTAAATCCAGCGGCAAGGGTGCAGTCGGCAGATACGAAATGCTGACCGCTGTGGATTATATGAGCGGTAACAACATGGGCTCTATCTGCTTTTCACGGACAGAAAACAGAATCACATGGTTTGCCGTATCCGAAAAGTATCGCGGCAAAGGCGCTGGCGACCGTTTACTGAAAACAGCCTTGCGGCAGCTTGATACAATCAATGACATTACGGTCAATACTTTCCCGGCTGATTATCCGCAGGGAACGGCGGCAAGGGCGTTATATAAGAAGCATGGGTTTTCCGAAGAAAAACCGATTGAACATGACGGACATCCCCGATGTGAAATGAAGCGCCCCGCATCGGCTGAGAAGCGCGGCGGGAGTTTCCACTACCGCTACCCTGAGTTTATCAAAGCGGCGCAAAAGGAGAACTGCCCTGCCTGTAACAACGAACCAATGCCCGATGGTCAGATAGACATTATATTGACCGATAAAATCTGCGTCGGCGGCGAATACCCCGGTCAAGGGCGGCTGTTCGGCAAGCTATATGTCATGCCGATGGAGCATTACTTCCATTTCGATGATATGCCCGAAGCGGACGCGGCTTTCTTTATGAACGAAGTACAGCGCGTCGGGCGGGCGCTCCGCAAAGTCACCGGCGCGGTGAAGATAAACTACGAAATGCACGCCAATTCCGGGGCGCATTTACATATCCACCTATTTCCGCGTTATCTCGACGACGACTTCCCAAGCGCGCCGATTGATTATCGTATAAGCGAACCGGCTCCGTATGAGAGCTACGAAGAATACCTGTGGTTCGTCGAGCAAATGAGAAAGGAATTATCTCAATGACCTTAAACGAAGCCATCCATATGATGACGGACGAGATCGTATCTACCCTTGCCGATAATAAGCCGACGATTTATCTTTTCGGCTCGGTCGCGCTTGACGATTTCAAGCTCGGCTGGAGCGACATTGATATTGTTGTTTTGACCGAACATGAAATCAACGAAGAACAGGCGGATATACTGGTTGGGCTTCGTCAGGTTATGTTGGATCGTTATCCGGGCAATCCGTACTTCCGTTTGTTCGAGGGCGGTATGCTCTCAGCGGACGCCTTTCTGAACGGTAGAAACGAGCGGACGGTTTATTGGGGGACGAGCGGGCAGCGTATAACGAATAATTGGAAAATGGACAGTTTCAGCATGGTTGAATTGTTGGACAGTGGCATCTTGGTTTACGGCGGTGACATTCGCCACAAAATGATTTCCCCTACATACGCGCAAATGCGCGACGATGTTGCCCGCTCTGTTCCATCAAAATGGGCGGGACTATGTGAACAAGCACGATTTTATTGACGAATACAACAGCCTGACGCTTGACAACCTGCGGTTAGTACAGGAAAAAACCGGAACAAGCGGATTACCGATCTGGCAAGTCATCGAAAATCATTTTGAACAAATCCGCTCCGCTGTGATGAATTTGCCGCGAACCCTCGTTTATACCGATTTTCATTACACAAACCTAGCGTTGGCACGCGACGGATCAAACGCATTGTTATTTGACTACAATTTTTTTTACAAGTCCTATGTTTACTCGGATATCCGCAATGTTTGCTGGAGCCTCGGCAGCGAAGAAACAAGAGCGGCGTTTCTATCCGCGTACGGCGGTTTCGATGAGCGCGAGATTGTGGTTGACGCAGTAGCGTGTGAATTATCGGCAATGATTATAGCCTGCCATCGTAAAGT
>Ga0082212_10008974_pt1 | contig 12954 bp, 15 predicted proteins | sample TergutNt197P3_FD_71548 | JGI IMG/M metagenome (GOLD analysis project Ga0082212, IMG submission 71548) | Neocapritermes taracua P3 segment gut microbial communities from Petit-Saut dam, French Guiana - Nt197 P3 | ecosystem: Host-associated > Arthropoda: Insects > Digestive system > Gut ... | reverse complement strand
TAGGCGACGCGGCGGACGCGCGGTTCTTGGACCTCTGCAAGTGCCAGTCGGTGGGCCGCGACGGCATCATGCCGCAAATCAAGGCGCTCAAATTGGTCTACACGCCCTTCCACGGCACGGGGTACAAATTAGTGCCGCGCATTTTTGCCGACATGGGCTTTGAAAACGTGCTGTGCGTGCAGGAACAAATGATACCCGACGGCGATTTCCCGACGGTCAAGTCGCCCAACCCCGAGGAACCGGAGGGCTTCGCGCTGGCCGTCAAATTAGCGCGCGAGAACGACGTGGACGTGATCATAGGCACCGACCCGGACGCCGACCGCGTGGGCGTCATGGTGCGTGACAAACACGGCGAATACCAGGTGCTGTCGGGCAACCAGACCGGCGTTTTATTGCTGGACTACATAATACGCGCGCGCAAGGAGGCCGGAACCATGCCCCGCAAGCCGGTGGCCGTCAAGTCGGTGGTGTCCACCAACATGGCGCGCGCCGTGGCCGAGGCGCACGGCGTGGAGATGCACGACACCTTCACCGGGTTCAAGTTTTTGGCCGAGTTCATAGGCAAACTGCCGCCCGATAAGAAGTACATATTCGCTTTTGAGGAGAGTTTCGGCTATTTAGCCGGCGACCACGCCCGCGACAAGGACGCCGTTACCGCGTCCATGCTGGTTGCCGAGATGGCCGCTTGGCACAAGAAGCGCGGCGACACCCTGCGCGACGCGCTGGACGGCCTCTACAGGACATACGGGCATTACAAGGAAAAAACCATGAGTATCGTCATGCCGGGCGCGGACGGCTTAGAAAAGATGGGTGCGCTCATGGAGAAGTGGCGCGAGGACCCGCCGGGTTCCATGGGCGGCATCACCACGCTGGCCGTGCGCGACTACAAGACCGGCGAACGCTATGTGCTGTCCGGCCACGGCGGCATGGAGGACCTCGACATAAGCGGCAGCGACGTGCTGTATTTCGAAATGGAGGACGGCACAACTCTGATCGTGCGCCCCAGCGGCACCGAACCCAAGATGAAGGTCTACATACTGGCGAAAGGCCAGACCAACGCCGAGTGCGACGCAAAAATAGAGCACTATATCACCTGCGCGAAGATGATGGTAAGATAAACTGTGCGAGAATCGCTTTGCGGAGCGATTCTCGTGGCGTTCCGCGCCCCATTGACTTATGCGCGCAGACGATGTATACTATATCTATAAGGGGTATATTTGGAGGTGTGCCGTGATGTTCTCATCGGCGGAGTCGTTCAAACATATTTTCAAAAAGCGCGTTTCGACAATGTTCGGCATATCCCTTGAGGAAGCGACGGAATCCAACCTTTACGCGGTGCTGGCGTCCATGGTGCGCGACCAGATCAACTCCCTGTGGGCGTCCACCAACGACGGCTACCTCACCTCGGGCGTGCGCGAGGTCTACTACTTCTCGCTCGAATTCTTGGTGGGCCGGTTTTTGGAGAACAACCTGATCTATCTGGGCGCGCGCGACGTGGTGGAAAAAGGGCTGGCGCGGCTCAATATCGACTTGAACAGCCTGTTTGACGCGGAGGCCGAGGCCGGTCTGGGCAACGGCGGCCTCGGGCGGCTGGCGGCCTGCTTCTTAGACTCGATGGCGTCGTTGGGACTGCCAGGCCACGGGTGCGGCATCCGTTACAAACACGGGCTGTTCCAGCAGAAGATCATCGACGGCTATCAGGTGGAACTGCCCGACAACTGGCTGCGCGAGATCAACGCCTGGGAGATACGCAAGCCCGACAAGACCGTCACCGTGCGGTTCGGCGGCAGCGTCCGCTTCGAGACCGACCAGTACGGGCGTCCCAAGTTCATCCACGAGAACGCCTCCGAGGTCAGCGCCGTCCCGTACGACATGCCGGTCATGGGCTACGACGGCAAGACCGTGAACACCCTGCGCCTGTGGAGCGCGGAACCGCCCGCGCAGGAGTTCGACTTCGCGTCGTTCTCGCGCGGCGACTATATAAACGCGGTGTCCAACCGTTACGCCGTGGAAGCCATTTCGGAGGTCCTGTACCCGGACGACTCCAACTACGAAAACCGCCTGCTGCGGCTCAAACAGCAGTATTTCTTCGTGTCCGCGGGGTTGCAGAGCATCCTGCGGCGCGGCATCAAGAAATTCGGGTCGCTCGACAATCTGCCCGACAAGATCGTGGTGCATATCAACGACACGCACCCCGCGTTAGCCGTCCCCGAGTTCATGCGCATCCTGATAGACGACTTCGGCTACGGCTGGGACGACGCATGGGGCGTCACCACGCGCGTGGTGGCATACACCAACCACACCATACTGCCGGAGGCGCTCGAGAAATGGCCGGTGGACGTGTTCCGCGAACTGCTGCCCCGCGTCTATATGATCGTGGAGGAAATCAACCGCCGTTTCTGCGAGGAACTGTACGCGCGCTACCCCGGCGACCATCAGCGCGTGGGGCGCATGGCCGTCATCGGAGACGGCCAAGTCCGCATGGCGCATTTGGCCGTGGCCGGTTCGTTCTCGGTGAACGGCGTGGCGGCGGTACATACCGAACTGCTCAAGAAGTCGGTCATGCGCGACTTCTACGAGTTCTATCCGCATAAGTTCAACAACAAGACCAACGGCATCACCCACCGCCGCTGGCTGCTCAAGGCCAACCCGGGCCTCACGTCGCTGATCCGCGAGACCATAGGCGACGGGTGGATCGCGCGGCCGCTCGAATTAAAAGAACTGGAACGCTGCCGCAATGACGCCGCGTTTATCGAAAAGTTGGCCGCCGTCAAGCGCGCCAACAAGATCGCGCTGTGTAAATACATCGACGCCAACTGGGACATCACGCTCGACCCGGACTCTATATTCGACATGCAGGTAAAGCGCATACACGGCTACAAGCGCCAGCTGCTGAACGCCCTGCATATCCTGTGCCTGTATGAGAAACTTTCGGAAAACCCGAAACTCGACATCGTGCCGCGCACGTTCATAGTGGCGGGCAAGGCCGCGCCCAGCTATTACTTCGCCAAAAACGTGATCAAGCTGCTGACCGAGCTGGCGGCGCTGATCAACGGCGACCCGCGCGTGTCCGGCAAGCTGCGCTTAGTGTTTTTGGAGAACTACAACATCGACATGGCCGAGCGGCTGTTCCCGGCCAGCGACGTGAGCGAACAGATTTCCACCGCCTCCAAGGAGGCGTCCGGCACGTCCAACATGAAGTTCATGCTCAACGGCGCGATCACCGTGGGCACCAACGACGGCGCCAACATCGAGATACGCGAGCATGTGGGCGACGACAACTTTGTGCTGTTCGGCCTGAGCGTTGACGAGGTGATCCAGTTCTACAACCACGGCGGCTACCGGTCGGAGGAATACCTCGAATCCAATCCGCGCCTCAAGGGCATAATAGACCGCCTGCGCGACGGCAGCCTGTTCCCGCGGCTGCCGCAGGACGAGTTCAGCAACATCACCCGCGCGCTGACCGACCTCAACGACGAGTTCTTCGTCCTGCGCGACTTCGAGAGTTACCGCGAGGCCCAGAAACGCATCGACGCGCTGTACCGCGACAAGAGCCGCTGGGGTTCGATGTCGGTGTGCAACATCGCCAACGCGGGCGTGTTCTCGTCCGACAACACCGTCTCGCAGTACGCGAACGAACTGTGGCGTATTCAAAATAGCTAATTGGGGGTTTCAGGCATGGATTTCGACGCTTCGGTCATTATCTCTGATTCACAGGACTCGCCGTTCACGCTGTTCATGGTAAACGGCGTGGTGTACGGCGTCTCGAGCGCGCATGTGCTGTCCATCGAAATACTGGAGGAACCCACGCCGTTGGTCAACGCGCCGCATTACATGCTGGGCATCCTCGATTTCCGGGGCGACATGATACCGCTGATCGGCCTGCGGCGCCTGTTCGGGATACCGCCGCGCGACCCGGACTCCCAGGCCCAAGCCCAAGACATGCTGCTGGTTCTCAACGTGGACGGCGTGACCAAGGGCGTGGTGGCCGACGAGATCGTGTCGGTGGAGTATATCAGCAAATTCGTCGAGATGCACACCGGCGGCGCGCAGTCGCGGTATGTGCGGAACTTGGCCAAACGCGACAAAGACGACTCCACCGTGCTGATGCTGGACGAGTCCCTGTTAGTCGAGATGTAAAGGCCGGAATTTTCTACAGGCGCGCAATGCGCGCCTGTTATTTTTCGCACCCCGCAAATAAAACCCGTCTTTCCGGCGTCTAACGGTTGACCGGTCAACAAGAGCAAGGAGATGACCCTATGACGGACGCTGAATTTTCCGAGCGGCTGACCGCTATGCGCGAGACTCTGTATCGCGTCAGCTACTCGCGCCTTTCACAGGGCTGTGACCGCGACGACGCGGTGCAGGAGACCCTGCTCAAGGCTTGGGATAACCGTCACAGGCTCAACGAGGAGCGTTATATGCAGACGTGGGTGGTGCGTATCCTGATCAACGAGTGCGGCAACATCCACAGGAGACGGCGGCGTGAGACGCCGCTCGGCGACGTGCCCGCCGACTCGCGGACCGCGCCGCCCGACTCGGATATCGAACTGCACGACGCGCTGTTCAGGCTGCGCGAACCGCTCCGTCTGCCGATCGTCCTGCACTACATCGAGGGGTTTCGCGTGAGGGAGATCGCGGACATGCTCCGTATGCCGCAAGGCACGGTCTTGTGGCGCCTGTCAAAGGCCCGCAAGGAATTGAGCAAATTATTGGATGAAGGAGAGATTCGATCGTCATGCGTAAAGACCGTATAAACGCAAACGTATTCGGCCGGTCCGACCAGGCGTTCCGGGACAGCTTTGACAATACATTGGCAGCCTTGGCGGCGGCGCGGCCCGCCGCGCGCAAGCCCAAACGCGCGTATTGGAAAACAGCCGTCGCGGCGGCTTTAGCCCTGTGCCTGACCGTCTCCGGCGTGGCCTACGCGGTGGTCAGGAACTACATCACCCGCGCCGAGATGGGCAGCGGCAGTTATCTGGTGGTCATACCCCCCGAAGAAGCGGTGACGCCCACCAAGGAGGAGGCGCAAGCGCAGCACGAAAAAGATAAGGAAATCGCCAACTCCGAAGCGAACCAGAAATGGATCGCCGCCACCACCAAAGATTTTGGGCAGGCTTGCCAATTCTTTGGCAGGGAAATCCGGCTCCCGGATCCGAAATACACCGAGGGACGCCTCTGCCCGCCCGAATTCGGGACCCCCTCCGATTTCTGGGTCTGGATCGAATACTGGCGGGAGGACAGGCAGGTAAAAGAGTCTTTCATGGTGAGAAGGCACGAGACCGAGGAGGAACTTGCCAAACGCGAGGCGGAGGGCCTGCCGCCTTATGAGTTCCGCGTTTCCGGCGTGGCCGTGCAATACGATATAGCCGGAACCACCGTCACCAAGGTTTCGGATACCTACGAGCAGGAGGGCGAGACTTATGACAGCCACACCTATATGTGGGATTACGACGGCCTGACCTACATCCTGACGTCCGGGCATTTCTGCCCGGATGAGGAGTTCGACGAACTAATCTTCGGCATGGTTGACCCGGATCATGAGCCGCTGTGGGTTCCGTCCGAAACGCCCCCCGAGGGATATGTCAACGTCAGGGGCGTCAGCTACAGCATCGAAAACACCTCCATGCTGCACCTTCGTCAGGTGCGGCTCACGGACGCCGACCTCGAAGCGCTGGGGCAGTTGACCAATCTGACGTATTTGCATTTGGGGTACTCCTTGGATTACAGCGGGGTCACCGACCTCAGCTTCCTGCGCGGCCTGACCAAACTACAAGACCTGAATTTATCATACAACTTTGACCTGAGAGACATCAGGCCGCTGGCCGATCTGACCGGTCTGGAGCAATTGAACCTGTACTTAAACAAGATCAGCGACACCGGCCCGCTGATGGGCTTGAACAACCTGAAAAAGCTGTCGCTGGGCGTCAACTGCATAGACAGTGAGCAGTTCGCCGCGCTGCAAGCCGCGCTGCCCGGCTGCGACGTGACGGGCGCGGACGACCAATGGGGGTAAACCGCATATAAAGAACGCCGCCCCTGACCGGGGCGGCGAACTGCTCAGACTGTCAAAGAACCCCTTGCTCAGGAAGGCAAGGGGTTCAAAATATTCGGGAAACGGCATAAAAAGCGGAAAAACCGTCTGAACAAAGAGCTGTTCCAACCCCATACGGCCATCTTTTTGAGGTTCATAGCCGCGAATTTAAGCCCAACCCAGCCTTTAACCCGGGTCAAGCCTCGTATATGGGTATATCGCATGGCGTGTTTTTCCTTAGCGTCGGCGAATACCCTCTAAATGGTTTCTTTTCGCCGTTGGTAGCTGGCTTTGCCCTCCGGCGTGTAGCGGAAATCGTCAGCCAGCTCCACCCAATCATCCCAAACGTGCCGGGTAACAACCTTTTGGCAACTCTTGCTTTCGGTGCATTGACTGCGGTATGGACAACTTACGCATATCTTCGGGTCGCTTTTGTATTCCCGATACCCTTCCCGGTTGGTAGTGCTGTATTTCAAAACTTGATCGTTTGGACAAATCACGCAGTCGTAGTATTCATCATAAACATATTCGTATTTCTTGAAGAATCCGTCTTTTGTCATGGGGCATTTGTAAGGCAGTGAGGCGTTGCGACCATCTGAGAATACTCTCTTGCATATCCACGGCGTCCTATAAGCTGAATCCATTGTCACCGTTTGAGTTTCCGGAAATCTCTCTATGACTTTGTCATAGACGCCATCAAACGCCACGCTGTCATGGACATTCCCTGCTGTGACCTCATAGCCAAGAACAAATCCGCGCTCATCACTGGCGGTATGCGCTTCATAGGCAAACTGAACCTCGTGTTCCCCTTTGCGAAATACCCCGCAGTCCGGGTCTGTCGTGGATACCGTGATTTCTTTCTGCGGCGGGGGTTGTTCATCGTCCTCTTTGTCTTTCAATGGCTTCTTCCCATGGGTTTCCCGATCGGCGTCTATCTCTTCACGGAGTTGCTTATCGTACACCCTCGCCGTGGCAGCCGCCAGTTCCTTGCGTTTCTTTTTCTTGTTCGCACTGGCTTTGATGTGCGTGCCGTCTATAAATACTGTTTCCGCTTTCACAAATTTCTTCGCCACTGCCGCGTCCAATACCCATGCAAATATCTTCTCGCATACCTCGCTTGGAAACCGGGTGGCAAAGGCATAACTGATTGTTGCAAAATGTGGTATCGGCGTATCTATACCAAAGCCCAAAAACCATCGATACGCCAAATTCACTTCGATTTCTTTCCTCGTCTGCCGAAGTGAGCGGATGCCAAATATATGTTGGAGCATCGCCATCTTTACCAATACCACAGGGTCTATCGCCGGACGGCCGTTGTCTTCGCAGTAGTATTGCTCCACCATTGGGTAGATTTCATTCCAATCTACCGCTTTTTCGATTTTCCGAAGCAAATGATCTCGCGGCACTAAGTCCTCTAAACATAGCATGGCCACTTGATTACGCTCGTCTGTTTGTCTCTCCAGCATTGCTTATCACCCTGTTACATTATATCAAAAAAACTCGCCATTGGCGAGCTTTTTTGACAGCCTGAGCGCCGCCCCTGACCGGGGCGGCGCTCTTTATTGCTCACACGTATTTGGCGGTATTGACCTTGATACCCGGGGACATGGTGGCGGCCAGCACGCAGGAGCGTATATACTGGCCTTTGGCGGCGGCGGGCTTGGCTTTGATAACCGCGCCGATCAGCGCCTCAAAGTTCTCGGTCAGCTTCTGGGCGCCGAATGACACCTTGCCGATCGGGCAGTGGATGATGTTGGTCTTGTCGAGACGGTACTCCACCTTACCGGCTTTGATCTCGGCGATGGCGCGCGACACGTCGGGTGTGACCGTGCCGGCCTTGGGGTTGGGCATCAGGCCCTTGGGGCCGAGTATTTTACCGAGGCGGCCCACGATGCCCATCATGTCGGGCGTGGCGACCACCACGTCGTAATCGAAGAAATTCTCATTTTGAATCTTGGCCATTAAGTCCTCCGCGCCCACGAACTCCGCGCCGGCGGCCTCGGCCTCCTTGGCCTTGTCGCCCTTTGCGAACACGAGGATGCGGCGGGTCTTGCCGGTGCCGTGCGGCAACACGATGGAGCCGCGCACCTGCTGGTCGGCGTGGCGCGAGTCTACGCCCAGCTTGATATGCAGTTCAACGGTTTCGTCGAACTTCGCCTTGGCGACCGATGCGAGCAGTTCGACGGCCTCATTGGTGTCGTACAGGCGCGCGCGGTCGATCTGCTTGGAACTGTCTTGATACTTCTTACCTCGAAACATGATTATAGCCCCCCTTACTCTTCCACGGTGACGCCCATGCTGCGCGCGGTGCCCGCGATCATTCTCATGGCCGCTTCGGTGGTGGCGGCGTTGAGGTCGGGCGCTTTCAGCTCGGCTATCTTACGGACGTCTTCTTTGGATATTTGCGCCACCTTGAGTTTGTTGGGCGTTTCGGACGCTTTTTCGATCTTGCACGCCTTCTTGATCAGCACGGGGGCGGGCGGCGTCTTGGTGATGAACGAGAACGAGCGGTCGGCGTACACCGTGATGACCACGGGGATGATCATGCCGATGTCGTTCTTGGTGCGTTCGTTAAATTCCTTGGTGAAACCCATGATGTTGACGCCGTGCTGGCCCAGCGCCGGGCCGACGGGCGGCGCGGGCGTGGCCTTTCCGGCGGGTATCTGGAGTTTGATATAGCCGATGATTTTCTGTGCCATTGGTAACCATACCTCCTGTTATTTACGGGAACAATAAGCCCCCGTTTGTGGTACAGGCCGGAGCGGCCCTCCCACCCCGGCGTGCCGCCGGTGGCAATGTCGTGCGCGGCACGGGACGAGGGCGCAAGCCCTCTAAAATTGGTTTTGTTTCTGTACGCGCAGATTGTGGCACGCTGGCTATTCGGTGGCGCGGGTTACTTGGTCGAGTTCTAATTCGACGGGGGTTTCGCGCCCGAACATGGACACCATGACGCGGACTACGTTTTTGTCCAGTTCTATCTCTTCGACGATGCCTATGAAATTCTCCAGCGGGCCTTCCGTGATCTTCACGTTCTCGCCCACGGCGTAGCCGACCACGATCTCGCGTTTCTCGAAGCCCAGCGACTCTACTTCCTTCTCGGTGAGCGGTATGGGCTTGGAGCCCGGCCCCACGAAACCCGTGACGCCGCGGGTGTTGCGGACGACGTGCCAGCTGTCGTCGGTCATGACCATCTTGATCAGCACGTAACCCGGGAACACCTTGCGCTCTACGATCTTGCGCTTGTCCTCCGAAATCTCCTCGACTTCCTCCACAGGCACCAGCACCTGACAGATCAGGTCGCCTAACTTGCGGTTCTCGACGGCTTTTTCGATGGTGGCGGCCACTTTATTTTCGTAGCCCGAATAGGTATGGACGACATACCACTTAGCTTCTCCCGACATGACGGCCTCAGCGTGTCAGGTCGAGGAGCGCGCCCACCCCGGTGTTCATCAGGAAGTCAAACACCGCGATCATGGCGCCCACGACCACCACGCAGACCACGACCACCCACGAGTTGTTGATGACCTGCGCCCTTGTGGGCCACACGACTTTTTTCAGTTCCGAGCGCATCTCACGAAACCAGCGCGCGATACGCTTGCCCGCGTTTTCTTTTTTTGCTTTGTCCGCCATTTCTATTCCCCTTTACTTCGTTTCACGGTGCGGAGTGTGCTTGCGGCAGAACCTGCAATACTTGTTCATCTCGAGCCGCTCGGGGTCGTTTTTCTTGTTTTTCATGGTATCATAGTTCCTTTGCTTACATTCGGTGCAAGCCAGCGTGATTTTGACACGCATCCCATATCGGCCTCCTTTCGCGGCGGCGGAACCGCCCTCATCGCCTCCCTGCGCGGGGGCAACAAAAAAACACCCTTGGCAGGTTTATCAAGTTTAACACGTTTTGACAGGCATGTCAAGAAATATTTTTTGAATTTTTCCGCCGCTGTTGCAATATCGGGACGGCTGTGGTAGGATACTGTTGACTTTTTGCACACATTGGATTATAATAGGTATCATAACAAACACAAGGGGTTGATTTGCAATGGCACAGGCCGCGTTTAGCGTTCGGATGGATGAAAATCTGAAAAAACAATTTGAGGGTCTTTGTTCAGATTTCGGAATGAACGTGACCACCGCGTTTACCATTTTCGCAAAAGCCGTCGTCCGTGAGCGGAAAATTCCGTTTGAAATCTCGCAGCCGCCGCAAAAGCCGAGAAGCGTCGAGGATATGAGCAAAGAGGAACTCTTGGCGAGTTTGGAAGAAGCAATGCGCGGTGAAAGTCAGTCCGCCGAAGACGTGTTTGCCGTGTTGAGGAAAGAGTTTAACCTTGGAACGGTATAAGGTATTCATTAAATCGGCGGCAAAAGCGGATATGCAAAGCATCTTCCGCTACATAACCGAAGTCTTATATGAGCCTGAAATCGCCGGGCGCGTTTGTGATTCGATCGAAACGGCTATTTTTTCGCTGCGCCGGTTTCCGGCGCGGTATGGTGTTATCGGAGAGGAATCAAAGGGAATTCATAAAATGCCCGTCGAAAACTACATGGTATTCTTTACTGTTGACAGCGCGGCTAAAGAAGTTCACATTCTCCGCGTGATATACAGCCGCAGGGATTGGCAAAGCCTGATCTGACCTTCCGCGCGGCGCAAATATCTGTTGCAATATCGGGACGGTTGTGGTAGGATACTGTTATTAACAGGAAGTCGGGGGCGCGGTATGTCGGTATTATCAGACAGGTTGCTGAAAGCGATAACAGACTCCGGGTACTCCTACGGCGAGTTGTCGAAACTCACCGGGATTCCCAAGTCGGCCATACAGCGATACGCCACCGGCGGCACCGAAAAGCCGCCTTCGGACCGTATGGCGCAGCTGGCGCGTGTCACCGGCGCGTCCGCGGCCTACCTGATGGGATTGGAGGGCGCCGATACCAAAATCAGCGCCGCGCCGTTCGGGGGGCTTGACCCGGTGGCCGACAGGGCGTTCTTCAAGTTTATGTCCGACGTCAAGCGCGAGGGCATAGGCGAAAAAGATTTGAAACTGATCATGGACTTTATCAAACGCGCCAAAACAGCCGACGAGCGGTATGGGGAGTGAGGTTATGCGCAAGGAGGCCCTGTTCCGCGCCGTCGGCAATATCCGCGAACGCTGCGCCGCCGACCGGTTTCCGATAGACAGCCGCGAGTTGGTCATGCGGGCGTGCAGGAACCCCGAGATCGAGATCATACATTTTTCGGACGCGCGCATAGGCGGCCTGCTGTGCAGGGAAAAAAACGTGACCCGCGTGGCGCTGAACGCCCTGCACTCCGGGGCGCGCCGGAACTTTTTCTGCGCCCACGAACTGATCCATTACTGCCTGCACGGCGACCGCGCCAAGATGTGGGTGTGCGGCGACCCGTCGGGCGGCGGCGTGATCGCCGGAGCGGACGCATACGCCGAGTGGCAGGCCAACGCGGGCGCGGCCGAACTGCTCATGCCATACGCGCGCGTGATACCCGAGTTTGCCGACGCGCTCAGTGTGCGCCGCCCGTTCTTCCGCGAACAGCATCTGCGCGATATGTACGAGTCGATGGCGCGCAAATACTTCGTGAGCGGCACCGTGATGGAGTACCGGGTAAACGAACTGATATACGAGACCATACAATACGTCTCGGGCACGCCCATAGAACAGGTCACGCTGATGTCGCGCCGCGAACAGTCCAAACGCGGCGTCGGGCGCTATTCGCCGCTGTCGGTGTACGACCGTATCCACAACGCGGATACATCGGCGATGAACTTATAAACATCGTCAAAAACGTCCGCGCGGTTCAACTCGTTGTGCAGTTCGTGGTACTGCTCCGGGTAGCTGATCAGCGTTACGCCGCCGTTGTTGGCCGCCAACTGGTTTATGGCTTGCGGGCACACCACTTTGTCCTGCCCGGCGCACAGCAGCAGCGCGGGCAGTTTGAGCCGCTCCGCGTTGGCAATGGCCAGTTCGCCCTGCCGCGTGATCTCGGAGAACAGCCGGAGCGAGAGCGTGGAGTGGTAGGCCAAGTCGTTTTTGACCGCGCCTATGATCTCGGGGTCGTGGGTCAGCGTCTCGAGCAGCAGCTTATTGGTGGCCGACAGATGCGGGGACACCTTCCCGAGCATACCGGCCATGATCTTCATCGCCAGCGGGAACGGCTTATACAGCCTCAGCCACGGCGAACCGATCACGGCGGCGGCGTGCCGCTCCTGCGAACGCTCCAGCAGGTAGCTGAGGGAGATGTTGCCGCCCATGCTGTGCCCGTACAGGAAGACGGGCGCGCCCGGGTACAGGACGCCGATGCCGTCTCGTATCTGGCCGAGGTCGTCAAGGAACGTGCCGTAGCGCGGCGCGACGCCGCGTCTGCCGGGCGTTTGGCCGTGGCCGCGCTGGTCGTGGATCACGAACGCGAAGCCCTTGGCCGTGAAGCGCCCGGCCAGTTCGGCGTAACGCCCCGTGTGTTCGCCGAAGCCGTGGACGAACTGGATTACGCCCTTGACGGCGCCCTCCGGCGGGTCATGGCGTTCGGTGTAGACGGCGGAACCGTCGCGCATGGTGAGCATTTCGGCTGTCATGGGCAATCCTCCAATAGAAAGGGACGATAAATATGATCGTGCTGGATCATGTCACCAAGGTCTACTCGCGGGGCGGCGTGCGCGCCGCGGACGACATCTGCCTGAACATCAGGCACGGGGAGATTTTCGGGTTCCTGGGCCCCAACGGCGCGGGCAAGACCACCACCATAAAGATGATAACGGGTATTCTACGCCCCACGTCGGGGCGCATACTAATAGACAAGTTAGATTTGAGCAAACAGCCCGAGGAGTGCAAGTCGCGCATGGGTTACGTGCCCGACCGGCATGAGATGTTCGAGCGGCTGACCGGCGCGGAGTACCTGCGGTTCATCGCCGACGTGTACG
>Ga0082212_10008973_pt1 | contig 12956 bp, 14 predicted proteins | sample TergutNt197P3_FD_71548 | JGI IMG/M metagenome (GOLD analysis project Ga0082212, IMG submission 71548) | Neocapritermes taracua P3 segment gut microbial communities from Petit-Saut dam, French Guiana - Nt197 P3 | ecosystem: Host-associated > Arthropoda: Insects > Digestive system > Gut ... | reverse complement strand
AACTGCCATATTGCAGGACTAAATACTGCAACATCAACCAGGGAACTTGATGCATGCAAAAACTTATATGATTCATTGCAGATTATCCATGTTTCTGGATTTGATGAGTTAATTCAACGCGCGAGTCAAAGAAGTCGTTGTTTGGGAAGTCCCCCCCGTTACAACTTTATACCAAGGGGTAGAGATCTGCTATCTGTCCTTTTTGTTTTACCGTTAATCGAGAAAGAATGTGCATCCTTTATTTCTCTTGGTTGTGAGCGGGATCTTTGGGAAAACAACATTCGAATTGGGAACAAGGTTATTCCAACGCATGATTCACAGTCCGAGTTGGTCATAACACATCTCAGTAAAATAGTTGAAAATACATTTAGTATACATCTATTTTCTCCAATAGCAGGGTTGCATGAGATTAACATTCTGCTTTATTTGCTGAACAGGCATCCGGAACTTGCAGCTAAAATGCAGTCATGTTTCTATGATGAGTGGTGTGGTCAATGCGCAAAATGCACGCGTTATTACCTAATTCAAGAGATGGCTATTAACAAGGTGTTTAGTTTTAAATGCAGCCCTCTTCGCGACGATAATCGCTATTTGAATCAAGTGCTTCAAGGTGTGCCAGAAGGATTTCCCTACAGAGATGAAATGTATTATCTGCTCGGAAAGGGAAAAGGGGAGCATTTATTTTGCACATACCCAAATGAATTGCTGCCTTCAGGATTTGAGGTGAATCTTGAATGACTAAAAGAATTTTTTGGATAGGGCAGAGGATGTATGATGGATTAATCTATAGCAAACTTATTCCTGAGATTGATGTGCTTTTTTGCTGTGATAGTTGCACAGATGATTCCTCATTAAAAGATCGCTTACGAGTGTTTTCCTTGCAGCGAGCAACCGGAATTTCCCGAAAGTGGTCATGTGCAGATATATCTTTGATTATTGCGCAGTTTAAAGAAGAAATAGCGCAATTGCTTTCAGTGGGTTATTCTGTGCTTCCATATGATTTTCCAGCAAAATCGGAACTATTTCAGCGCTATGAAAACTCGATCTATAATAGCGACGTAATAAGTTCAAGCTTGCTACGGATCGAAACATTGCAGGTCATGAGCAACAGTGGACTAGCAACGATAAATAATTATGTCCCAACCACTGGGAATGTGGATTTGGTTAGGCGAAATGACAGATTCGTTGCTCAGTATGACAATTCGTCCAGTGGCGAAGGCACATATCTTCTTGCTTCGGCAGAGGAGTATAATCAACTTGTTGAAGCACATGGGCGTCCAGATTTAATATCTGAGTATGCGGATGGAATTCCAATGACTGTTCATCTGCGAATTGATAAAGAGAAATTTTCGGTATCAGCTCTTTCCGCTCAGATAATCGAACCCATAGAGAACGATGTTGGGAAAAAACTAACCTATTGTGGGAACGATTTTTCGGCATCAAAACGATTTTGTCCACAAGTCTTTAATGCCATAGCGGCAATGGCTGATAAAATAGCAAGGGCTTTTCGGAGAATAGGAATCGTCGGTCTTGTCGGTGTTGATTTTATTTTAAATCAGGACAAGCCACTGATCAATGAAGTGAACTATCGCCTTCAAAACTCTACAGCGATTTTTGCCTCTCTGCAGCCTGACAACAATTGTGTTCTTTCTCTTGTTAATGGAATAAGCGACTGCGTAGTAGATCTGACTTCATTTGATATCTTTCAATATACGCAGTTTTCTAATTCGGATGGGGAAAAGATTAAGTCTGGTATTTACAGCGCGAGCGGAGAAATAATAGCGCTAGGGCTTTTTTATCCAGATCAATTGCCCCCCCATAGATACATCATTGTATCGTCTGCCGATAAACACATTAACGCAGGGAAATATGCCATCAAGGTAATTGGAAACTGCGAAAGCTCAAATGTTCATCAGCAAGTAAAATCATTTCTGGCAAATGTTCTTCTGAACACTAACGCAAACAAGGAGATGTTATGACAGCGCTGCAAGAAAAGAAGATGAAAACAAAACTTGAACTTCTGTTGCATGGAATGTGTCTCTCGGAATTTTCCTATAACGTGTTCCAAAAGGATGGCACATTTTTTCCGGAAGTCATTCGATCTGGTGCGTCCTTTGGACTTGAATGTATTGTTGATGATGACATTTATGTCAATGTTCCTATTCGCAATGCATCGAAAAACCGGATAGCAGATGATTGTTCACAGCTGATTATGAGTTCAGGAGAAGAGCTCAAGCTAGAAACAATAAAAGACCCCTTTTCCTACACGCTTAGCATTGAAGATAACAAACAGATAAAGCGCGTTGCAAAGACTTGCTATGACCGCCTTGATATCACGCTGGTTACAGGATGCCATTACAAACATATCGGAATTGGGTGTGAATTTTGTGGAATCGAAAAGTCAATACACTACGGCAATTATGTCCTGTCCAATGATCAAGTGCTTAGAATCATGGAATTGGCGCAAAAAGAGAAAGGAAAGCGGATTAAGCATGTGTTGCTGAGTGGCGGTTCGATGATTTCCGAGGATATGGGCATTCATCTTTTCACAGAGCGTGCTGATAGAATTAAAGAGCATTATCCGACCCTATCTATCTATGTCATGTTGCCCCCTCCTACAAACTTGAGTGTCCTCCAGCGGTTGCTTGATTCAGGTATTGACGAAGTGGCCATGAATATGGAACTGCTCAGTGATGAGGCCCTTGGACTGATACCCGCAAAGAAGTTGATCGGGAAAGAGCGGTATCTTAAATCACTAGAATTTTTGGCCTCTCGAATGCCACAGTATTCAGTAAGGAGTATTCTGATGGTTGGATTAGAGGACGATAAATATACTCTGGAAGGCGTAACTGATCTGTCCAAGCGTGGAGTCATGCCGATTTTATCTTTATATCGCGCTATCAACAACCACAAGCTCAAACTACTTGATAGCGTCAGTGTCGATTCTTTGTTCGAGCTATGGATGAATGCGATGGAAATTTGTACAAGAAACGGAACACTGCTTGGACCACTCTGCATTCCATGCCAGAACAACACGATCTCATTTCCAACAAATTCACAGTATAGATTTTATTGATTTTTAAGGAGGAGCAGTGTATGGCTAACAATCAAAAACCAAAGTTGACTCTAAAAAGGCTGGGAATCTTTTTAGAAGCGGTTTCTATTCTAGCTCTTGGAGGCATCGTTTTCTATTGGAGTATGAAAGAAATTGCAGATCCGAACTTTGACATCACAAGTTCACTGAAGTCTTTGATCCTGCCAATTGCAATCTGCACCTTGACTCTACTGGTTAAGGTGACGATTAGCATCGAATCCTTTCTGGAGAACACATCGGATCATAAAGAAAAAATGGAAAAGCTCTGTAGATCTTCCGATGAAATACTCGCAAAGATGTCTGAGGTCATTTCTCCTGAATGTGCGACCGTTAAGCTCATTCAGACAATGGACGAATTCTATGAAATGCTTAATACAAGTCGTTCTCATGCAACAAAGAGGGCTTTGTTGATGCAACTGGATTTTCTAGCACCTAGCGCTTTTGGTGTTGATGCAAGAACTCAATACTTTAATAGTGATGTTGACTTTCTAAAGAAAAATCCAAATGTCGATACAAAGAGAATCATGACAATCGCCTCTCCCGAGAAGTTGGACTGGAGCAAAGAACTAATTGAAAAGACTCGAGACATCCGCAAAATAGATTTTGCTTACATAAAGATAGATGACATTGAAGCTACACCACCTACTCCCCCTGTCCTTAGTGTGCAGATTATAGATGATGAGGTGTTTTTACTGCATCCAAATTATAGCTATATGTCAACTCCTTTTCATACCTGCATTTATATCAAGAGTGAAGCAGCAGCCAAAATATTCAGCGACTATTATCTGCAAATATGGGAGAAAGTAGCGCGCAATCAACTGGACTTTGGATGCTTAATCAAACGGGGAAAAAAGATCTATCAAGAGCACCTTGAGGAAATTGCGCAGAGGATAAATAAATAGTCTAGAATATATTGTGGAGGGAACTATGTGTACAATCGGAACAGTCTATCTAGATGGCAATTATCTCTTCAAAAATCGAGACCCTATTCGCGGAACACCAGTGGATGAATGGATAGAGCAATCCGTGATCGGACATTTAAAAATGTTGATTGTCAAAAATAGTGCGGGTTGTTATGGGGGCATTAATAGTCTTGGGGTAGGCGTGATCGGGACTTATGTAAATATTGCGGAGAAGCAGAACAACTATTTCGACTCAGAGAATCTACAAGAGATTCTTTTTAAAGGTGAACTGGAAAGTATGCGGGATTTTCTTGAGAAAAATCCAGGACATTACTATGGAAATATCATTTGTGGCGATTCCAAGAAATCATATGCATTTGAGCTTAATGGCAGTGAAGCACATGGCTTAACCATTGCTGATAGATATGTCATGACAAACCATTTTCAGATAGAGGAACAACAAATAAGAACAATTGGAGATCAGTTTATTAAGACCTGGACACATACACGACTGACTAGAGCCAAAGAACTTATATCAAATGTTAAAACCTATAATGATATTGTCGCTTTACTATCTGACCACGCATATTCACCTGATTATTCTATATGTAATCATGGTAAAATCCCAACAAAATCTTCATTTATTATTGATTGCAAGAACTATTGCATATGGTTTTGTCAAGGTGCGCCGTGTAAGAACGGTTACAAAAGATATGATTTTTGCTAATTTACTATCAACGTATAGATGAACATGTTGCACCATCATTTACGGAGGGCAACTATGAACGACCCCCGCTATTCCCCCGCCTACACCATCACCGACGAAATCCTAACCTTGGTAGCGCAAATCGCTGCCCGCGTTGACGTGTTGACCATCAAAAGCGGCATGGAGCAGAACCCACGGCTGCGCCGGGCCAATCGTATCCGCTCCATACACTCGTCGCTGGCCATCGAAAACAACTCCCTTTCGCTGCAGCAGATGACGGCGCTGCTGGACGGCAAGCGCGTGCTCGCGCCCCCGCAGGACATCTGCGAGGTGGAAAATGCGTTCCAGGCCTACAACCGCCTGCTGGATTTTGACCCTTACGGCCTGATGGACTTGCAGGCGGCGCACGGCATCCTGATGAAGGACCTGGTGAAAGCGCCGGGGCAGTTTCGCACAGGGCGCATCGGCGTAGTGCGCGGCAGCGAGGTCGTGCACATCGCACCGCCAGCCGACATGGTTTCCGGGCTGATGGCGGACTTGATTCGCTGGGCGCGGGAATCGGCGGCGCATCCGCTGATCAAAAGCTGCGTTTTCCACTACGAGTTCGAGGTGATCCACCCCTTCGCCGACGGCAACGGGCGCATGGGCCGGATGTGGCAGACGCTTTTGCTGTATCAGTGGAAAGAAATCTTCGCCTGGCTGCCCGTGGAGACGATGATCTGGGTGCGCCAGCAGGAATACTACGCCGCGCTGGGCCGGTCGAACGACTCCGGTGACTGCACGGAATTCGTGCTGTTCATGTTGCGGGCGATTTGGGATACCCTTGAAAAATTCGCCGCGACCGACCAAGATAGCGACCACGTGACCGACCAAGTAAAACGTCTGTTGGATACGCTGGGCACACGCACGCTCTCTGCCGTGGAGCTCATGGAAGCCCTCGGCTTGAAGCACCGTCCGACCTTCCGGCAGAATTATCTGCACCCCGCGCTGGAAGCGGGTTTGATTGAAATGACCCTGCCTCAAACGCCCAGCGCGCGTGGGCAGAAGTATCGGAGGAAATAATGGAAAACGACAACACGAATATTCAGCTGTTCGAAGACAAGCACATCCGCACAGCCTGGGACCCAGACAAGCAGGACTGGTTATTTTCCGTGGTGGACGTGTGCGCTATTTTAACGGATAGCGATTACCAGAAAGCACGTAATTACTGGAAGTGGCTGAAAAACAAATTGAACACGGAGGGTAGTCAGTTGGTTAGCGATACTAACCAACTGAAAATGCAGTCTGCTGACGGAAAGTTTTATAATACCGATGTTATGGACACGGAGCAGATTTTGCGCCTAATCCAGTCAATCCCGTCGCGCAAGGCGGAGCCATTCAAGCTGTGGCTGGCGCGGGTGGGCCGGGAACGTATTGACGAAACCATCGACCCGGAACTGACCATCGACCGTGCGTTGGAAACTTATCTGAAAAAGGGCTACACACGCGAGTGGATCAATCAGCGCTTACAGGCGATCCAGGTGCGCAAGGAACTGACGGATGAATGGGATAGCCACGGTGTGCAGAAGGGCGTGGAATACGCCATTTTAACAGACGAAATCACGCGGGCCTGGTCGGGGATGAACACACGGGATTACAAAAGCATCAAGGGCCTGAAGAAAGAAAACCTGCGTGACAATATGTCCACCCTTGAGCTGGTGCTGAATATGCTGGCCGAGGCTACGACCACCGAGATATCCAAAACGGAGCAGCCCGAAACCTTCGAAGAAAATCGCGCGGTGGCACGGCGCGGCGGGCGCATCGCCGGGAACACCCGCAAAGAAATCGAAGCGGATACGGGTAAACCTGTAATCACGCCGCAAAACGCGATTGATTTTTCGCAGCTGCTGCTGGGGCAGACGGAGAACCCAGAGGGAAAGAAGTGAATATGCCCGGATTCACCCCAACCCCCGCACCATCTCCATCGCCTTCACAATCCACTCCCGCGCCCCCTCCAGCCGATATCCAGCAAACCCGGCCTGCTCCAAAATAGCCGCAACCTCGCCCGCGGAAATATCCAAATTCAGCAAGCCGTCCAGGCCCCCGCGCTCCCGCCCGATCTCCCACACATAATCCCAGTAGGTGCCCGCATAGCCAAAGGCGGTGGCATAGCGCTCCGGCGCGGCAACGGCTTGGCGCACGGTTTCCTCGGTGTCCTCATAAAACAGGCTGCGGCCATTGTCGTAAAGCGAGTAAAACGACTCGCCCGCCTGGCCCATCTTGATAGCGATGTTCGACAAATGCCGGTCGTCCTGCCGAGTGATGAAGTCCAGCAGGATCATCCGGGCGATATCGTCGCGATACTGCGGGCGCATGGCAATCAGGTTTTGGTACTCGTTATCCGAGCGTGGGCCATCAAACAGGCGACGAAAATGCACGATATATTCCCTTGAGAAATCATATAAAAATGCAGAAAAAACTATATTTTTATCCACACGATACGCCGGGCAGCAGGGCACGCCCAGCTTTTGCGCCAGCAGATACACCGCCACTTCGGATTCCACGTCGGTCGTCAGCGGACTGATGCGCTGCTTATAAATCCCATATTGCCCCTGATACACGCCGTAGCGCTTGATGTTGTAGCCCTCCGGCGTGTCGATGCTGTCGCCCACTAGGTCCATGCGCTGGTGGAACACGGAATCAAACACATCGGTAACCACGTCCTCCAAGCGCTCGTTTTCACTATGAGCAATCCATAGCAGGTCCTTTGGGTGAATGCCCCGCGTGATCTCGGCGATGCGCAGCACGTCGTAGTGCGACAGCTCGCAGCGGAACAGAAGCCGCTCAATATCGCGCCGGTCGCGGCTGACTGTGCGCTCGGAAAGGAATTCCGCGAAGCGCTCCGGTGGCCAATGCGACGCGCCGTGGGTATAAAGCGACACGACCTCATTGAACCCCGGCGCGGTGAAACGCACGGCGTTCGCGCTGTCAATCGTGCCAATCACGCTGTTGTCCCATTTCAGCCAGCGCACCGGAGGAGACTCCGGCGCTTTTTTCTCGCGCCCATCGGCAGGCTTCGCGGCGTTCGCGGGGATTTGATAGCTCTTGCCCACCTTCACAGCATCCGGGATTTTCCCCTCCCGGCAAAGCACGCGCACCCGCCGGTCGGAAATCCCCCAGCGTGCCGCCGCCTGCTGGGCGGTGATGTACTCTTCAGCCATGCGATCACTCCTTCATGGTAGTAGTATACCAAGATTCGGAACGAAAGTCAATCTATATTGTTCCGAATAGAAAAGAAAGCCGGATGGCGTTATACCATCCGGGTGTGTTTTTAGTTTGTTCTATGCCATATGCAGGGTGCAGGGTAGGAGCATGATGTATTACTGATGTGATTAGATTTTATAAACAAGCAGCAGAACATCAACGGCTAATAATGCAAAAGCCAGCAGAAATGTTAGTGTATAGGCCATTCCACCGCCGAACAGTTTTCCAAACTTCAAAGAAGAATACCGTACGCGTTGATGCTCTACAGGCAACGATGAATTAATCTTTTCATAAGTCTGCAAACTTGCCTTTAATGTTTTTGCATAAAATAAGGACACATATAAAAAGGTGAGTGCCATAATTAGTCCGATTATTCTAAACATAACGACAGGAACCATTGTCATATCTAAGCTAAACAGGCCAGATATATTAGGCAAAAGTATTACCACCAAGGTGGCATAAAACAACTTAAACGTCTGTGACCACATTCGTTCTACCCGAAACTTAAACTCGTTTAAATATATGGACATGAGTGTTAGGTTTTGATCAATCGAAAACTCGTTGTTCTGATCATTCATACGGTTACCCCCAATTTGATATTTGAATCATTATACATCAAATTCTCGCAGATTTCAAGTGGCAAAAATGAAAATTTCACAAGAGCATTTCATCCTTCAATCTCCCCCACAACCAACCCCTCAATATTCTCCTCCAGCCACTGCGCCGCCAACCGCCTGTGACAAAACGACTTCCCCTGCCGCACGTCCGCCCATTTTTCATAGCATAGCAGCACAGCCGAATTCCCTAAGTCCGCATACACTTTCTGCGGGTCCAAGCGATCCAGCACCCTTTCGCGATATTGCGCGGCGTATGTTTCGGGATCATCAATGCGCAACAACTCCGGCAACGGCGCTAAATCAAGATATGTATCGCCCTGCCAGAAACGGCAAAACCGCGCGATGCTGACCAGCCGCAAGTCGGCGGGATATTTCTTCGCGGCCCCGAAATAGCCTGTGTACATGGCGCTTCCTCCTGTCAGTCGATAAACTCAAACCGCTTCATGGCCTTGCCATCCACATCAATCGGGTTATCCCACATGGAAAGCGGGCGCACCCACGTCGTGCCCTCGCCGTACAGGGCTTCGTAGATGACCATGTCCTCCAGCGTTTCGCTGTGCTTAGCGAAACCGATTACTTCGTAGTGATTGCCTTTATAGTGGCGGTATGTGCCGAGCGGGATTGGGCGCATGGCATTGTCCTCCTGTGGCTTTGCAACTGACTACAATTTGTAGCCGGTGCATGTTTGCTTCAACCGGTTACTACCGCTAACCGGTTGATCGGTATGTTTCAGTTGACTACAAGCCGTAGTCGACTGGATGCCGATCCTCCATTATCCTGCCATCCATTATATCATACCGCCCAGTCATAGGCAAGAATTATCTGGACAAGGGCCTGCATTTAAGGTATAATGGAAGCATCCGAAGTCCACGAAATGAGGTCCCTCTATGCCCAAGAAAAATGAAATAGCAACGATCCGCTCCAGTGCGGCGGAATACCTCACATTCATCGCCGCCACGGGCGACAATGAGCAGAGCATCGAAATGCGCTACGAAGATGAAAACATCTGGCTGACGCAGAAGATGATGGCGACGCTGTATGACGTGAGCGTGCAGAACATCGGTCAGCACATCAAAAAAATCTATGAGGACTACGAACTATCCCGCGAGGCAACTATAAAGAAATTCTTTATAGTTCAAAATGAAGGCTTGCGGTCAGTCGAGCGTCAGGTCGACCACTACAGCCTACAGACGATCATCGCCGTGGGCTTCAAGGTCAACAACGAGCGCGCCGTGCAGTTCCGCAAGTGGGCCAACGGCATTGTGAAGGACTACACCATCCAGGGTTGGGTCATGGACGAGGAGCGCCTGAAGAACGGCGGCACGGTGCTCACACAGGAATATTTCGACCGGCAACTGGAGAAAATCCGGGAGATCCGCCTGAGCGAGCGGCGGTTCTATCAGAAGATCACGGACATATACGCCACCGCATTGGACTATGATAAAAGCGCCAAAACCACCCGCGAGTTCTTCGCGCGGGTACAGAACAAGATGCATTTCGCCGTGCACGGGCGTACCGCCGCCGAGGTGATCGTCGATCGTGCCAGCGCCGAAAGAGATCACATGGGTCTGACCACGTGGCGCGAGGCCCCTTGGGGCAAAATCGCTCTGAGTGACGCTGTCGTGGCGAAGAATTATCTCGACGAAGATGAAATGCGTTCCTTGCAGTTGATCGTGTCGGCCTACCTTGATCTGGCCGAAAACCGCGCGCGGCGCGGCATCCCCATGACCATGCAGGATTGGGCGGGACACTTGGACCGCATCTTGCAGGCAGACGGGAACGAACTGTTGACCAATGCGGGCAGCATCTCCGCCGAAATCGCCCGCAGCCACGCCGAGTGCGAGTTTGAGAAATACCGCGTGGTGCAGGACCGGCTGTTTGAAAGCGACTTCGACCGGTTTGCAGCGCGGCAGATGGAACGGTTGGAGGAATCGGCGAAGCATCAGAAGGGAGAATCAACCCCATGAGCAAACCCGGCAGAAACGAACCCTGCCCCTGCGGCAGCGGGAAAAAATACAAAAAGTGCTGCTTTGGCAAGGAAGAGGCCGAGGCGGAGGAGCGTGAGCGCGACGCGGAATTCCAGCGGACGCTGCAAATGATGATGAGCAACATGCGCCGCCGCAAGTTGGAACAAAAGCCACATATCAAGGATTACAAAAAAATCAGGCGAATGCACGATGAAATCGTTGGCGGTATGATGAATTATCATGATGAGGGCAAATTCCAGCAGGCGGTTGATACGGATTATGTGCTTTCATCTGATAAAAAAGATGATAATGATCCGAAAGCGCGCGAAGTCTACATAATTGAAGCCGAATTCGACCCGGACACCCGCGAAGGCATACACGGTCTGATTGAATCTGTTGTTTATAAAGTGGCTCCCAATGTTAGTTGCATCACGGAAGATTTCATCCGGAAGAATAGGTACAGAAAGCCCGAAAAGATTGAGATGCTCCAAAGCATGCTGCATTCCCATGCAGGGCTGTTTGAGGTGACCGCAATTGATTCAGAAGATGGATACGCGTTTTTGAGAGAGGTATTTACCGGCCAGGAATACAAAATAACGGACACGGGCATGAGCGGCAATCAAAATCATGATAATTTTTATATCTATATGAGGGTTATCACCTATCAGGATGTCAGCTTCGGCACCGGGCTAAGCCTGATGTTTGAAAAAACCGACCCATTTATCATTAGCTTCATCAAGCGCGAGCAAAAAGAATATATGCCGCACGCTGAATACACGCGATTCATTGAATTGTACAATCGTTTTACGAAGCATCCATCCAAATATGAAATTGTCGGTCATAGTTTTTGAGGCTATCATTATGAACAAACCTGAAATGACAGCTCGCGACGCCATATCTCTCCTCCAGTTGCTGGAACAACACAACATCGAAGTCCACGTCGACGGCGGCTGGGGCGTTGATGCCCTGCTCGGCGAGCAGACACGCAGGCATGAGGACCTCGACATCGCTCTGCCCCACAAATATGTACCACAACTGCGCGAGCTTCTCGCGGCGCGCGGCTATAAGGAAGTGCCCCGCCCTGACTCGTGGGAATGTAACTTTGTGCTGGGCGACGCGCAGGGGCATTTGGTCGACGTTCATTCTTACACATTTGATGAAAAAGACAAAAACATATTCGGCGTCGCCTACGAGCCTCGTCATCTGACCGGTACCGGCACAATCAACTGTTATCCGGTGAAGTGTCCGCCGCTGGATATCATGGTCGAATTCCACACCGGATACGATGTGGATGAAGACGATTATCATGATGTGAAGGCGCTGTGCGAACGGTTTGCAATTGCGCTGCCGAAGGCATACGAAAAGTTCGAGAAGAGGCCCTGACTATGCACATTGACCTATTGCCCATATTGGAGGCTCTGCGCGCCAAGCGCCCAATTTTCCATTCCGAAGCGGATTTTCAGTTTGCGCTGGCGTGGGAAATCCAATTGGCGTACCCGCAGGCAGAACTGCGGCTGGAGTATCCGCCCGCGCACAATCCCGGCAGGCGCATTGACATTTTGGTGCGGATGGATGGATGCGCCTATCCCGTTGAGCTGAAGTACGCACAGAAAAAGCTTGCTGTGACACACACGGGCGAGGAATATCGCCTGAAAAACCACGGCGCGCAAGACCTGACGGCTTATGATTTTGTGAAGGATATCTGCCGGGTAGAGGAGTTCGCCGCAGAGCTTGCAGGGTTCCGCTACGGTTATGTGGTTTGGCTGACCAACGATCCGTATTTGTGGCGGGAGCCTACCTCGCCCGCAGTCGGCTACGCGCAGTTCAGCGTGCACAGCGGAGCGGTGAGGCAAGGGCACATGGCTTGGAGCGAACGCATGGGTGTTGGCACGATCAAAGGGCGCGGTCCGCTTGCTCTGCGCGGCAGTTACCCGATCTTGTGGAACGAGTACAGTGATTTTGGCATGCGCGATGGTTTGTTCCGGTATGCCCTACTGCGCGTGGACGCGCTATTAGGATAATCGCGTCATTGGTAAAGAGCGCCCCGTTTTCGACTAATCTGGAATTCAATTCCGGATTAGTCGATGTTCGGGAGGGCTATGTCAAACGCGCCAGAAAAACTACGCGAAAATAACCTTGGCGAGGTAGCCTGCAAAATCTACCCTAGCAATTTTTTGTTGCGTTACGGGGAAAAACGTGGTACAATGTCTACAGCACGGATATAGAGAGGATATAGACATGCTTCCCGCTGATTTCCCTCGCCGTTTTTTTAATCCATTGACTTCCAAACATCGGGAGGATTATATCCATGCTCTGCTTGCTGCTGAATTAGTCTTGGAACAGGCTAAACGCATTGCGTTACCAAGGACCGCGCTGGTGTCAGAGTTACGCCGGGTATTTCAACGTGAAAATTATACTTTGGATGTT
>Ga0082212_10008972_pt1 | contig 12959 bp, 11 predicted proteins | sample TergutNt197P3_FD_71548 | JGI IMG/M metagenome (GOLD analysis project Ga0082212, IMG submission 71548) | Neocapritermes taracua P3 segment gut microbial communities from Petit-Saut dam, French Guiana - Nt197 P3 | ecosystem: Host-associated > Arthropoda: Insects > Digestive system > Gut ... | reverse complement strand
AACGTAAGCATATTTCCCTTTAATTCCGGGTATTTGCGTTAATTCTTTTAATGAAGAGGGTGAATTGTCAATGATAATTATTTCATCACTGATTTTTGGCGATTGTTTTTGAGCCATCAGGCGTTTTATTATAGCAACATATTCGCTGTCAGGAAATTTATCTGCTAAATAGACCAAGATTTTCTCATGATCAAAATATTTTGTTCCGTCTTGCAGGTTTTGAATGAAAAGAGTACCCCATGCTCGTAACTGCATACTATCGGTAGCCATCAGGAAATATGGGCGACTTCCAAAAATATCTTTGTCGTAGCCCCGTGTGAGTTTTTCCTTAGCATCATCATCCAAATATTTGTATTTCAATTGATAATATGACGTAACGAAGTTATATGGCATCTTTTTAGAGTCATCATCTAATGCATAGGGAGTATCATACAATTGACTAAATTGCAAAAGAATTTTTTGGACATCCTCCTGAGTTGGTTTGAACTCTTTAATGATAATGCCCATAAGCAATCCTTCATATGTGCTAAGCAAAACATCACTGTAAGCAAAAAACAAATTTTTAGCAAGAATGGATGAAAATTTAGAGGTAATACTGCCCGAATTTTCCATTTTTTTTAAATCCATTTGGTAAGGTAAAACCATCTCTTGTTGAAAATACAAATATATGCTGTCACAATTAACTCCCCTGTCTGAAACATACTGTTTAAAAATGGGAACCAGCTTAGTAGCGTAATAACCTAATCCGCGGTCAATATAATTATCTCTGTAGTAAATATGCCCTTCTGCATTACTCCCTGACAGATTTATCTTTTTTGACTCATAATTGACTTCAACCTGATCCCCCGGTTCCAAAAATAAATAACAACGCTCACCGTTGGAAAACTGACACATAACACCTCCGAATTCGTTTACCTCAAGTTCGTAGTTGATGCTGACATTCGGTTTTAAATCGAATTTGTCGTTAATATAGGCGAAATTGTAAGTGTCATCAATGGATTTATTAATACGAACAGCTATTTCTTCCTGCGCTCGAAAAATCAGGGTGCATTTTTGTGCGTTACTATGACAGTAAAAAGAAAAAAGAAAAATCAAAAAACAAACATTTTTCATAAAATTTATTTTATTAACCGGTTATAAGGATATAAATACAAATATACTCACTCTGTTAATTTACAAAACAGGGTGAATATATTTGTATTTTGGACGAATAATTATACGTATTTGCTAATCAATATTACTTTCACCACTCCATAAGAGGGCCGCAATATTCAATAGCATCATCGCAGTTACAGCACCACCAGCCATCTTTATCGGCATAAGCGATTGCTCTTTGCGCATCATTAGTACAAAGTACAGTTGAATTAGTACCATCAAAAGTAGTGGTGGCCATACAAATTCCATCACTACCTCCAGGCCCGGCCCCACTTCCGCCCAAGATATTCTTGAGCTCGTTCGCGTTAAGAGTCTCTTGAAGACTCTTCAAACTAATCATTTTCTTTTTCATACAACAAATTTAGTATAAAAAATTTAACAATAAGGTTAATTATCTCTCTTTTGTTGCATTTTAGCAATAACTGATCAGATTATTGCTCCTTGAACGCAATGCGTAAACAACATCAAGGTTTATTCAACAAATTTAGTATAAAAAATTTAACAATAAGGTTAATTATCTCTCTTTTGTTGCATTTTAGCAATAACTGATCAGATTATTGCTCCTTGAACGCAATGCGTAAACAACATCAAGGTTTATTCAGAGTTAACACTAAATTTTTTACTTTCGGGGGATTGCGGGTCAAGCCCGCAATGACAGGCGCTTTCAGGGGATCCCGCGTCAAGCGCGGGATGACAGTTAATAGCCTCCGTGAAAAACCGCAAATCTTCGATTTTGTAATTGTCCGGCAATTTGTAGCCATTCACCAAAATCGTGGGTGTCGCCCGAATTTGCGTTTTTTCTCTCCATGCATTGTGCTTCTCAAATTCCGCTTCAATCGTAGGATTTGTTATGTCCAACTGCATATTTTCGAAAAATGCTTCTTTTAATTGTTTTCCTTTTTCGAACCAGTCAGTGAATATTTGTTCAGGGGATCCCGCGTCAAGCGCGGGATGACAACAGGCGCTTTCGGGGGATTGCGGGTCAAGTTCGCAATGACAGATGTTGCTTTCAGGGGATTCAATGACAGTGATTAAGGTAAGCCGCAATCAAATATCTATTGGCATATTCCAAATCGGCGTTGAAAGATGAAAGGATATATTGCACACAAACACTTCCTTTGGTATCCCGCAACAGTTGTTCCACCCGCTTGTGCATCCGGGCACAGGGGTTGCAAAAGGGATTGGTGAGATGTTGTTGCACTAAATTGTTAATAAAAATATGATTGCTGTCCTTTGACTTTGTGGTTAAATCTCGACATTATTCAGCAAGGATATGAAAACGCTTAATCTGAAAGATTTAATACAAATAACTCCCAATCGCTTCGCTTCATTGGGAGATGAAGCAAGTCCCTCTGTATCGTCAACTTGAAAGGTTGAACTCCTACGGAGTTATCAGCGTGAGGAGTGTATCCTTATCCCCGAGCTGCGCTTCGCTTGCACGGGGTTATGCACATTTTTCCCCTTGCGGGGAAAGCTCGCAATGACAGATAATGCTCAAGCTCATATTGGAACATTCGTTCAGCAAGATAAAGAACATTCGGCTTTGAATTGCTCCAGCGAACAGGGGATAATCTTCACATTTTCCGGCAGATGAACGGGCGTTTCCCGATTGTCGGTGAAAATCAGAAAATCAACCGTTGGATTATACCGGCAGGAATGCAGGAAGTAAGGGAAGTACCAGGGGGAAATCACATGGAAAAACGATAACGAAACCCATTCTATGCAGTTTCATATCCACATAAATTTGTGTTCACTTTGAAATTAAAATTATTGTTTCTTCGCAATTTCATATAACTTTTTTAAATCCGGCTCATAACGTATTTCAAGTTCTTCATATTTACTATCATGATAGACCATCAAAACTGAGGGTATTCCTGTGATATTGAGATTGAATTGTTCTTTGATTTCTTTCAAATGATTGGCTGCCAACACGCTACGCCAAGTGATTTCCTTGTCAATCATTAACTTTTTCCAAGCGTCAACCGTAGTTGTCTCGTCTGTCGAAACATAAACCATTTCAATTTTGCCGCTTAATTCTACGGCAATTTTCTTCAAAATCGGAATTTCAGCAATACAGGGGACACACCACGATGCAGAAAATATAACTAAATTTATTTTCGAAAAATCTTGTATTATCGGTTCCGGAATTTCGGTATCCCATGCAGGCAACATAGTGTTTTTAAAATAATAAACAGTAGTATCAGACAAAAACTCACGGATTCCTGTGCCAAAATAGGATTGTTTTTGCTTATCGGAAAAATTATCATAAATCTTTTGTACATTCTCCTTTAGTTGATATTGGTGTTTCAATCTAAACAAAAAATTAATCAATGAATGAGAATCAGGATATTTTAGAACAGTTTTTGCAAATAGATTAATTATCTCATTATAATCCGGATACAGAATACTCGTAATAAAATATCTATTGGCAGCCAGTTCAACGGATGATAAATATTCTTTGTCGGTTATATCGTTCAAAAAATAGACATCATCTAAACCCAATACATTTATATCATTACCTTCAACAAGTTTCATGCGCTGAAGTGTATTTGTTTTTATCTTTAGGCCGGCATTAATAATAACCGTATCAATATCGTCGAATAAATACTGTACTGCTCTTAACGTGTCATTGTCGATGATTTGCTCGAAAGATATACTATGATCGATTGTGTCAATATGAGTAGGTATAAAAAAACGAAAAGAATAACATTTTTCATATAAACTGCGCGGATACTCAAATATCCACAAATCATCATTTAGTGAGCCTGAAAAATAAAAAGTACTGTCCATACCCAACTCAGCACCCATACATTTAATTGTTAATATTAGTTCTTCATATTCGTTTGTTTCAAAGTTCAGACAAACAACATTTGTATCCCGTTCCCGCGAATGATTTGTAAAACAAGAATGGGTGCCTATTAAAACAAGTATGATAAATACCAACAATAAAAATGATTTTCTTTTTTGCATGATCGTAATTGTTAAATTATTATATAGCAAATTACTGAGTATCAGATAAAAAATAATATTCCAAATAAAACACATAAAAATTAGCAAAAGAAGATGTCTTCATAATGAAAACGGAGCTCTCTTTCACTGAGGACTTCCGAGAGTCCTCTTAAATTAATACGTTTCATAATACAAATGTAAATCTTATTTTTTAATCGACAATTTTTTAAAGACAAAAGACAAAAGAAGACAGACACAGATAGAAGGATTTGTCTTCTAATCTATTGTCTGTCTTCTTCTAATCTAATTATCTAATTTCTGAAGGATTACATCATTCCACCCATTCCGCCGCCCATTGGAGGCATCGGAGGAGCGGGATTTTCTTCTTTCTTATCGGTAACTACACATTCGGTAGTGAGGAACATACCGGCGATTGAAGCTGCATATTCCAAAGCAACGCGGGTTACTTTAGTCGGGTCGATTACGCCTGCGGCATACAGGTTTTCGTAAACATCCGTACGTGCATTATAACCGTAATCGTCTTTTCCTTCTTTTACTTTCTGTACGATGACAGCGCCTTCTTTTCCCGCATTTTCAACGATTTGACGAAGCGGTTCTTCGATAGCGCGTTTAATAATATCGATACCAGTCGTTTCATCTTCGTTATCGCCTTTCAGGTTGTCCAATGCATCAATGGCGCGCACGTATGCTACTCCTCCACCCGGAACCGTACCTTCTTCGATAGCCGCACGGGTAGCGCTCAGTGCATCACCAACGCGGTCTTTCTTTTCTTTCATTTCTATTTCCGACGGAGCGCCTACATAAAGCACTGCTACGCCGCCTGCCAATTTTGCCAAACGTTCCTGCAATTTTTCGCGGTCGTAGTCGGAAGTTGTCGTTTCAATCTGGGATTTGATTTGAGCAACCCGGGAAACAATCGCTTGCTTATCACCCGAACCGTCAACAATCACCGTATTGTCTTTGTTTACGGATACTTTTTCGGCAGAGCCCAACATATCAACGGTAGCGCCTTCTAACTTTAAGCCTTTTTCTTCGGAAATAACTATACCTCCTGTCAGGATGGCAATGTCTTCCAACATTTCTTTTCTGCGGTCGCCGAATCCGGGCGCTTTGACTGCGCATATCTTCAACGAACCACGCAAGCGGTTTACCACCAATGTAGCCAAGGCTTCCGAGTCGATGTCTTCAGCAATTATCAACATGGGGCGACCGGTTTGAATGGTTTGTTCAAGAATAGGAAGCATATCTTTCAATACGGAAATTTTCTTGTCGTATATCAGGATATAGGGATTGTCGAGTTCTGCTTCCATCTTCTCCGTATTTGTTACGAAATAAGCCGAAATGTAACCCCTGTCGAACTGCATACCTTCTACTACATCTACGTAAGTATCGATACCTTTGGATTCTTCCACCGTGATAACGCCTTCTTTCTTCACTTTCCGCATCGCTTCGGCGATTAGTGCGCCAATTGTTTCGTCTCCGTTAGCCGAAATTTTAGCTACATTTTCAATTTTACCGAAATCATCGCCAATTTCCTGCGATTGATCTTGCAGGGATTTGACCACTGCTGCAACCGCTTTGTCGATACCGCGTTTCAAATCCATGGGATTCGCTCCGGCGGTTACGTTTTTCAAACCTACGCTGATGATGGATTGTGCCAAAACCGTAGCGGTGGTCGTACCGTCACCGGCATCATCATTCGTTTTGGATGCTACTTCTTTCACCAACTGAGCGCCTATGTTCCTGAAAGGATCGGCTAATTCAATTTCTTTTGCAACCGTCACACCGTCTTTGGTAATCTGGGGCGCACCGAATTTTTTATCGAGAATCACATTACGACCTTTGGGTCCTAAAGTTACTTTTACTGCATTTGCCAATTCATCGACTCCTTTTTTTAATAAGTCGCGGGCTTCAATTTCGAATTTAATTTCTTTTGCCATAGTATTTTTGTTTTTTTAGATTATTGCTAAAACATCCGATTGACGCATGATGAGGAGTTGTTCGCCGTTCCATTCGATTTCCGTTCCGGCATACTTGCCGTAAAGTACCTTATCGCCGGATTTCAAGACCATTTCTTCGTCTTTTGTTCCGTTGCCTGTTGCAATCACTTCCCCTTTCAGAGGTTTTTCTTTTGCCGAATCGGGAATAATAATTCCGCCTACTGTTTTTTCTTCTGCAGTTGCCGGTCTTACCAGCACTCTGTCTGCTAATGGTTTAATACTCATAATTAATTAATAAATTTGTTTTTATTTTTTTGTTTAATAATTACTATTATTTATTTGAATAATCGCTATGCGAAGATTGTGCCAAAGTTATGAACTGACAATTTTACAGAGTTCTATGGCAGTGCATTGAATTTGTTCGCCGGTGGACATTTTTTTCACTGTCAATTTTTCTGTTGTTCTTTCATTTTCACCTGCCATAACGACAAACGGAATCTGATTGTTATCGGCGTAGGACAGTTGCTTCTTCAGCTTTACCGCTTCCGGATAGATTTCGGAACGGATGCCTTTTTCCCTCAGTCGCAACAACACAGGCAATACATAGTTTTCTTCTTCCTCCCCGAAATTAACAAACAACACTTGTGTTTGTTGCATTAAATTTTCGGGATACAGGTTTAATTGGTTCAACACATCGAAGATGCGGTCAGCTCCAAAAGAGATTCCGACGCCCGACACTCCGGGCATGCCGAAAACACCTGTCAAGTTGTCGTACCGTCCACCGCCGGTCAGACTCCCGATTTCTACATCCAAGGCTTTTACTTCAATAATGGCGCCGGTATAATAATTCAGTCCGCGCGCCAAAGTTAAGTCCAAATCCAAAGCGGAAACCAATGGCGTTAATTCGATTTTATTAAAAATAATTTCAACTTCTTCGATTCCCTGAAGTCCGGTTTCGGATGATTTCAGAATGGTTTTTAAAGTACTTAATTTTTCCCTGTTGGAGCCCGATAAGCCGATAATGGGTTGTAATTGCTCTATCGCTCCGGCGGAAATACCTTTGGACGCCAATTCTTCATTGACTTTTTCCAAACCGATTTTATCGAACTTATCAATGGCAACGGTGATATCGACGATTTTGTCCGCTTCGCCGATTATTTCGGCAATACCGCTCAATATTTTCCGGTTGTTTATCTTGATACAAACCCGGATACCCAAGCGTTTGTAAACATCATCAATCATTTGAATCAACTCGACTTCATTCAGCAGGGAGTTGGAACCGACCACATCGGCGTCGCATTGATAAAATTCGCGATACCGCCCTTTCTGCGGACGGTCGGCACGCCAAACCGGTTGTATCTGGTATCGCCGGAACGGAAAAGTAATTTCGTTGCGGTGCATGACAACAAAGCGGGCAAAAGGCACGGTAAGGTCGTAACGCAAGCCTTTCTCACTGATTTTATTTGTCAGTCGAACCGGATTCCGCAGAAGCAATTCCTCATCTGTTGTTTTATTCAGGAAATCGCCGGAATTGAGAATCTTAAAAAGCAACTTGTCGCCCTCTTCCCCGTATTTTCCCATAAGTGTGGAAAGGTTTTCCACAGCCGGCGTTTCTATCGGTTTGAATCCATACAGATGAAATACGGTTCGAATCGTATCGAAAATATAGTTCCGCTTCGTCATTTCTTCCGGCGAAAAGTCTCTTGTTCCCTGAGGAATACTTGGTTTTTGCATCTGCAATATATTTACGTAAACGTGTATAATTCACGTCAAATATACATAAAAGTCTTGACATATACACAGACGGATAAAAAATCGATTAAAAAACCCCACTCCACTTCGTTCTGTTCGGTTCCAGCTACAAAAAAGCCACTACTTTCTTAACTTTGGGTGATTAACTAAAAAACTACTCGATAACAGGTGTTTTAATGGATACATGGTTGAATTTATAGAAGAAATATACGATTTTTATTCTAACTTTGCGGTAAAATATTGTTTTATGGATATAAACACTGATTTTTATAATGATGCGGTTGATTTATTAAAACAACTCATTGCCATACCTTCGGTCAGTAAAGAAGAAACTCAATTGGTCGATTTTTTGGAAATTAAGCTGAAAGAAAAAAATCTCCGCCCCCATCGAAAAGGGAATAATATCTGGTTATTGTCGCCAAATTGGAATGATAATAATCCCACCATACTTCTTAATTCACATATCGATACCGTAAAACCGCCGGCAGGTTGGACAAAGAATCCTTTTCTGCCGCTTGAAGAAGACGGTAAACTCTTTGGCTTAGGAAGTAATGATGCCGGCGCTTCTGTTGTTTCCCTGCTCCAAGTATTTTTGATTTTGACGCAGACCTCACAGGATAATAATTTTATCTTTTTAGCTTCCTGTGAAGAAGAAATATCAGGGAAGAATGGCGTTGAATCCGTCTTGCCCGAACTACCGCCAATCGATTTGGGAGTTGTGGGCGAACCGACTTCCATGCAACCGGCAATCGCTGAAAAAGGATTGATGGTTTTAGACGGTACTGTTTATGGAAGAGCAGGCCATGCTGCGCGGGAAGAAGGGGAGAACGCTATTTATAAAGCTATTCCCGTAATTGATTGGTTTAGAAACCACCGTTTTCCATCTGTCAGCCCCCTGTTGGGTTCGGTGAAAATGACCGTAACCGGATTGCAAGCGGGGATACAGCACAATGTCGTTCCGGACGAATGTAAATTCACTGTTGATATTCGTACGAATGAATTATATACTAACGAAGAACTCTTTGATATTATCTCCGCCGCTTGCGGGGCTGAGGTACAAGCGCGTTCCTTCCGACTGAATTCTTCGCGAATAGCGCCGGAGCATCCTTTGGTACGGCGGGCAATCGAATTGGGAATGACCCCGTTCGGTTCCCCGACCTTATCCGATCAGACTTTTATGCTTTTCCCGTCCATAAAGATCGGACCGGGGAACTCCGCACGATCCCATACAGCCGATGAATTCATTTTTCCTACAGAAATTGAAGATGCAATCATCCGGTATGCAGCATTACTAAATAATCTGAAAATAAAATTTTAACATTTCAACCCAATAAATTAACATTTTCGCTGTTTTTTTAGAAACATTTATTTTTATTTGATTCATTTTTTTGTTTTTTTTCGTAAATGTTTTAAAAAAAAATTGTTACTTTGCTACAAATTAATTACAGATGAAGATATCGACTATCGGATTACTTGTGGGCGTTATGATTTTTGCTTTTGCAGGATTGTTATACCTGCAAGTAAATTATATTCGTGAAATAGCAAAGAATCAGGAAGAACAATTTGAAGAAGCTGTTAAGCGAAGCTTGTTTCAGGTATCTTACAGTTTGGAATTAGGTGAGACCTCCCAGCTATTAAAAGATCAGATATCATTGAGATATGGAAGAAGAAGCAGTATGTCGATTGAGAATATTTTAACGACCGGACAGAGACAACTGATGGTTAGAAGTTCGGAAAGATGGATAATCCAACCGGATTTTACTGTGGAAGAAGATATTACTATTCAATTAAGAAATTTTCGCAGAGCGGGTACCAGTAGTTTGGATATTTTGTCGCAATCGATTCAGGAATCGACGTTCGAACGATACTACAACAGCGAAAATTTACTTGGAGAGGTAGTCCGTCGGATGTTGAAAGCTGATGAAAGACCCATTGAAGAAAGGATAGATTACAGACAATTAAGAAATTACATTGAAGCGGAATTAGTAAAAAATGATATAGCAATACCGTTTCAATATGAGATAACCAACAATAATAGCAATGCTGTATATAGGAGTATGGGATTTAATATAATCAACCAGAAAAAAGTTTTTTCCCAAGTTTTGTTTCCCAATGACCAGCCTTCCAAATTGCATATCTTACGGGTTGCTTTTCCCACGAGAAATAAATATACTTTAAGCTCTATTAAATTCATTTTTCCGTCAGTTGTTTTTTCGGTTCTGTTGTTTGTTGTTTTTACAATAACGCTTTATATCATAGTAAAACAGAAACATATATCCGAAATGAAAAAAGATTTCATCAACAATATGACCCATGAACTGAAAACGCCGGTTTCCGGAATCTCTATTGCCGGTCAGATGTTGAGTGATAATAATTTTATTACAACTTTGGAACAGGCAGGTTCTTTGAATAAATCGACTTCTTTTAACAGAATCACACGAACGATTGCCGACGAAACCAAGCGTTTGCAATTTCTGATTGATAAAGTATTACAGATGTCATTGATGGAAGATGGACGTTCGATACTGAAAATAAAAGATTTGGACGCCAACGATTTGCTACTTAATGTTGCACAAATTTTCGACATACAGGTGGAAAAGTGCGGCGGAACGCTCGAATTAGAATTAGAAGCGTTGGAATCGACAATTTATGTAGATGAAATGCACTTCACCAATGTGCTCTTCAATTTGATGGAAAACGCCGTAAAATATCGTAAATTGGATGTACCGTTGCGATTAGTCGCTAGAACGGAAAATGTGGATGACAAGATTTTGATTAGCATTCGAGACAATGGACCCGGAATAAAAAAGGAAAATCTGAAAAAGGTATTTGAACGTTTTTATCGGATTTCTACGGGTAATGTGCACAATGTGAAAGGTTTCGGACTGGGTTTGGCTTACGTGAGAAAGATCGTGGAAGAACTGAACGGCACCATAAAAGCTGAGAGTGAATTAAATGTCGGAACAAAATTCATTATCAGTATGTCTTATGTTAGATAAAACGATAAATAGATAAAATTCATTTAAACATAAATAAATTATATGATTATGGAAGAAAAAGTAAAAATCTTCATGTGTGAAGACGATGCGAATTTGGGACTGCTTTTAAGGGAATACTTGCAAGCGAAAGGATTCGATGCCGACTTATTTCCGAATGGTGTAATGGGGGCAAAAGCTTTTCCCGAAAAAAAATACGACATCTGCCTTCTCGACGTAATGATGCCTCTAAAGGACGGATTTGCTTTGGCTCAGGAAATTCGCGAGATAAATTCGGAAATCCCGATTATCTTTCTGACAGCAAAAAATTTGAAAGAAGACATATTGGAAGGATTCAAATCAGGCGCTGATGATTACATGACAAAACCTTTCAGCATGGAAGAACTTTTGTTGCGCATCGAAGCAATTATGCGAAGGATAAACGGAAAGAAAACTAAGGATATTACGGTATATAACATAGGTAAGTACGTGTTTGATACGCAAAAACAAGTCCTGAGCGGTGGTGAGGAAGCAATAAAACTGACAACCAAAGAAAGCGACTTATTGGCTAATCTGTGCATTAACATGAACGACATATTGGATCGGGAATATGCAGTCAATACCATTTGGAGACCCCATTCTGATTTTTATCAATTTGCCGCCCGCAGTATGGATGTGTATATCACTAAACTTCGGAAATTACTGAAAGACGATCCTCAGGTGGAAATTATGAATATTCACGGGAAAGGATATAAACTGATAGCGCCGGAAGAAGCAGCCAAATAAAATTTGTGAACAGTCCTCATTTGAAAAAAAAAATTCGGGCAGGAACGATATGTATATTCTTCTTGCTTGGCGGAGTGTTTGTGCAGGCACAAAACAAAGTTGACTTGCTTTCTGTTGTATTTGATTACATTGAGCAAAATCAATTAGATTCTGCTGAAGTTACTTTGAAAAACGTTTTGAAAAACGATCCTGATGACCCGCTAAACCCTTTCTTGTTAAACAATTTGGGAACAATCCAACGAAGAATGGGAAAACATAGCGAAGCTCTCCTGTCTTATACGGCAGCATTGGAAACATTTCCTGCTCAGCCTGTTTTTCTTGAATCGCGCGCTTCATTGTTTGCAGAAATGGGTCAAGCGCGAAATGCAATTATTGATTATTCCTCCTTATTGGATGATGCTCCGAACAACGAAGATGCATTATACCAACGTGGTCTCTTGTATTTACAAATTAAGAATACGGACTTTGCCGAATCGGATTTCAGGCGGATACTTGATTTAAATCCTAACAGTTTGCATGCCCGTAGCGGATTTGCTTCTTTAGCTAAGTTCATAGGTGATTACGAAGAAGCGGAAAAAATTTATAATTATCTCTTGGACAAAGAACCGGAAAACTCTAACTTTTATGCTGGCAGGGCAGAATTATACCTGTTAATGGAGAGGCCGGGAAAAGCCTCTGCCGACATCAATCGAGCCATTCGTTTGGATGGTGATAACTCCCAAAATCCTTACCTGTATGTGATAAGGTATCGTGCCAAACTTTTACTTCATGAAAAAGAAAGCGCTCTCAAAGATTTGGAAAAGGCGATTGCACTCGGGTATAAGGAGGAATTATGAATTATAATTTACAACATCTCCAGCAACCTGCCGACTGCTGCTTCCGAATTTTCGGCTTCCGCCAGCAAGCGAATAAACCGGCTGCCAATAATCGCTCCTGCCGCATGTTCAAAAGCGGAGGAAAGCGTTTCTTTGTTGGATATTCCGAAGCCGATAAGTAGAGGGTTACGTAAATTCATATTTGCGATGCGGCGGAAATAATCCAATGTTTTTCCGTCAAATTGCGTCTGCACTCCGGTAGTGGCTGCCGAAGAAACCATATAGATAAACCCGTCGGTGTGTGCATCTATCAAACGGATACGCTCATCGGAAGTTTCGGGAGTAATCAACAGAATGACTTTCAAATCATACCGGTCGGCAATGGGTTTATACGTATTTAAATAGACGTTGAAAGGCAAGTCGGGAATAATCATTCCTGAAATCCCTGTTTTCTGACAATCTTTACAGAAGTTTTCAAATCCGTACTGCATAATCGGATTTAAATAACCCATTAGAATCAAAGGGATATGCACTTTGTCTTTTATGCTGTCTAATTGGGAAAACAA
>Ga0082212_10008971_pt1 | contig 12959 bp, 12 predicted proteins | sample TergutNt197P3_FD_71548 | JGI IMG/M metagenome (GOLD analysis project Ga0082212, IMG submission 71548) | Neocapritermes taracua P3 segment gut microbial communities from Petit-Saut dam, French Guiana - Nt197 P3 | ecosystem: Host-associated > Arthropoda: Insects > Digestive system > Gut ... | reverse complement strand
CGGAAGATCAAAGTTGTGACAGTCTCGGTGCGTTGTTTGGTCATTCTCCACGCAGTATAAGCAACTGGGTTAAGCGGATAAACCGGACTGGCGACATCGAATCATTGCGAAGCAAACCGCATCCGGGTCGTCCTTCCCGATTGAGTAAATCACAAAAGGAATCTGTTAAGGCTGTATTGCGGGATTTGCCTGCAAATCATGGTGTGTCCGGCAGTCACTGGAGCGGCAGGAATCTTTCCGCCTATATTCTCCGACAATATGGTATTACGTTGCGTATACGCACTTGTCAGCGCTTTCTTTGTGAGTCCGGCATAGAAGCAAACGAAACGGGACAATAAGTTGTCCGTATAATAAAATATACGCAAAAAAGAGAAATTACCGGACTGCAGGAAAAACTGTCCCATTATGAAAAACCCTTTAAAACCAGCCATAACAGCAGTACGCCTCCATCCCAAGACCCGATTTGTTACCGTTCTGTGCGCCGAACTGTTTCTCTGAGGGAAAAATCGGGTTTGAAAAGAGGCGGTCAAGCGGGTCATCCGGGGTATACATTACAATCAACGCCGATAGCAGACCATATTATTGAACATATCCCTCAGTTTTGTCGTCATTGCGGCCGTTCACTTCCGAACGAAGTTTTTGAATCACTCGGCGTAAGACAGGTAGTAGACGTGCTGAAAATCAAACCGGTGGTATCGGAGCATCGCATTTATGGGAAACAATGTATTTGCGGCTGTTATAACAAGGGTGTGTTTCCTCAGGAAGCAAGGTCTGCCGTTTAATATCCGGGCGATGATTGCTTATCTTCATACCGTACAATGTATTCCTTATAAAAGATTATGCGAGGTGTTGAAAGAATGCTTTCATGTGGCATTAAGTCAAGGAACGGTCAATAATATTCTGGCTTCCATGCAGCAGACCTCCGATGAAATGTATAAGCAAATTCGTTCCCGGATAATTCAATCGTCCGTAGTTGGAGCAGACGAGACAGGAACAAATGTGGATGGCAAACTTGAATGGGTGTGGGGATTTCAAACCGATAAATTGACGTACCTCTATCATGACCCATCAAGAAACAGGCAAGCTATTGGTAAACATTTTCCTCATGGATTACCTGATTCTACACTTGTCACAGACCGGTATACTCCCTACTTCAGTTGTGATGTGAAAGACCACCAAATTTGTCTTGCTCATTTATTAAGAGAGTTGAATTACCTGTCCGAACTGGACAAGAATCAGCATTGGTCATCCCAACTCAAAAAACTGTTACAGGAAGCTATCCATAAAAGAAAAATAATGAAATGGGAAAACATCCCGCGAATGGATTTATGCAAACGACTGGATGATTTGCTCACTTATCCGCTCTATGAACTGCACCGGGATTTTGGAAGATTACAACGAAGTCTGCTTAAACACAGGAATAATATTTTCAAATTCCTGTCCAATTCTGACATCCCTTATGATAATAACGCCAGCGAAAGAACTATCCGGTTGGTAAAAATCAAACATAAAGTTAGCGGGTGCTTACGTTCTTCAAAAGGCGCTGATATTTTTACACAATTGCTCTCTATTGCAGACACTTCCAGCAAAAATGGAATGTCAAAATTTCAAGCGCTGGCGCTTATCGCTCATCAATGAAATGAGAGGATAATTCAAAAAAAACTGAAACTAACTTTATTCGAATAGCTCTATAGAAAGTGAATACTTATCGGATATGTGATACCTGAATAGTTACTTCCGAAACACAGTATCATTCGACGGAAAGAGATGCGTTAATAAATAAGAATCAAAGCGAAACCCCGTGCTTTATCTTGAAATAATCGCTACCTTTGTATGTCCTAAGAAATAAAAAACAAGGTAAATGAAAAAAAAAATTTATACCGGAATACTCTGCTTGCTTTCAATTTGTGCGCCGGCGCAGATTGAGCCAAGTTTATATGCAAAAGCCGATAAGGGAAAAATGAATCAATGGGTTGATTCTATTTTCAAGACGTTGAGCGAGGAAGAAAAGATAGGTCAATTGTTTATGGTTGTGGCTAATCCCACTTCCGATACGCGCAATATGCAAACTTTGGAAGGCTATATAAATAATGTAAAGGTAGGAGGCATTTTATTTCACGTGGGCGACCCTGTTACGCAGGCAGATGTGACGAACCGATTACAGCAGATTTCACGTGTCCCTCTTTTTATTTCGTTAGACGGCGAATGGGGATTATCCATGCGTTTGACCGGCACCACCCGTTTTCCCAAAAATATGATGTTGGGTGCGATTGAAAATGTGGCTTTAATCGAGGAATATGCCAAAGAGGTTGGACGCCAATGTCGTGAGATGGGCATCCATATCAATTTTGCACCGGTGATAGATGTGAATAATAATGTGGACAATCCGGTTATCGGACTTCGATCTTATGGAGAAGACCCAAAATTGGTTGCTGAAAGAGGAATTATGTATGCCCGTGGATTGGAAAGCATGGGTATCGTGGCTGTCGCCAAGCATTTCCCGGGGCACGGCGATACGGCCGAAGATTCGCATAATACCTTACCGGTTGTTCAAAGTTCGTTGGCCTCTTTGGAAGATGTGGAATTATACCCTTTTCGACGGTATATTGCGGAACGATTTTCGGGGATTATGACGGCACATATCCATATCCCGGCATTGGATCATACCCAACGGCCTGCGTCTTTATCGGAGAAAGTAATAACCGATCTTTTGAGAAAGGATATGGGTTTTGAAGGATTATGTTTTACCGATGCGTTGGCTATGAAGGGCGCAACGGCCGGCACAAACAGTCCGGTTGTAGCAGCTTTGCTGGCAGGCAATGATATTGCTTTGTCGCCAAGTTCGCCCGCAAAAGAGATGGAAGCAGTTAAACAGGCGCTCAAAACAGGTGTTCTGAAACAGGATGATATCGACGCCAAATGCAAAAAAATATTACAATATAAATATATTGCCGGACTGAACCGCTATCAACCCATCGAATTGAAAGATTTGCCCGAACGGCTGAATACGCCTTATGCCGACCGGTTGGCTGCTAAATTGAATGAAGAAGCGATCACTGTGTTGAAAAATGAGGATAATTATATTCCGTTGAAGCAATTAGACAAGAAGAAAGTGGCTATTCTTTCGGTAGGCGACCCTTTTGGCGATGAATTCCGGCAAATGTTAAATAACTACGATTCATTGCCTTGTTTTCAGATAAAAACGGACACAAGGGAGACTGAAATTCAACGTATCGCTAAAGAACTGGAACGATTTGACGTGATTATTTGCGGAATATATACGGTACGTATCCAAGAGCCTGAATTATTAAAACAATTGGCTGAAAGAAAAGATATTATATATGCCTTTTTCACTTTACCCTATTTCTGTACCGAATACAAGACTACCATTAACCGCGCAAAAGCGGTAATTATGGCATACGAAGGCACTCCCTTAGCACAGGAATATGCCGCCCAGGTTGTTTATGGAGGCATTTCGGCCAAAGGGAAATTGGCTGTGACAATTCCCGATATGTATGCTGCAGGAACAGGTATATATACGCCAAAAACACGTTTAGGATACCATCAGCCTGAAGAGGTGGGTATCAATTCATCCCGTTTGAATGAGATCGAAGCGATTGTGCAGGAAGGATTAGACGAACAGGCATTCCCCGGCTGTCAAGTGTTGGTTGCCAAAGACGGCATGATTATATACAGTAAATCATTTGGTTATGAAGATTACCAAAAGAAAAGAAAGATAACAAACGCTTCTGTCTATGATTTGGCTTCCATATCGAAAGCGACCGGCACATTGCTTTCCGTGATGAAAGCGTATGATGATAAATTGATTACGCTGAATGCTACGCTTTCTACCTGTTTGCCGGAATTTCGGGGAACGAACAAAAGCGATCTGAGAATAGAGGAATTACTGTATCATCAATCGGGTATGCCTGCCGTTATTAATTTTTATCAACATGCGATAGATAAAGACAGTTACGCAGGTAGCCTGTTCAGCTCAACAGCCACAAGGACACATACGTTCAGATATGACGCGCAGACGTATGTTCGCACAGATTTTAAATTTCTTCCCAATTTGGTTTCGCACGAACGAAAACCGGCATTTACGACAGAGGTAGCCCGTAATTTTTTTGTACACGATACATTTAAAGATTCTATTTTGAAAGACATAATAGATGCCAAACTGACTACTCGCGGGAGGTATGTTTACAGCGACGTCAATTTTATCACATTGAAGATGATTGTGGAAAAACAAACCCGGCAACCGATGGACAAATTGTTGTATGACACATTTTTCAATCGGCTGGGCGCATGGCGAATGACCTACAATCCATTGCAAAAAATGGATTCAATGCAAATTGTCCCCACAGAGAATGACGGTTTTATTCGCCGTCAGTTGCTTCGCGGGTATGTACATGATGAGGCGGCGGCATTTCAGGGCGGCGTTTCAGGCAATGCCGGTTTGTTTTCCAATGCCAATGATTTGGCAAAAGTATTGCAGCTATATGTTAACCATGGAAGTTATGGCGGAGAAACGTTTTTATCGGAGGCCACATGCAGACTTTTTACGGAAAGTAAAAGCCCGACAATGCGCCGAGGATTGGGATTTGATAAGCCGGATATGGGAAATGCCAATAATTCGCCTTGCGGCGAACTTGCTCCCGCGTCAGTTTACGGGCATACAGGATATACCGGCGCCTGTTTCTGGATAGATCCGGACAGTAAATTGGTATATATTTTTTTAAGTAACAGAGTGCATCCCACCAGAACGAACAACAAACTATCATCCTTGAATATACGCACGCGAATTCAGGATGTTATATACAATGCAATTGAAAAATAGAGACGTAGCATGCCGCGTCTCCGCATGGATTGTTTATTCAAATTTCCTGTTCAATGCGATATGACCAAGAAAACCGATGATAATAATGGCAAGACCTACTGCTAAGTATGTATTACTCGGATTTCCCATCATAGTCGGAACAATAAGTACTGCTACTCCAATCAAGAGGATTAATACGCCTAAGTATTTTAATGCGCTCATAGTTTATTTTTTATTATTTGTTACTTTTAAAGCACAAATAACGCAATAATTACTCAAACCGAAAAATTTTTTTGCAGAAAAATGATAAAATAAATTATTTTACCTCGTATATTTGTGATTCGATTAAGGAAAACCGTATATGTTACGAATATTTTATTTTCTGTATTTCTGGCTGATAGTGGCTCCTGTGTTTATCCTGGCTACTATATTGACGGCATTAACGGTAATAGTCGGGTGTATGTTGGGAAGAGAGCAGTTTTTTTCATTTTTTCCCGGAATGCTTTGGTCGAAAATTGCCTGTTATCTCGTATTGTGTCCTGTCAAAGTACGAGGGAGAGAAAACTTGGTTAAAAATCAGTCGTATGTGTTTGTTTCGAACCATCAGGGCGCATTTGATATATTTCTTATTTATGGTTTCTTAGGCGTACCTGTTAAGTGGATGATGAAGGTTGGATTGCTCAAAATTCCTCTTGTTGGCGCTGCCTGCCGTGCAGCCGGTTTTATTTTTGTGGATAATGCTACGCCTCAGGCAGTTAAACGCAGTATAGCAGAGGCCAAACGTCGGTTGAAAGACGGGGCTTCATTAGTAGCTTTTCCGGAAGGATCGCGTACAAGAACAGGAAAGATGGGGCGTTTTCATAAAGGCGCTTTTCAGATCGCAATAGATCAACACCTCCCGATTGTTCCGGTGACGCTGAACGGCCCTTATAAGGTAATGCCAAGGGGCACTTTAAATATATATCCTTATCGAATGGAAATGGTAATTCATCCCCCTGTTTTTGTGGATGAATCTACCTTAACTGATATGAAAGACCTGCAACATATAGCCGATGAAGTCAAAGAAGTGATTGCTTCGGCGTTATGGGATGAATTTAAAACCGTAAAATCGCGAGAAAATAAACACCTTTAATTCTTTTGTTTTCAGATATATATGAAATGTATTATTGCCAACAATGCACCCTCTTTGTAATTTTTCTTAAACAAAGCTCGGCTTATTAATCAGATTTTTCTATTTTTGTGACAATAAATCATTAAATATATTCAAATATGAACATTCAAATTTCAAACACAAACATCGTTAGCTCAAATATTATAATGGGCTGTATGCGTCTGAACACCCTGTCGATACCCGAAGCAGGACGTTTAATTAATACGGCGCTTGATTTGGGAATTAATTTTTTCGACCATGCTGATATTTATGGTGCCGGCGAATGTGAGACTGTTTTTGCAGAAGCCATACAGATGAATGCCCAAATTCGCGAAAAGATGATTATCCAAAGCAAATGCGGAATATGCAAGGGATTTTACGATTCATCCAAAACACATATACTTAATTCGGTAGATAAGATATTGGCGCGTCTCAAAACCGACTATCTCGACATACTGTTGTTGCATCGTCCCGATACATTGATGGAACCGGCAGAGGTAGCCGAAGCTTTCGAGATATTGAATAAAAATGGAAAAGTGCGCAATTTTGGGGTATCCAACTACAATCCTATGCAGATTCAACTATTACAAAAATACGTTCAGCAAAAACTCATTGTTAATCAATTGCAATTGAGCGTAGTACACACTCCGATGATAGATAGTGGAATGGCTGTGAATATGCATATTAATCAGGCTATAGATCGTGAAGGTAGCGTTTTAGAGTTTTGTCGACTTAACGATATCACAATACAAGCATGGTCGCCGTTCCAGAAAGGTTTTATTGAAGGCCCGTTTTTCGATGATCCCAAATATGTAGATTTGCATAAAGCGATTAATCATATTGCCGACAAATACGGTGTAACCGACACGACGATTGCCGTAGCATGGATTACACGTCATCCTGCGAATATTCAAGTAGTAGTTGGAACCACACAGCCAAAGAGGTTGGATGATTGTTTTAAGGGTTCGGAATTGCCGTTGACACGCGAGGAATGGTATGAAATATATCAAGCGGCCGGAAACATGCTCCCATAATCTAACTATCGTAATTAACCATTCATAATTATTCCCCGATTTCCTCTGCTTCCCCCGTTTCCTCAAATAGCCCTTGGCCTATTTCCGTGTCATTACCGAAATGCCTTGTTTTGCAACAGATATACTGCATCCCCAATGGTTGCCAAGCAGAGGGCCATGGTCGGCAGCAATCGAGGTGGTGAATGTCCAGGCTTTGCGACAGTAGGAAAAGTCAGTCATAAAAGACGTAGCTGTAAGTTTTTGGGAGATTGGAGCATAAGGGGTTCCAAAACTTTCCATTGTGGATAGTCGAAAACGCCAGGATAAATTCCGGCTAATTTCACCTTCAGCCCCCAGATACCAAGCCTGTACACGATTGTGTTTAAATCCTGATTTGCCGGCTTTATTGTATTCGGGCGAAAGTAAAAATGGTGTGCCCAAACTACGATTGAAGTAAGAAAATCCTGTGGTGTATTCGCCGTTATTATAGTAATTGTCAGCCCCACCGCCGTAACCGGGGTATTTATCGTGATCAAACCAAATGTAATGAAACGGGCCGCTTTGGTTAAGTGTGTAGAGATGTTCGAAAACGATCTTTTTTAACCACGTGGATCTGGGTATTTCTATCTGTATTCCTTTCAAACCATCTAACGCATTGTAGAACTCCATGCCTGAGGCATCGTTGAATATATGTTGATAGTAACCAAATATCGCCCAATCTTTCTTTTCGAAACCCAAACGAAAATCGTATGTGCCGTAATGAGCGCCAAGCGCATTGACTTGGTCTGAAATCGAGGCTGTTTCGTCACCTGAAAAGCCTAATACGACGCGCAGAAAATCCTTCAATGAGTGCGGCTGTTGCCCTTTGAAAAGAGGATTTGTTGCCTCGCCGCCCCATTGGACGACATGGCGAATGCCTGCGATAAATGAAAGCGGAAAATCGTTTTTCGTGTCTTTTATTCTTACATACAAAGACTTATGATGCCAAAGCAGATTTTGAATATAGTATTGATTCTCGCCAATAAATGAATCTAAATAATCTGTATCGAACGAGCGTCCTACGGCAAAATTAGCTTTGCCTTGCAACCATCCACCCGTCCATGGTAATGCAATAAAATCAGGCGAATAGAGATTTATTTCCGGTATTGGACGGGCATTTGTGGCTAATCCAAGGTCGCCGCTACTTAACAATGGGTCAGTAACGGTTTGCAGATATTTGCCTGATTCATGACTTCCGATGCTTAATCGAACTCCTTTATAGGCCAGCTCTGAATACAATTGTTGTGCATACACATTCCGATACCGTGGAACAACGGCAACCAAGTCCACTTTGGTAACCCAACTCCAATTACTGTTAAAGAAATGATGATAGCTCATTGATGTTCTCAGATATCCGGTATTTGCATCTAAAGGAATGACGCCGTATTGATTGTTGACCATCCAAAAAGGTGTTTGATTCCCTGATGAAACAGAACCAAAAGCCCCTGCATTATAGCTCAGATGATTGATTTCTTTCTGCGCATGCGCAGAAAGCATAAATGCTGACAGTATAATATAACAATGTAATAATCGTTTCATTCGCGTACTTTTATGTTTATAACGAAAAAATGTATTTATAATTGTTTTTAAGGTCGTATCTTAAAAAAACAAATGTATTGTCACTGCAAAATATTTTGTACTTGAATCTGCGGAATTAAAAAATTCATAATTCATAATTTATAATTCATAATTATTCATTACCTTTGCGCCGCAAATTTTAAAAATTAACAAAAAACATGAACGATTACGAAGCCGTTTTCATTTTAACTCCCGTTTTGTCTGATGCGCAGATGAAGGAAGCGGTAGAAAAATTTATGAGCATTCTCACCAATGAGAAAGCAGAGATTGTGAATGAAGAAAATTGGGGCCTGCGCAAGTTGGCATACCCGATTGAGAAAAAGACAACAGGGTTTTACCAGTTGATTGAATTTAAAGCAAGGCCTGAGACCATTGCTGTTTTGGAAACTCAATTCCGTCGCGATGAACGCGTAATTCGCTTCCTGACTTTCCGTCAGGATAAATATGCGGCAGAATATGCAGTGAAGAGAAGAAATTTAAGGGCATCAAAAGAAACAGTAAAGGAGGACTAAATCATGGCAACAAACAATTCAAATCAAACTGAAATAAGATACTTAACCCCCATGTCAGTGGATGTTAAGAAGAAAAAATACTGTCGCTTCAAGAAAAGCGGAATCAAATATATAGATTATAAGGATCCCGATTTTCTGAAAAAATTCTTGAATGAGCAAGGGAAGATTCTTCCGCGCCGGATAACCGGTACATCGCTGAAATTTCAACGCCGTATCGCTCAAGCAGTGAAAAGAGCCCGTCATTTGGCGTTGCTTCCTTATGTAACCGATTTGATGAAATAACTAAAGGGTAGGAGATAGAAATATGCGAGTTATTTTAATAGAAGATGTAGCAAATTTGGGTTACAAAGATGATGTGGTAACGGTAAAAGACGGTTATGGACGAAACTTTTTAATCCCTCAAAAGAAAGCAATGATTGCTTCCGAGTCGGCGTTGAAAGTTTTGGCTGAAAATGCGAAACAACGTGCACATAAATTGGAAAAGATTAAAGCAGATGCGCGGTCAGTTGCCGAAAAGTTGGAAGGTATTTCGTTGGTTGTTAGTGCAAAGACAAGTTCGACAGGGACTATTTTCGGTTCGGTAACCAATATCCAGATTGCAGAAGAATTGGCTAAGCAAGGGATAGAAATCGAACGCAAACAAATACTGATAAAAGAGCCGATCAAAGAAGTCGGCAATTACAGCGTAACGGTAAAACTTCATAAAGAAGTTGCGATCGAAATACCCGTGGAGGTAATAGCCGAAACAAACTAAGTTGATAGTAAATAAATTAAAAGGGCCTTGAAAGAGGCCTTTTTAATTTATTTACTATCTTTGTCCCGAACTTACAAGAGATATGTACCTCATGAGAAAAAATGGCCGGTTAATACATTTATTGGTCTTTTTGTTCCTGCTGACGTCCGGATTTGCCGCAGATCCTGTCTTTACCGTTGTCATTGATGCAGGACATGGCGGAAAAGACCCCGGAGCAGTAGGCTCGGTTGTAAAAGAAAAGGCAATCAACCTTGCCGTCGCACAAAAACTGGGCGCGCTTATTACGGCAAGCCATAAAGACGTCAATGTCGTATATACACGAAAAACGGATGTTTTTGTAGATGTAGCTGAAAGGGCGGATATAGCAAACCGCAATAAAGCAGACTTGTTTATCTCGATTCATACAAACAGCGTGGACAAGCGCAAAGGCAATGTAAATGCAAAAGGCGCTGAAACATATACATTGGGATTGGCTAAAACAGAAGAAAACTTAGAGGTCGCAATCAGGGAAAACGCGGCAATTTTGGAAGAAGAAAATTACCTTCAACGGTATGGCGGGTTCGATCCCAATTCAACCGAGTCATATATTATGTTTGAATTTATGCAAAATATGAATATGGAGTATAGCGTTGTCTTGGCTTCCGAAATTCAAAAAGCATTTACTTCTGCCAAACGTTCCGATCGAGGCGTTCGGCAAGCGGGTTTTATGGTGCTATGGCTAACCGGTATGCCGGGGGTTTTGGTGGAACTTGGTTTTATTTCCAATAAAGATGAAGAGAAATATTTGAATTCTACTGCAGGACAAAACCAGTTAGCGCAATCAATTTATACGGCTTTTAAAAAATACAAAGATCAATATGGCCCAAAACAGGGAGTAACCGCATCAACTCCTTCCCCGATTTCTCCGATTTCCTCTACTTCCTCTACTTCCTCTACTTCCTCTACTTCCCCGATTTCTCCGATTTCCTCTACTTCCCCGATTGTATATAAAGTCCAAATCTTGTCGTCGGACAAACAATTGCCTGCCAATTCGCCTGCATTAAAAGGATACAAGGCCGATTGGTATAAAGACGGCGCCCTATATAAATATACGTATGGAGAGTCAACCGACTTGAAAACCATTCAGGCTATGCAAAAACAGGCAACAAAAGATTTTAAAGACGCCTTTGTAATAAAGATGCAAGACGGCAAACGAATAAACTAATTCAAATTCAGATGAAAATAAAATTTACCAAAGAAATGATTATAGGTGTGGTGGCCATTATTGGCCTGACCTTTTTATATATAGGCGTCAATTACCTCAAAGGGATTAACCTTTTTCGGCCTGTCAATCATTATTATGTAATATGTGACAATGTGAGTGAAGTGACGGTTTCGACGCCTGTCTATGTAGGCGGATTCAAAGTGGGTTTGGTCAGAGATCTGATTTATGATTACAAAAACAATGGACGGATTACGATCGAAATCAATCTCGAAAAAAGCATGAGAATCAATAAAGGGAGTTATGTTACCATAGACAGGACTTTTTTGAGTGGCGCACAGTTGAATATCCATTTGAACACCTATCTGACCGAGTATTTGAATCCGGGAGAAACACTCGAAGGACGAATGAATGACGATTTGATGGGAGCTGTTCAGGAGAAACTGTTGCCTCAGCTTATTGATTTGATGCCCAAACTTGATTCCATACTGTATGGGGTAAATGTATTAGTCAATAATCCGGCTTTGTCTAATTCGTTGGACTATCTGCAGCAGACGACTGCCAATCTGGAAGTATCGTCGCGTAAATTGAATCTTCTACTCGGAGAATTTGAAAATGACGTCCCTGTCATCACGTCAAATCTAAAGACTGTAACGAACAATTTCGTCGGTTTGAGCGAAGAACTGAATCATTTGAATTTAACCCGAAGCGTGCAATCTTTCAATGCGACGCTCGACCAATTACAACAGACGGCAATCAAGTTCAATGCAAAAGACAACTCGTTAGGACTTTTGATGAATGATACATTATTATATTATAACCTGAACCGCACAGTCAACAATGCGTCGGATTTGCTGATTGACTTTAAAGCGAATCCTAAAAGGTATGTGCGCTTTTCACTCTTTTAGAAATCCCGATAATTAGAATGATTCTAATTTTAACAAAAAAGTAATTTTTTTTGGGAATTTTTTAAGCGGTTGATTATTGGTTTTTTTGAAAAATTAAACGATGATTTTTGTGTAAAAAATGTATGTTAGCCACAATAAGAGAATAGCGGATGAATGGGCAATCTAAAACGTTTTCGGTTTTTTAGGCACTGTAAAACAGGAAAATAGAAGCAATCTTCTTGTTTTTAGCGGAATAATGAATTGTTAAAAAAACGGCATTTTTTCATTCAAAATATAATTACGACTTTTACCGTCGAATTTAAGATAGAGATAAGTTTTAGTTTATTTTTCCAAAAAAATGCAGTTAGATTATAAGGTATTGTGGGATAAATGTTTGACGGTTATACGGGATTTCGTTCCCGAAGCCGCTTATAAAACATGGTTTTTGCCGATCGTTCCGTTGGCGTGTGAAGATAAAAAAGTGACCATTCAGGTTCCAAGCAAATTCTTTTATGAATACCTGGAAGAAAAATATGCAAATGTGCTTCAGATGACGCTTCACCGAGTGTTTGGACAAGGAATGATTTTGAATTACCGTGTTTTGGCAGGACAAACCACGACAGGTACGGCCGTTGAATATCCGACAGAAAAAAATCCGGCCATCATCAATCGGGGGTATGCCGATAACGGCACAAATGTTACAGGAACGCCATTTCAACGGATTGCTCCGAAAGAATTGGATTCCCAACTGAACACAAGGTATGTTTTTGACAATTTTTATGAAGGCGTCTGTAACAAGTTAGCCCGAACGGCAGGTGAAGCGATTGCCAAAGACCCGGGTAAGACCACTTTCAATCCGTTGTTTTTGTATGGCGCTTCGGGTGTCGGCAAAACCCATTTGTGCCATGCGATCGGATTGCGTATTCGTGAACTGCACCCGACGAAACGCGTACTGTATGTATCCTCCCACCTTTTTCGGGTTCAATATACGGACGCAGTAAGGAAA
>Ga0082212_10008970_pt1 | contig 12959 bp, 6 predicted proteins | sample TergutNt197P3_FD_71548 | JGI IMG/M metagenome (GOLD analysis project Ga0082212, IMG submission 71548) | Neocapritermes taracua P3 segment gut microbial communities from Petit-Saut dam, French Guiana - Nt197 P3 | ecosystem: Host-associated > Arthropoda: Insects > Digestive system > Gut ... | reverse complement strand
TGGTTATTCTGGTAAGCGGACTGTACAAAGGGAATATTTCAGGAGCCACGCTTGTTATGGAATCATTCTCATTAAGTTATGGAAACATGGGCGGTATTTTCATTTCTGTTGCCATATTATGTTTTGCCGGTTCCACAATACTGGGCTGGTCATATTACGGCCAGCAATGCCTTGGTTATCTGACAAAGAAAAACAAGTCTGTTGACATGGCTTACAAAGTGATTTTTTCGCTTATAACAATTATTGGTGCTACAGGCGGTTTGGCATTTCTTAGAGGTGAAACAGAAACCTTAAAAAGCCTGAACTTAATCTGGGATATCTCCGATACCCTAAACGGGCTTATGGCCATACCGAACCTTATTGCATTGCTGATGCTTTCCGGGGTTGTTGCCAATGAAACCAAAAAGTTTCTTGACAATCGCATAAAATAAGGCAAAGTGAATACCAACTGACCGTTTTCCAAAACGGTCAGTTGGCTACATAATTAACATCGCATCGCCGTAACTGAAAAAACGGTAATTCTCCGCTATTGCTTCTGTATAGCTGTCCAGAATTAATAAGCGTCCGCTATCCGGTGTCTTTTCTCCGGCAAAAGCAGAAACCAGCATTAACAAAGTCGAGCCAGGTGTATGGAAATTGGTAAACAGGGCGTCTGTAATGTTAAATCTATATCCCGGATAAATAAAGATCCTCGTCCTTCCTTCTCCTGCATTTACATACATTTTCTTCCCGGGTACTGTGTTTTCAGTTTTTTCACAGGAGGCCGATTCAAGGGTGCGTACTGCAGTAGTTCCAATGGCAATAATTTTCCGGCCTGCAGCTTTTGCAGTATTAATTCGCATTGCAGCATCGCCGCTGATGCTGTATAACTCTTCGTGCATTATATGATCTTCTAACCGCTCCGTTCTAACCGGTAGAAAGGTACCCAAACCTACATGAAGCGTAATAAATACTTTTTCGATTCCTGCTGCATCAAAAGCCTTAAACAAGCTGTCTGTAAAATGTAGTCCTGCAGTGGGAGCTGCAGTGGAAGCACCTGGCCCTAATGCTGCACCGGCAAGGTTGTCTGCATAAATTGTCTGGTACCGGTCGCTGTCGGAACTTTCATCATCACGCTTAATATAAGGCGGCAGGGGCATATGCCCGTGAATGTCCAGCCAGTCATCATCAATGGGAGTATTAAAACGGATATAACGCGTTCCGCCGTCCTCTCCATCCGTTTCAGGCGGCGCTTTTACAACCTCCCCTTCTATGCCTCCTTCAAACCGGTAACGGCACCCTGGCCGTCTTCGTTTTGCTCTATTAACCAGAGTCAGCCAGGTAAGAGAATCAGTACGGTTTAGCAACAGAAATTCCGCTTCTCCTGCAGGACCGCCATAAACGCTGCTTGAAATAATTGAGCTGCCTGGCTTTGCCGCCATAGGAAGCGCTTTTAAACGCGCCTTTCTAACCCTTGAATTGTTGAACACTAAAAGCGGCGCCTCGCCATCCGGGCTGCGAAAATCCGGGCCGTTAAGAATTTCCGGTAAATTCCTAACCATACTATGCTTCCTTGTTCCATCCCCGCGTTTAAGGAGCATAAGTCTGCTGTCCCCGCGTTCAGGCGGCGGATACCTGGCAATGAGTTCTTCCGGTAAATCAAAAAAATAATCTGCTGTCTTCATAAACTAAAGCAAAAATGCATATCCTTAAAAAAGTGATGGGGAGGTTTCGGTACCTCCATACTTTAAATTGAGGTGCGTATAGGCCAGGCTGGTAACTGTTCTTCCGCGTGGAGTCCTCTGAAGCAGCCCTGCCTGAACCAGATAAGGCTCGTAATAATCTTCCAGCGTATCTACCGCTTCTCCTACAGAAATGGCAAGGGTTTCTGCCCCAACCGGCCCTCCACTATAGCGATCAATAATAATTTTCAGGATTTCCCTGTCATGCCGCTCCAGCCCCAGGCTGTCAATTTCCAGCCTTTTTAAGCCTTCAGTAACAACATCCTTATTAATTATTCCACTGCCCAGGATCTGGGCAAAATCCCTCATACGCCGAAGGAGCCGGTTGGCTACACGCGGGGTACCGCGTGCACTTGTTGCAATAAGCATGGCGGCATCATCGTCCAGTTCAGTTTTTAGGATTCCGGCAGATCGGCAAACTATGGATTTCATATCAGTTTTCCCGTAAAAATTAAAACGGCAGGTAATACCAAAACGGCTGACAAGCGGGCTGGATACATTTCCTGCCTTGGTAGTGGCCCCTGCCAGAGTAAAAGGCTGTATGGGAATGCGTATTGTCCTTGCACTTGGCCCTTGTCCAATGATCCAGTCCAGTTCGTAATCTTCCATTGCAATATAAAGCATTTCTTCGATTGCAGGTTTCAAACGATGAATTTCGTCAATAAAAAAAACTGTCTGTGCGCCAAGCGTGGTAAGAATCCCTGCCAGATCCTTTGGTTTGTCCAGTGCAGGGGCACTTGTTACTTTAAAATCAACGCCCAATTCCCGTGCTACCACATGGGCTAATGTGGTTTTTCCCAGGCCCGGAGGCCCAATTAAAAAAAGATGATCCAGGCTCTCTTTCCGTTCTCTAGCCGCCTTAATAAACACAGACAAATTTTCCTTCATTGCCGCCTGACCCAGGAATTCATTTAAACACTGGGGTCTGAGGGAAAGATCCTGTGTATCTTCGCCGGGGCTTGATTCAGGATGAACTATACCTGGATTCCCGTTTTGTTTTTTCACTTTTTGCCCCGTCAAGGTTCCTTGCAATTGTATACCTAATTTCCTGCCAGCAATATTATTGCCTTCTTAAAGAGTTCCTGCTCCCTTTCCTGGGGAGAGCCGGCAGTTATCAATTCCATTTCCGCCATTTTAAGCGCTTCCCCTGCCTGACGCTTATCGTAACCCATTGTTACCAGTGCTTCTACCAGTTCTGCATACGGCCCTGCCCTGTCCTGTTCTTTAGAAAAGGCTAATTTTCCCTTTAGGGCCAAAAGCATTTTCTGAGCGGTTTTTTTTCCCAGACCCGGCACAGCTTCCAGCCGGCTCAGGTCTTCATTTTCCAAAGCTGATTCCAGATCGCTTTGCCCAATGCCGCCCATTATTTTTATCGCACCCTTAGGGCCTATTCCTTCAACTTTAAGGAGCTCCAAAAAAGTAGTACGGCGCCTGTTATCCGAAAAACCATAAAGGCGCATTTCTGTTTCCTTGTGGCAAAGCCATGTAAAAACCTGAGCTGTTTCCCCTGATTCAGGAAGGGTGGAAATATCCGTAGAAGGAGCAGCAAGCTCCCATTCAACTCCGCCTGTATCAATACAGATCGTGTCAATGTTTTTTTCAGTTATAATCCCCCGGATGCTATTAAACATTAATTGAGTATACACTGTAAACGGAAAAGAATTAATCTGGCAAAAGATACTTTTCGTAATTCAAGAAAACGGATAAACTGAAAATTCAAAAAAGGAGTACAGCGCTATGAAAACAGCAGTAATTTATTATTCTTTTGAAGGGAATTCTGCCCTGGTTGCCGAAGTGATCAAGGCCGCCCTTAATGCAGACAGTTTTGAAATAAAAACTACCGACACAAGAAAGCGGAATGGTTTTGTAAAAATCCTTTGGGGCTGCGCCCAGGTATTTATGAACAAAAAACCTGATCTCCTTCCGCTGACGGTTGATATTAACACATACGATCTTATTATAATGGGAACCCCGGTATGGGCCGGATCCCCCGCACCTGCAATTGTTTCTTTCCTGGAAAAGACAAAGATAGACGGAAAAAGGATCGCCCTGTATTGCTGCCATGCAGGAGGCAAAGGAAAGGTCTTTGAAAAATTCAAGGGATTACTGCCCGGAAATACTTTTGCAGGAGAAATTGATTTTCACAGCGCTAAAAACAAAGAAAGCACAGAGCTGAAAAGAAAAATCGGCGATTGGCTTGAAACAATCAATCCGCATCGCTGAGTACTTCAAAACTGCGGGCAATTCTGTTTCCCTTTCCGTCAATAAGTGTAATAGTATGAACACCTGCTCCAGGGCGGGCTTCCAAATCATGAAAAACATTTGTAGCCCCCAGGTAGCTGTCGTCCAGATGCCAGAAAATTGTTTCACCGGCATCACGGTGGGCAGCCTGAAAAACAACACGGCCTTCCCTGCCTCCCAGTTCCCTGGGTATAAATATTTTTGTATCCGGTTCAGGGCTAAAGATCACCATGGAAGGTATTCCTGATTCATAAGCAATTATATCATCGAGGGGAGGAAGTGGTTTATAATCCAAATTCCACCGCCTTACATACCATTCTTCTGCAGGAGGGAGAACAAACCATTTTTCCAGCCGCACAGGTTCTGTCGTATTTTCAATCGTGATACGCCGGTTACCTGCCTGGTTTAACGCCACGGTACGGCAAAAAGGGCAAGGACTGTGACGCGGGGCTTTATGAGGAGCTTGAATTTCTATTGCCCTGATGCAATCAGGTCCGGCAGGAAAACCGGAAAAAGCGCAGACTTCGATAGAAACAAGGTCTTCGGCCGGCTGAGGGAACCATAACCTGCTTTCCGATGCAGAAAAAATGGAATCCAGTGCAGAAAACAAATCAAAAAGAACAGGCGAAGAACATGTAGAACTGACCAGTTCAGGCCGGCCTTCACCGGAAGCATTTCCAATCCAAACTCCGACTGTCCATGCAGGTGTTGTCCCCACCGCCCAGGCGTCGCGGTTTCCATAACTTGTACCGGTTTTCCAGGCTATACGTCTGGAACCTGCATATTCCTGCCAGTGAGCTTCTTCACCCGGACGGGTTACAAAAGTCAGGGCTTCCAGGGTAAGCCATGCGGCAGCGGGAGAAAAATACATTGCCGAATCTGCCGGCTGAGCCGGTAATGGTTTTCCCGGCATTTGCCGGCCGGCGGGGAAAAAATGCGGTGGAAAAAAAGCTGCATTGTTTTTACTGGAACCGGGAAAAGCAGGATTTACAGAACGGGCAAGGCCGGCATAGAGTCCGGTTATTTCCCATAACTTTACCTCAGCCCCGCCCAGGATCAGGGGAAGCCCGTACTCTTCACTCTTGCGGAACAATGTTGTGAGTCCAAGATTCCTGAGCAATCCGGCAAATCGTTCTATCCCGTAAAGCCGGAGGGAACGTACGGCAGGGACATTAAGAGATCTGGCCAGAGCTTCATTTGCCCTTACTACTCCCAGATAATTGCGGGTACTGTTTTCCGGGCTATAGCTTCCAACCCTGGTTGGAATATCACTGACCAGTGAAGAGGGAAGTATGTTACCACTATCCAGCATTGCTGCATAAAGGAATGGTTTTAAAAGGCTCCCGGAGCTGCGCCCTGCTGCTGCAATATCGACAGACGGTGCATCGCTGGAAAGTACATTGCCGACATAAGCCAAAACTTCTCCTCTTTGCGTATCAAGTATTACACATGCCCCGCTGGAAATCCCCCGCTCGCAAAACCGGACTGTCCAGCGTTCAAGGATTGTTTTTGCCCTTTCCTGAACTTCATTGTCTATAGTTGTTACAAGAGAAAAATCCCTGCCATAAAGCGGATGTTTTTTATTTTCAGAATTAAATTCCGCCGTACCCCCTGCTTCCATAACAATACGGGAAAGCAAATGCGGCGCCAGAGAAGACAGGGGAAGCGGCTCTCCGGGAATTTCTTCAGACCGGGCAAGGCGGAGTGTTTCTTCGTCAAAGTATCCTTTCAGAAACAAACGTCCAAGCAGGGCATCGCGTTTGATTTTCAGCCGGTCCCTGTTCCTTCCCGGATGGATCAATCCCGGGCCATTAGGCAATGAAGCAAGTGTCGCCGCTTCCGCCCAGGAAAGATAGGCGCTTGACCTGCCAAACCAGCGCCATGAAGCAGCTTCTATGCCAACTACATTTGCACCAAAGGGCGCATGGGCTGCATAGAGGCCGAGTATTTTATCTTTTGAATAAGAAAGCTCCAAACGAAGCGCAAGAATAGATTCAATAATTTTTTCTGGAATGGTGCGTTTCCGCCCGGACCGGGCAAGACGAATAGTTTGCATAGTTATCGTTGATCCGCCTGAAACAATCCTGCCTTCCGATATATTCTGGATAAAAGCCCTGCCAATGGAAAAAAAATCAATCCCAACATGGCTCCTAAAACGCCGGTCTTCCGCTTCGATAATTGCCAGTGCAAATTTTTCATTCAGTTGTATATTTGCTGAGTCTGGGGCGAATATTTGTGAGTAAAGGTTCCCCCCCGGAAAACGCCATTGCCCGTCATGAGCAACCATGGCACCCAGGAGTTTTCCGTTGCGGTCATAAAGTACAGGGGAATAATACGAAGAAAAAAGCGGCCGCGGCAGGGAAAAGAGAAAAACAACGATGGCTGCAATCAACGCCCAGAGAATAAGCGGGGTCTTATCGCGCCTTAACAAACAAAATTTGCGTTGAATCCATTTTACAATTTCCCTCACGATTTCCTGCTTACATCACCGCACCCCGGGAATCAGCGCCGCAATAGATTCATCGTACATGGCATAAGCATGTACCGCCGGGCGGAAGTATGTTCCTTCATAAACATTTGTTACCCGTATGGTGATCGTTTTGGAGGCACCGCTGTTCAGGCTAAAGTATGTCATAACGCGGTCATCCCGTATGTCCTGGTAGTCAAAAGCCGTCGACGAACTCTCCTCTGCGCCAAGCCGTTCGTTAATGATTTCCCATGAAGCAGGAAGCTGGTGTACCAGTGCTATGTTTTCCACCTTTACATTGCGGGTGCTGGTAACAGTAACCCTGATGGTCATATCCTGAGCCCTGCCAAGGACCGCGGGGTTTATTACTGCGCCCGAATCATTGCGGTATTCAACGCTAAGGCTGAGGCCGTTGGAAACCGGCTGCTCTTTCCCTTCTTCCGGTGTCCCCCGGACAGAAATCCGGGCATAAACAGGAGAAACTGAATTATTCTTGATCGTAAACGCTCCCGATGAACCGGAAGGGGTACCCAAAGAAACCTGGGTTGTCTGGGAACCAAAACTGGTAGAACCACGTGTGCTGCTGCCAAATGAATACTCAACCTTTAGCTCACCAGTCTGGGAAGCGCTGCCCACCCCCTGCATGTAAAGCATTGCCGAACGCAGGGCAGAGGAGATTTCCTGGGTGGAAAGCCAGGAATCCGAGGAAAGGGTATTTGCAGCCTGTTCAAAAAGCGCTTTTGCATCTGCTTCAGAGCTGCCCAGCAGGATTAATGTTTCCAGGATAATTGCCTTGTCCCTGAATGCCGAGCCGAAGTTTTGGCCGTATTCACGGTACGGAGCAACATTTGTGCCCAGGCCGCTTGCCAAATTCCGCGCCGTATCCCGCTGGCCTGCATACCAATAGGCGGCGGCCAAACGCCAGCGCGCCAGCGGCTCAAGAGATGGCCTTTCACGGAGGCGGTTCATTGAACCAAGGTCAGCCTCCCCGGCCAGTGCCAGGGTATAAAGCCGGTAAGCCTGCGCTGCCTGGTTGCCGTTTGCAGAAGCCCACAATGCGGCGCGGTTTTTCTGGAACTTGATAAAATTCGACAGCATCCCCTGGGGAACCGAATAACCCAAACGTTTTGCTTCGATAAGGAAATGCCCCACATAACTCGAAGCCCAGTCATCGGCCGATTCGCCTCCCGGCCAGTAGGCAAAACCTCCGTCGGGAATCTGGAATGTGCCAAGCCGTTCAATACCGGCCCTGATATTCGAGCGGATTTCATTAATCTTTGCCGCATTCAGTTCAAGAACCTTGTCCAGGTACAATTGCGGAAAAATTGTACTGGTTGTTTGTTCTACGCAGCCATGCGGGTAACGGACAAGGAAATCAAGCCGTCCCTGTAGATTAATTGGCGGGAGCCGTGATAATTCCATTACCGCACTATTGGTCTCGTTCATCCCCGGATAGTTAATATTCCCCGACCAGCTTTCGTCCGGCGACAGCAGCTTAAGCTGCGATACGGTAACAGGAATTGCTGTGCTTCTTACTTCCAGGTCGGTTATATGCCGGGCGTTTTTAAGCGACGGGGATGTTGCATTTATAGTAAAGCGTATTAACCCCGGCGAAGGTGGCGCCTTAATTCTGAATTCAATTGTTTTTTCTCCCGTTGATGTAAAGGAAACGTTTTGCCTGTTACTGCCAGAAAGCGTTGCGCCATTAACAGTCATGTTCACTTCCACATTACGGGTACCGGTTTTATAAAGGGCAACCGATACAGGAATAACAGCCTCGTCTCCGGGAGAGATAACACGGGGTACCGTGCCAAATACCATAAGGTCGGAAGAAACCTTAACCTGCTTTTCTGCTGTCCCGTATGCCCGGTTTCCCTGCCCGCCATTCCCGGCGGTAGAAGACGCTGCCAGCACCATAACACGCAACGCTCCTATATAGGGAGGCAGCGTAAAGCGCTCGGTTTTCTTTTCCCCCGCTTTCAGTTCGAAGGGGCCGAAGTAACGCACCACCGGTTTAAAGCGCTGCGATTCCTTGTTCCCGTCGGCACTATCGTCATCGCCGCCGCCGATGGCCAGAAGTGTTTCCAAACGGCCTGAATAAGCGCCCATAAAATCTGCATACAAATCCCAGGATTTTACAAAGGACGCTTCTTTGGCATAAAAGGTATTACGCGGGCTTGGCAGGGAATAACGGGTAAGGCCCAAAAGCCCTTCGTCTACCAAAGCTACCGTATAAACCATCGGCCTGCCGGACGCTTCGCTTATGGTAAAACTTGCTTCTGCTTCCGGTTCCCAATTTTCGGCTGCAGTAATTACCGGATTTAGCAGGGTTCCGGGATCTTCCACCATAACCGGGACAACGCCGTACAGCCGCAGCGGCAGATCGTTTTGTGTTTGAAGATGCGGCTGAATTAAACTTACATGGACATAAACATTGGGAACCATTGCAGCATCTGCGTTAAATTCATAAACTGTTTGATTATCTGTACAGCGTATCCATTCCTGTTTGATTACCTTGCCGCCTTTTTCCATAACCACCAGGGCGCCTGCTTCCTTGTTGGAAGGAAAACTGATGCTGACTTTTTCTCCGGCACGGTATTGTTCCTTTCCGGTACCAAGCGTTAACATAGCTGCTGCGCCCTGCCCTGCCCCTTCGGTCTGGCGTCCCGCCCAGCCGGGCCAGTCAACATACACAACACTTGCAGCAGAATGACCTTGCAGGCCATTGTTCGCAGCGTTCCTGTCCCGCACAACCACCAAATAACGCCCCCAGTCGGGATACTTAATCTGGAAATCCCAGCTTCCCCTGCCGTTTTGTATTGTGACAGTCCCGCTCATGACCGGTGTCCTCGACATTACCGATGCAAATTGGGCAGCTTCGTTATCTCCTTTTTCCCACCACCAGCGCCAGTCAAGTTTATAGACGGCACATTCAAGCGTTACTCTTTCGTTTACCGGTTTTCCATCCGAATCAAGGAGCAGTATATCAGTGCGGTGATTTTGATCGGTAAGAAGCATATTCCTCCGGGCATCACCTCTTGGGGTCCTTATCCCCACATAACGTTTATAGGGAGAAAACTCCTTCGTCATCTGTTCAGAAGAAAAAGCGCCGGAAGGTTCAAAGACCCTTGTCATAAAACGGGCGTTAAGTTTTCCCGGTGCGTTTCCCGGATCCAGGTTAAGCCTGAAGTTTGCTTTTCCGTCATTGTTCAGTTTTCCTTCCCAGACACTTTGCCGTTCACTCGAAACGGTCCGGGACGGATCGGTAAAGATATAATCCCCATTGCCGGGGAAAACATCGCTCTTTTCGCTAAACGTTACAGAGATATCCGCATTAAGGTTGGGTGCAGGCGCACCGAATAGCCAGGCCGATTCCAGGCCTATGGTGTTTTCGTTTTCTATGTAGTTTTTTAAGCCAAAATCCAAATCTATTTTTAAACGGTTGGGTATAACTGTTTCTATCTTTAAATTTCTGGTAAAAGTGCTGCCACCGGCTTTTACCCTTGCGGTCCAGTCTCCTGTCGGAGCGCTGGCCGGGGTAGAGCATGCTATATAATAAAAACCGTCTACAGAAGAAGTAAAAGTTCTTTGGCCGCTGATCCTGCCCCGCGGATCTTCCAGTTCAAAAGATACAGGATGATTCGCCGGCAGAATCTTTTCCGGGTCGGAAAGCAGGAAACTAAGATGAATATCGTCTCCGGGACGCCATACGCCGCGCTCACCATAGATAAGCCCGCGTAACCCGGCAGCCGGCCTTCCTCCTGCAAGATCAAAGTGGCTAACTGTCAGCGCCTGGCTTTCGCCGATTTTTAGCCATGCCCGCCCTGAGCTGCCGGAAGCAAAGATAAATGCAGGTATTTGATTGCCCGTCTCACCGGTTCCCGTGTTACCGGTACCGGCTGTTCCGGTTCCCAAAGAAACCAGTTCGGCAACAGGAGCGGAACTAAACGAAGCAAGCCCTGACGCATCGGATTTAAGTTTAAAAAGAGAACGTCCCTGATAATTTAATATATCAATCGCAATGCCGCTTTCCGGCCTGGCAGTTTTTACATTACTTACCACGGCAATCCATGAACCGTCAAGGCCGCGTTTTGCCATAAGGGCAAGATCGGATACCAGCACATTACGGCCAACAGTAATGTTGTGATCATAATAACGCATATAATATGCAGGATGACAGGGATCTTCCCTGTAGCGGTAATAGTCGTTATCATACCGCCCGTCGTAATAATCCCAGAAACTTCTTTCCGAAGTATTAACGCTGGACCTGAAATCAGGAGGAAATTCAAGAGACGAAAAATCACCATGTCCTTCCTGACATTCATATTTTATATGCCTGGGGCGGAAGGAAAGCCGGATGTGGAACATGCCGTCTGGATGTTTTCTGGCAAGTTCCGACAAGTCCAGCCCGTGCCTCTTCCAGACATTTTTATCGGTTTCTTTCCATGTAATATCATACGACCTGGTCCAGATTGGCTCTCCAACCCGTTCAAGCTCATTTGTTTCACTTATTGAATTTACCTGAAGGAACTGGATCATATTGTCGCCGTGAATTTTAAAGGCCTCTACCAGTACACCGGAAAGGTTTTTGGTTTCAATAACCATTTGGGAACCCTGGCTTGTAGGAAGTATCGTTCCTCTTCCCGCATAACGAAGTTCGGGTTTTTCCCATTTTCCCGGAACAGCATACTGTACACGTTCTGCCAGAACATTTCCGTACATATCGGGAAGATCCTGAATTAAAAGCACAGCCCCTTCCGGTATAACATCGCTTTTACCCTGTTCGCCATAAATGCGTATAATGTTTCCGTCCAGTGAATAGCGAATCTGTGTGTTTCCCGAAAGGCTTACAAAGCCCTGCAGGTTTTGATCCGGCTTTAGCGGAGCTGAAAAAACTGCTTCGATAACACCATTTATAAAGCGTATCTCCATAACTTCAAAACGGTTTCCCGGAATTGTTACCGGCAGCGTCCCTTTATCGTTAACGCCAATTGGTTTTCCGTCCCAGCTAATTGTTACCTGCCGGGACTCTTCTTCTTTGACAACCGGATTAAAGCTAAAGCGGTGCACTGAGCTTGTGCCCAGTACATCATTCTGGTGAGTCCACATTACTTTTCCCAAATCCCTGGATTGGAGTGTTTTTTCGATTTTGGATTTTTCTGCACTTTTTTCGGTTAAGAATACGCCTTCGATAAATACTTTTCCATCTTTGTCAATCTTTACGGGATCCAGTAAAATCTCCATGGTTGGCACCGAAGTTGTAAAGGAAAAAGAAAATGGCTTTAATTCAGGAATAATAATTTCTGCTTCAGTTTCGAATTGTTCCCGTGGCGGAAGCATGGTAAATTTGGCAGGGTCCACATAGGCAGTGTAATCAGTTCCCGGTTTTAACGGCTGAGCTGGAGAAAATAGAAGGGTATAGCTGTTTTCCCAGGAAAGGCTGCCTTTTGCAGAAGGTGTTAAACTAAACGCATCCTGGGGGACTGGTACTGAAACGTCAAAGTCCAGGGTAAATTCAACCACCACAGGTCCGCCCCTGTCCACCACGCCGCCGGAAAAAGCTGAAACCAGTTCCGGGTCTGGAGGATCTGCAACATCCTTCTTTTTACACGAAAAAAGAGCTGCCAAAACCAGCAGCGGAAGTAGTACAAAAAAAACCTTCCGAATGTTCATAATCCCTCCATAAGAATGAGTATACACGCAAAATGTTTGCCGCTGTAAGCATTAACCCACAAAGCCGCCACCAGGTAAAATGCCCTTTGTTTCACCCCGGAGTCTACGAGTAATACTTGGTTACACCGGTCAAGTATATATAGATCATATACATACTGATTTTTCGACCCCTCCAGACTGGTATATTCGCCCGCCGTATTGTAACTATCACTTATTATTGTTATTTTATATACTATGGGCTGCAGTATGCCGCCGTAAGGGCTGCATATATTTGCTTTGAAGGAGTTTGTTACCGCGTTGCGGGAATGTAGATTTATTTTGCAGTCCAGAGGAGTTTTTTGATGAATAAGAAAGCATTGTGGATGGTGGTGTTGCTTGCCATGATTGGGGCAGGCACGGTGTTTGGGCAGCAAGGAGGGCAGGGAAGGCAAAGTGCCGTAGCAGGTGTAAGACACATTGGACTGAGCCAGGCTGACTACATCCAAATTGTTGAAGTTCGGGGATCTGTGGCCGGCGACAACAGGGTTATCAGTGTTTTTGGTGATAGTTTTCCAGATAATTTATCACCCCCGGATAAACCCGGATATAACGATGGCGGATACAGGTGGGCTTACGAACAACTCATGGCAGCCAAAGTAAAGGAAAAAAAGGTGGCTAAAGCACCGCAGTATTTGGTCCAACCTGATGGTGGCGCCCAACATTGCATGGTAAAGACGGGTGTCAGTCAAACGATTACGATAATAACATATGACGACCCTCGTTGGTACAGCCCTTCGGCAAAGAACAAGATGTTTATCATCCAGCCTAATTCACTGTTTGCAATCAAGAAAAATCCTAAAGGCAAGGCAGATTTGGTA
>Ga0082212_10008969_pt1 | contig 12960 bp, 11 predicted proteins | sample TergutNt197P3_FD_71548 | JGI IMG/M metagenome (GOLD analysis project Ga0082212, IMG submission 71548) | Neocapritermes taracua P3 segment gut microbial communities from Petit-Saut dam, French Guiana - Nt197 P3 | ecosystem: Host-associated > Arthropoda: Insects > Digestive system > Gut ... | reverse complement strand
CGCCACGTACTTGAGCTCTATGACGTATGCCCTGTCCCCAATCTCCAGCGCAGCGTCTATCCTGCCCCGCGACGTTGAGACCTCCGCGTCGATCTCGAAGCCGAGCAGCTGCATCGTGGCATAGAATATGGAGTGGTAGTACGCCTCGCGGCGAATTTGAAGCTGGTATGGTATGGACGCGCATAACCATCTGAGCGTTTCGAGCATTCTTTCCGGCGAACCTTCTCTAAGCGCTGTGTAAAGCTGCCGGTATGCGCTTGAGGCTGCGGAAGGCCCTTTTTCCGTAAACTCAGATAATATATGAAGATTGAACGCTTCCCTTACTTCCAGGTTAGGTATTTGCAAAAGATAAGTGGGCGTGTCCATCGTATATTGGATTTCTTTTACCGTGAGATACCCGGTCTGGAAAAGAAGGGCTGCCGGTTGTATGTCATTAACGTCGAAAATATCAAGATCCCACTCGGCCATGCTGAACTCGCCAAAGTTTGAGTATGTTTCCGGATTTGCTTTTATCAGATTTATCAGGAACTTTGGCGATCCGCTGGCATACCAGAAGCTTGACAGCCTCCGGCCGGCGAAGAAGCTGAGCAGCCCGAACGGGTTTATTACCCTGTCAATACCATTCCACGAGTACCCGTCATACCATTCAAGGATTTTGTCGTGCACACTGTCAATGCGGTTAAAGGGTGCGATATCTTTAAGGCTTTCAATATGCTCGCTGAAATGCTCGCCAAGAAGCTCCACAGGTATGCCGCAGATGTTCGCGTACTTCTCGGACATGGTTATGTCATACAGGTTGTTCAGTTCAGAGAATATGGATGTCTTTGTGAATTTTGAAACACCCGTGATGAGCGTCATCCTGAGATGTGGGTCCATTGATTTGAGTACGCCATAAAAACTTCTGATCACCGCGCGGTTGGCTTCCGCGGTCTCTACGTCAAGAATGTGATCGAGTATGGGCTTATCGTACTCGTCTATCAGCACCACAACTTTTTTGCCGTATTTTTTATGCAGTGCTTCGATCAGATACTTAAATAATTCCGGAGGAGCATCGCAGCCGAATGTAAAATCTTCTTTTTTCGCCCGGTTTGTTAGTTCAAACATGAGTGCTTTTTTCAGAATTTCAGGCGTTTCATTCGAGATATTGCTCATATCGAACCTTAATACGGGGTGCTTCTCGAAAGCATAGCCCGACTCGTGTATCCACAGCCCATTGAAGAGTTCCCTGTCGCCGCTGAACGCCTCGGCTATCGTGTCGAGCAGCAGCGATTTCCCGAACCTTCTCGGGCGCGACAGGAAGTAGTATTTCGCTTCGTTAAGGAGCTCATAGACAAATCGCGTTTTATCGACATAAACATAGCCACCCTCTATGATTTCCCTAAATGTTTGCATCCCCAGCGGTAGTTTTTTCAAAATATTCCACACCCTTCCGACAGTTCTCCGTATATTGACATGGCGTTTACTTCTGTTAATAACGCTGACTATATCATAATTTTTCTATGTTTTCTACCAGACAGACCAGTCGTAAAAACAACTTAAAATCGTCGCGTACGTTGGCGACCTCTAATATAACTTCATGCAGTTCCTTTTGTGTGTATTCCAGTTCTATACCTTGCATTGACAAAATGGTCAGCGTAGCGTGTGCGCCAATACGCTTGTTACCATCGTTGAAGGGGTGATTCATTATCAAACCGAACCCCAGGCGAACAGCTCTTTGCTGAACAGTAGTCAGCATGTAATTGTTCCTAAAAGTCTGATATGGCGCGGAAAGTGCCGAGTCTTGACTACTATTCACACAGATTTTAATTCGGAACAATGCAAATTCCCCGCTTGATATTATTCCGAAGTGATGGTATACTATGGTTCGCCCGACAAAACCGCGTCTGACGATTTCCGAGTGTTTTTTTCGTCAGACAAGACCAATATATTGAGGCATTACTCTGTGTAAGCCCAATATATTGGGCGCAGTCTGGCGGAATAAAGCGCCGGTAAGCGGTAGGCGTGCTTTTGTCGGGGGAGCCATACTATAGGTTCGCCCGAAACGAGGTGACCATGATGGAGTATATGACGGCGCTGGAAGCCGCCGGGAAGTGGGGTATATCCGACCGGCGCGTGCGCGTGTTATGCGGCCAGGGGAAAATCCCCGGTGCGTATAAGGACGGAAAATCCTATCAAATCCCGGTGGACGCGGAAAAGCCGGCGGATGGGCGGGAACGCGGAGACAAGCAAACAGACGATGGCAAGCGTTATCTTAAATGGGATAGCGAGATCGTTGGCGTGATTGGCAAAAACAACGCAGTATCTTTTACCGCGCCCGAATGCAATGAGGTTGTCGCCCTGTATACCCAGGGACGGACCAAATGGGCTCCCGAGGAGTTCAACGAGTTCCTGGTCGAACGTGTGGTCAGCCGGGACCGGCGCGACATCGAGCGCATCCTGTTCCGCATGGGTTTGTCCCAGTATGATGTGCCGCGAATCGCTGAGGTCACCCGGGGCATCCACCCGAAAGACCTTCTCTGGATCGCGCGGTCGAAAAGCGAGCGCCTGGATTCTGCCATGACGGATGTGTTCTCCTCTGTCTTCCTTCAGCGCATCGACTTGGTCGGCGACAGCATCGACACGCCGGAAGGCTACAATATAAAAAGATATGGCGTATATAACGGGAAATACGGCATATATAAACAGCGCATCAGCCCGCTGCACACCGATGTGGAATCGGAGATAGCCGTCAGTTTGCTGGCGGATAAACTCGGCGTGCCGATCTGCCCGGCGGTCAGGACTGATAAGGACACGGTATTCTCCACGTTCCTGTACGACTTCTCCACGGAATACATCGTCCATTTCCGCCGACTGTTTGACGGCGCGCGCTCGGATAACGAGTATCAGAACCTAATCGGCGTCCGGCCACAATACCGGGACGACGTCGCCCGCATGATTTTGCTTGACTTTATTACGCGCCAGGACGACCGGCATCTGTCGAACATGGCAATTAAAATCGACAATGATGGTGAATCCTTTTATGCCCTGTATGACAATGGCCGCAGCCTCTTTTATGAGGATACCGAGGAGATGGTCCGCGATGCGGTGAGCGATCCCGTCAAATATGCCACCGGCTTCGGATACTCAGGGACGTACTGGGATTATACGCGTAAGATAGCGGCCGAGCGCGGCAGTCTGGAGGGGCTTATTAACCTCCTTGTCGCCGAGGGTGATGTAAAAGCCATACTCACCGAGGCAGGATTTACCGGATACCGTTTCGACGGCGCCCTGGAGTGGATATTGAAGGCGATTGACATGATCCGGGAGCTTGTTTTTGTCAAATAGATACTATATCACTACATCAAATATTCGCCTGTCGCCGAAATCCACCCATTCGGCTCGCGGGGTTTTGTCCCGCTGCCGAACGAAAGCGGATGCCCCCTAGACTGTAACTACCGGTCACGCTTTTTTTTCGACCAATCTCGCTATCACTAGGAAATCTTTAAGAGGGTGTTGCAAAACATGACAACGGGACGCCCGTGTGTGCGTCCCCTACAAAATGCGGCATATGCTGTTTGTTTTACCGCAACATGTAGGGGTCGCACACTGGGCGACCCGCGTTATACAAAATTAACAAATAAACGCTGAACTACAGATAAACTACAGATTAGTATGATAAAGTAATATCGGAGGTTTTTATGGAAATAAAAATACTACTTGTTGAAGATGATGAAAATATCTGCAACACAGTCAAAACATTTTTGATTGAAGCTGGATTTACTGTTGATACCTGCTACAACGGTGACGAGGCGCACGAAAAGATTTATAACAACACATACCAACTGGCTATACTTGATATTATGTTGCCCGGCATGAGCGGGCTTGAACTTTTACGGGAGCTTCGTAAGCTAAACGATACACCTGTGTTAATGATGACGGCGTTGTCGGACGACGATAATCAAATCCGCGCCTTTGACGCGGAAGCTGATGATTACGTCACTAAGCCGTTCAAAATACAGCTTTTATTAAAACGAGTTGAAGCCTTATTGCGGCGAAGCGGAGCGTTGGCTAAAGAAATACGATTTTATAAATTAAAACTTTTGCCAGAAGATTTCAAAGCGTTCTATGAAAATGAGGAACTCTCCTTAACCATAAAAGAATTTGAAATACTCCTGTTGTTATTGCAAAACAAGGGTAGAACCTTATCCCATGATACAATTCTTTCGCGTTTATGGGGATATAGTTTTGACGGTGACGGAAGTGCCGTGCATACTCATATCAAAAATCTCCGAGCAAAGCTGCCGGAGAATATTATCAAAACTGTGCGCGGGGTTGGTTATCGTATTGGGGAGGTACCACTGTGAAATTACGGGGAATATTCAGAAAGGTATTTGTCTATACAACGATATTTCTTATATTGCTTGTATGTATAACGGTTGCCTTGTTTTCACAACAGTTTATGTCTTTTTACAGGGTCAATCAAATCCAACGAGTAAGCAGTTCCTATCAAGATTTGGTTGACCAGTTTCAAGGTGAAAATGTTGACGATTTCCCCAAACTGGCACAACAGTTTTGGGAAAATAACCAATCATTCCAATTCTATATTGAAGATAGAGATAGATATATAATCTATTCTACGCCAAACGCCGACACATCGGGCAATATGCGCGGGAATTTAACCGTCATGGTAAATCTGAACGCAAATTATACGCTTCGCGCTCATAGTGATAACGCTTTTACAACAGATTACAAAGGATTGATTTCGCAAGTGCTTATTGCCCTTTTAATAATGCTTGCGGTGAGTATTGCCGGAGCGTTTATATTTGCACGTCAAATGACCAGACCAATAAAAAGGTTAGCTGACAACACAAGAAGAATGGCAGAACTTGAAGATGTACCGCCCGCGCCGGAACGCGCTGACGAGCTTGGCGATTTATCGCGGGACGTTCATTCTATGTACGAAAAACTAAAAGACACTATTTCTAAATTGGAAGATGAAATACTGCGGGTGCGAGAAATGGAAGAAAGTCAAAGGTATTTTTTCTCTGCGGCTTCACATGAGCTAAAAACCCCTATTGCGGCGACCAGTATTTTATTAGAAGGTATGATTGAAAATGTGGGCGACTATAAAGACCACCCAAAATATCTTCGTGAATGTATAAAGCTGATGGACGCACAAACAAAAATGATTTATGAAATATTGGAAATTGTCAATTTGAACGACGGAAAAATTGTTTCTGTACCCGAAAAAACAGACATTAAGCGCATGGTAAATGACTTCTTGCCAAATTTTCAAACTTTGGCTGAAGCGAACGGGCAACATATTATCTGTGATATATCCGACGGCGAAACTACTCTTGTTGACCCTAAAATGATGAAAAAAGTCATTGCCAACATTCTATTGAACGCTGTTCAAAACACCCCCAAAAACGGGAAAATTAAAGTTTGGACAGAACCAATAGCAGACCAATACCGTTTATGCGTCTTAAACACCGGGGTTAGAATTAACGACGCTGTTTTATCAAAACTGTTTGACCCATTTTATCGTGTAGATAAAGCGCGAAGCCAAAAAGACGGGCGAAGCGGCTTGGGATTGACTATTGTACAAAAGGCACTTGAAACAATGCAAATAGACTATGCTTTATCTAACACAGCCGACGGTGTATTGTTCCGTATGGATCTGCCGGAAATTTGATAAAGTGGTTTTCATTGACCGATAGGCCCACGCCTGTCGGTATTTTTGTGAACTTTTTATTACTACAGACAAACTACAGATAGACTACAGGGAAAATACAGATTAGCCTGCTATCATTAATTTGTTATCCAAAAAACGAGGAGGGAAATTCATGTACCTCATAACCAACGCGATGAAAAACCTTGTCCGAAACAAGGGACGAAATATTTTAATTGCCGCCGTCACGCTGGCAATCATTGTTTCAACGGTGGTGACGCTGACCATTAACAACGCCGCCGCAAAAATTATTGATGATATTCGTCTTGGTCTCGGCTCAAAAGTTGAGGTTCGGCAGGATTTCATAGAAATGCGTCAAAGCGGACTTGGCAGAGAGGACGCAAGCTATATTTCAATGGACATGGTTTTGTCTTATGCGGATTCAGATTATCTTCGTAAAACTATATGGAACGCGGATATGTACGCTTGGAGCGATACGTTCTTTGCTGTAGGCGATGAAAATTTCGGAACGGGAACGCGAACTAATGATGATGGCTCAGTCGTTCTTGTTGAAACGATGAAATTGGTTAGCACTTCCGAGCCGGATACGCTTGCGGACTTTGGTACGCTTCGGGAAATAACGTCTGGCAGAATGTTCGGCGGATTAAACGAAGTTATTATCAGCGAGGATATAGCAAGGCTTAACAATATTTCCATTGGTGATGTAATCGAACTGCAGGGCGCGTATGCGACGAGTGCGGCATACAGCTTGGAAGTTGTGGGAATTTATGCCGATTATACTGATGAATATACGATGTGGTTTTTCGCTATGTACGGTCGGTTCGCCGACAACCGCCGAAACGAAGTAATTACGAGTTGGGAAACTCTATTATCGGCAGGCTGGGAAACCAATCACGGGCTTGATATGAAAACAGAATATTATTTGAAAAATCCTGATGACATACGTAAGTTTGAAGCGGAAGTAAGAGCAAAAGGGTTACCGATCACCTACAATGTATCTATAAATCAAGCCGCTTACGATAAAGTAACCGGACCTCTCTCCGGCATGAAAAACGCGGCTGTAACCTTTATGATTGTTATCCTTATTCTCGGCGCGATTGTGCTGGCTCTGCTGTCGTTTATGGCGGTACGCGAACGAAAATACGAAGTCGGCGTTCTTCGGGCAATGGGTATGGAGCGAGGTAAAGTTGCTTTCGGTATGCTTTCGGAAGCCGTGATGATTTCTGTACTATGCTTAATAATCGGACTTGGCGCAGGCAACGTTATGGCTCAACCGATAGCGGTTAATATGCTTGAAGGGCGTGTTGCTGCCGCAGAAGCAGAGGAATCCGCTTCGGGCGACGCCGCAGGAAACAGAGTTTTGTTTGCCGGGGGGCAAATGCAAACTAACGATACAGCAGCGGGATATGTCCCCCAAAGCGAAATTCAAGTGAGTTTAGGCGCGGACACTATTATTCAAATCATTATCCTTACGCTTGCTTTGGCGGCACTATCCGGCATTATCGGAGTTGTAATTATTACCCAATATGAACCCTTGAAAATCTTAATGGAAAGGTAGGAGGGCTAAAAACATGAGTACACTTGCATTGCAGAATGTTTCCTACAAATACGAGGGAGCAAAAAAAAATATCTTTACTGATGTAAATCTGCAATTTGAAGCCGGAAAAGTTTATACAATCGTAGGCAAATCCGGCGCGGGAAAATCAACGCTGCTATCTCTATTGTCGGGGCTTGATATTGCGACAAGCGGACGGATTGAATACGGCGGTGAAAATCTATCTGAAATTAACCGCAACCGTTACAGAGCGCAAAAAGCAGGGATTATATTTCAAAGTCTGAATTTACTAACAAATGTCACGGCAATAGATAATATTATACTGTCTATGAACATCAGCGGAGTAACAGGGATAGATAAAAAGAAACGGGCGATTGAGCTTTTGACGAAAGTTGGTATCTCGCTGGAAAAAGCAAACCGTAAAATTCTTAAACTTTCCGGCGGCGAACAACAACGTATAGGTATTGCGCGGGCATTGGCGCACGACCCTGTATTGATAGTTGCGGACGAACCTACCGGAAATTTAGATAAAGGCACCGAAGCAAAGGTCTTAAAAATCTTTGAATCGCTTGCTCACAAAGAGGGTAAATGCGTAATAATTGTAACCCATTCAAAAAAGGTAACTACTATCGCAGACGAAATATGGGGACTCGATAAAGGCGTTTTCCGTCAGCTTCATAACAACAATAAAGCGGGGGGTAAACGTAATGTATGTGATTGAACACGCGCTTTTAAACCTCGTTAAGAACAAGGGCAGAAATTTTTTGTTGGGTGTGATTATTTTTGCAATCATCACAGCTACGGTCATAGCGTTGGCGATTTTCAACACTTCGGGAATTGTTCTCGACGAAACGAGAGCGGCTCTCCAAAGCGCGGTGCGTATCGCGCCACAAAGACAGTCGGTAGCCGGCGGTGCGATTACTCCAGGTGGAAATCAGCAAAACAATGGGCTTTCGTTAGAGCAGTATCAGTTTTTCGCTGAATCGGAATACCTTGACGGTGCAAACATCACAGAGAATAACCGGGGCGTTGAAGCTGTTTATTACCTAAAACATCCCGATATGCTGTCGGCGTTTGAAATGGAGTTGCGGAGTAAAGGTCTGCCGAATGATTATAACGTGAGAACAGACGAATCTGCGTTTGAAAGCGTGGCAAGTCCGGTAGAGAGCCTGAATAGCCTTGCACTCACGTTTTTGATTATCGTATTGATACTTGGAGCGGTTGTTATTGTACTTATGTCGGTTATCTCTATCCGTGAACGCAAGTATGAAATCGGCGTTTTGCGGGCAATGGGTATGAAAAAGAATAAAGTCGCTCTTGGGATTTGGACGGAAACGATCGTAATAACTTGTATTTGTTTTGTGCTTGGAATGGGTGTTGGAACAATGCTGTCGCAACCTGTATCCGACGCGATTATGACGGGTCAGGCTCAATCTGCGGATACAGGGTCAACATCACTGGCTGATAGGTTAAGCGGAACAGAAGCAGAACAAACCGAAAAAATCAGCGTATCGGTTGACGCTGTTACAGCGTTAGAGATATTTGCAATAGCAATTTTGCTGGCTTCGATTGCGGGAATTATTTCGGTCAGCCGAATCACAAAATGCGAACCCATCAAGATATTGCGGTAGGACTATTAGGGGGGCGTTGTGATTATGAAATGTTTAGAATTAGTGAATGTATCATACTGTTACGAGGGTGGCAAAGAAACCGTGTTGAAAAAAGTCAGCGCATCCTTTGAAAACGGAAAGGTCTACACAATCATCGGACAGTCCGGTGCAGGTAAATCTACTCTTTTATCGCTTATATCAGGTCTTGACACTTGCAAAGACGGCGATATTTATTATAACGAAAAGAATATGCGTGAAATCGACCGCGACGAATACCGCTCGAAGAATATCGGTGTAATTTTTCAAAGTTATAATCTGCTCTTGAACTCTACGGCGGTTTATAACATAACGCTTTCCATGAATATAAGCGATAGCAATATAAAGAAAAGACAAGCGAAAAAGGAATATGCGTATTCGCTGTTAGATAAAGTCGGAATAGACAAAGAAACTGCCGACAGAAAAATCTTAAAACTTTCCGGCGGCGAACAACAGCGTGTGGGTATTGCGCGGGCATTATCCCATAATCCAGACATAATTATCGCGGATGAACCCACAGGCAATCTTGACGCGGAAACCGAACAGGCGATTTTAGGAATCATTGTGCGATTAGCCCATGAAGATGGCAAATGCGTTATTGTCGTTACTCATTCTGAAAATGTTACCGCCATTGCTGATGAGGTTATCGGTATCAGGACAGGACAGTTGATAAGTGGAAAAGAATATTATGCAAAAGCACTGTGCTTGTGATAAATGAATCTAAACCGACACGAGGGCAATAAAAATGTTTTAAGGATTCAAAAAAATTGAATTAAATTTGGACCAAAATTATTCTGAAGAAGCAGGGGGGCGATTCATATCGTCAGTTATGCATGGCGCTAATGTGTCCATGATGATTTCGGTTCTCTATCCGCCGCCTACGATTTCGTATAACTTTTCCACAGCCGCCTCATAGCAGATCGTATGATATGGTTTCCAAAACCGCTCCATCGCTTCCAAGGGTATCAGGTCGATCAGCTCAGCGCTCGGTTTGCCATATAGCCACTGGTACAGGGCATAGACATATCCGGCCCACCCAGGGAGGAACCCGCCCCAATGGCTCCCGCGCTCGTACCCGCCCCCGCATTCTTCGTGGATGAACGTATAGATCAGCTCCTTAGCCGACCTATTTGCCAATATAGGGTTGCCCCTATCAAGGAGGAGCCGCACTCTGGAGCGCATATAGGTTTCGATGAACCATTTTTCATCGACCCCATGCAGCTCGTCCCTGATTATCATGAAGATTTCTTCCTGGGTCTCGCATATCTCGTCCAGATATTCCCATGAGTAGGGGTGAGCCCTCGAGTCGTTTTTGAAATAATCGCTCATATGGCTATACCTCAGATGATGGTTTCGATCGTTTGGCTTAGGTCGTTAGCGGGAGAGTTTATCAGTTCCCTCATGCTCCGTCGGGATTCCTCGTCTCTCCGCATGAACTGCGTGTGATACTGTTCGTAATCAACCTCGGATAACTCAAGATACCGCAGACTGGCATAGGCTGATCTCGACTTGATGCAAAATTGGACACCAAATGAGCCGAGTTTGAGCAGCCGCCCCAGAATGCCGACCCCGACCTCTCCGCGGGCGAATTGTTTGGCGATAGCCAGATACGAATCGTCCGCACGATAGCCGACGACCACATCGTAGGCGTCCACGTCAATATAATACTTTTCGATAAAGCGCTGTTGGATCAAGTCCCAGCGGCGCGAATCCGTTCCCGGCCTGTGCTTCATGAGAATTGCCATCCACGACAGGATGTCCTCGGCGTCGTCGATGCTCAAACAGTTCAGCTCAGTCATATCCAGAGAAAACGCGTGGCAATAGCCGTTTTCCCCCGTCGACAGGCTCACCGCCCACTCGCAGGCAAGCGCCTTGGCTTCTGTGGCATAGAATCCATTTCCGTAGTCATGGTACGGCTTGCCCATGCCGTACACGGGGGCTAGTTCTTTGTTCGTGCTCCCGTGAAAAATCGTTATATTCTGATTCCGTCCCTTTTTCGCTTCGCCACCGTACTTTACCGCGAACTCTTGTACTTGGAAGGAGCCGTATGATGTTTCCAGTATGTAGCGGGCCACGATATTCCTCCGGATTGGTAGAGTTTGTTATATACACCATTATACTCTGCATTCCATCTTTTGCCCAGACTGTTAGCGATTGCTTATGTAGAAATTTTAGCCGTCATATAGTATAATTACTGCTGTGTAATCACAATATCAACAATCCGGGGGTGTTTTCCATGAAACGTCTTGTGTTTTCGATATTTCTTATAGCGGCGCTTGTTCTCCTGCCGTCGTGCGGCACGGTCGGGGGCGGCTCAGGGGAGGAAAGCGCGCCGGGGTCAGAGGATAATACGCCCGGAGCCGGGGTGCAGACCGAAGCGCATACTGAATCCCAAACAGGGGCGCAGACCAGCGTCCAATCCTCCGGCACATCCGCTTCCTGGGCGGCGGTCACGCGCATAGGGCCTGTGCCGTACACGGGCGCGCTGGGAATCTCGAGAACCTCTGTCGACCCCGGTTGGATAACCCCCGGCGACGTAATAGGCGTCAACGAATGGAACACGCCAAAGCGCAGGCACCCCCCTGACGCGGCGGACAATATAACGATTCATTCTACAGTGTTCGAGGAAGGGGCGGACATATACGAATGGACCGGGTTTGACCCCTCTTTCCGTATATGCGGCTATGACGAAAGCGGCAGGCTGGTGGGTCAGCAGCGCATCGACGATGACTTCTACAAAAGCCTTTTGGAAAACGGGTTGACAGTCGGGGCGCTTTTTGGTGATTTCACAGAAAATATAACAGCTATCACGATAAACGGGTTTGAACGCGGGAACGAGAAAGGGCGCATTGACGCCCCCTCCGTCATCGACCGGGTTCTGACCATAGTTTCAGGTTTGGAGTACACCGAAGAAGCGTTCGCGGCTTCAAAAGAAATGTATAAAAACAGCGGTTGGGCAAACACAATAGTTTTCGAGTATTCCAACGGGTTCTCAGAGCAGATTTTACTACATGATAGCGGCCTCGCATTGTTCGGCGGTTTCATCAGCGTTCCGGACGAGGCCGTTTCTCTGATTTTGGGAGACGCGATCGTCTTTTCCGGCGAGAAATAAGCTGCAACAGCCTCGGGCGCGGGTTCGCCAGCGGGCAGAACCTTAACGACCCTGACTACGATTGAAAAAGACAGCAGTGTATTGATCTTGATTGCAAAGGTATTTTCAGGCAATTACCAAGTATACCATATACGCAGCGTATACCAGCACCATAAGAAGCCCCTCTGCCCGCACGAGCTTCCTGCCCGTGACCGCAAGCGGCAGAACCGCCAAACTGCCTACTATCAGCACCGCAATGTCAACAACCAAATTGCCGTCGATCGTCAATGGCTTTATCGTCCCGGACAAGCCTAGTACAAGCATGAGGTTGAATATGTTTGAACCCACGACATTGCCGACGGCTATACCGTCTGCCCCTTTCTTAATAGCAACCAAAGAGGTCACAAGTTCCGGCAACGACGTGCCCAGCGCTATGATAGTCAAGCCGATCACCCGCTCCGTTATGCCTATTGTAATTGCTAAATTCGTCGCGTTGATAACTGTAAGCTGCCCCCCGGCCACAATGAGGCCAATCCCCAGCACCGCAAAAATAAAACTCCTAAAAAGCGGGTTTTGCGTATCTCCGCCCTCCTCGGTATCTTCCTCCTCGACCCTGTTTTTCAAGGCTTGCCTCACTAAGATAACCATATACGCAACAAAGGCGGCAAACAGCGTAAGCCCCCCAAAGCGCGGGATGCTGTCATTGAATACGACCACTATAACGAGCAAAAACACCGCCGCGCCCACTGACAGCCAGTAGTCCCGGGCGATTTCTTTAAATTTTATGGGTATCGGTTTTAACAGGGAGCATAACCCTAATACCACCAGCAAATTGAATATATTTGAGCCGATAGCGTTGCCGACCGCCATTGTGTTTGCGCCTTTGATCGCGGCCGATATGCTCACCACCATTTCCGGCATACTGGTTCCCATCGCCACGATGGTCAGCCCGATAACCACATTCGGGATCTTAAACCGTTTCGCAATGCCGACGCTG
>Ga0082212_10008968_pt1 | contig 12960 bp, 9 predicted proteins | sample TergutNt197P3_FD_71548 | JGI IMG/M metagenome (GOLD analysis project Ga0082212, IMG submission 71548) | Neocapritermes taracua P3 segment gut microbial communities from Petit-Saut dam, French Guiana - Nt197 P3 | ecosystem: Host-associated > Arthropoda: Insects > Digestive system > Gut ... | reverse complement strand
ATAATTGCGGCTATGCAGTGGAGAAGATGAGTAAGTCGATGCACAACGTGGTCAATCCCGACCAAATTTGTATTGACTACGGAGCCGATACGTTACGGATGTACGAAATGTTTCTGGGTCCTTTGGAGCAGGCCAAGCCGTGGGACACCAACGGAATAGACGGTGTGCACCGCTTCCTGAAGAAGGCGTGGCGCCTCTTCTTTGATCCGGCGTTACCCTATGTACTGCAAGCGCAGCCCTCCCTCTCGGATGAGGATCCCTCCGCGCAAGAACTCAAAGTGTTGCACAAATTGATACATAAAGTGGAGGGTGATATTGAGTCGTTTTCCTTTAACACATCGGTGAGCGCCTTTATGATCTCTGTGAATGAACTCACAGACCTGAAGTGCCGTAAACGAGCCATTTTAGAACCTTTCTTAATAGTGCTTTCCCCCTTTGCCCCCCACATTTCGGAAGAGTTGTGGCATTTGTGCGGTCATACAATAAGCATCTCTACGGCAAGTTATCCGCTCTATATCGAAGCCTGTACCCTTGAAAACACCTTTGAATATCCGGTATCTGTAAACGGCAGACTCCGTTTTAAGAAGGAGCTGTCATTGGAACTATCTGTTGAACAGGTACAACGGGAAATTTTATTAGATTCGCAATTAAAGAATTATATAAACAATGCGCCTGTTAAGAAAATTGTTGTGGTGCCCGGCAGAATTATCAATGTGGTGGCATAGCATGGCTGTGGGCCTGTCGCTCTGTTTTTCGCTGTTCCTATTGGCCTGCACACGAGAGGATAAGGGACCGGATGTTCCCTCAGTACCTGAAATTACTGCAAATACTCAGGCCAATCGCTATACTGGATTCTTTCTGTATGGCGCTAATATGGGGTGGCTCAACAACAATTGGCGGGATGAGGATGTGGCCGATATTTTAGTTGGGAATCGCGCCAAAGGTTTAGAAGGGGCGGGGGTAATCAGCTTGCGTCCGGCGTTGTACGAACAATTTGTGGAGAATTGGGGATTTGATGTTCGGGTAGAAACGTTTGCATATTACGAAAGCATAGAGGTAAAACAAAACACGGTGTTTATTGGAGACTTGCCTTCGGATGCCCATCGCGAACGCAGGCAGTATGTTTCCGGCGTTCCTTCCGAGTCTTTTGAAAACCTTTACGACCCCATTTGGATACACGGAGCGGATGGAATCATTGTCAACGAAAACAACTACTATGCCCATTATGTCTATAAATTGGTACAACGTTATAAAAATCAAGTCAAATTTTGGGAAATCAAAAATGAGCCGGACCTTACTTACCGTTGGGATTTTGCGGGCGCTTTGCCCGGAGAACCGGGGAGTTGGTGGGACAATGACCCTTCACCCGACCAGTTAATTAACTGGTGTGCTCCGATACAGAGTTATGTGCGCCTCTTGAGGGTCTCCTATGAGGTAATTAAATACGTTGATCCGGACGCTTTTGTATGTGTTGGAGGGATTGGATACCCCAGTTTCTTGGACGCCGTTCTCCGGAACAGCGACAATCCGGATGAGGGTAAAATTACCGATGCCTATCCTTACCAGGGCGGGGCGTGGTTCGATTGCCTCAGTTTTCATATTTATCCGATGTACTACCTGCGCAGTTGGGCAGGCTCAGGTTTTGCCCATTTCAGGCATTCGGACGCTGCTGCAGCGGCTCTCATAAATGACAAAGGGGAGTATGAACGGGTATTGGCTAACTATGGCTATGGGGGGCAATATCCCTCCAAGGAGGTCATTGTTACCGAAACCAATATTCCCCACAAACAGTTGGGCGACTACATTGGTTCGTTTGAGGCACAAAGAAACTATTTGGTTAAAGCAGCAATAACCGGACAAAAAAACGGACTCAGCGCCATTTATGTCTATGGTCCCTGGGACAATGCGGAACAAAACGGCAATGGAGGGGAGTATGATTATATGGGATTGTACAAACCCTTACCCAATGCCCCCGGTGGCGCGTTACGCCTGAACGAGTCAGGGGTAGCATGGCGCACCATGAGTCGGATATTGCGGGAACGGCGATATGATTCGGGGGAAACGGCAAAACTATCCCTTCCGTCAAATATGGAAGGGGCGGCTTTTTATGCCGCAAAAACCAACGACTTTGTATATGCCTTCTGGGCTAAAACCTCTGTTGATTTGAGCGAAATAGCCTCGGCTACCTATGTTTTTCCCACCTCCATCAGGGCCGATAAATTGCATGTTACCTTTTGGGACGGAAGTGGTACAGAAGTGAACGGTCGAACCCTACCCCTTAACGGAAGTCCGGTGTTTGTAACATGCAATTAAGCCGGAAGAATCTACAGAGCCGGTTTTTCATGGCACAAAGTGCATTAACTGGATGAATATTGGTAATTTTGAAGCCGGTGCAACGTCTCCTCTTTTCCAATAATGGCCATAATGTCTGCCATGCCGGGGCCCCTGGCAGCGCCTACGATGCAGAGGCGCAGAAGATTCATGATGGGGCCCATACTCCATTCGTTGGCTTTGATAAATTCTGAAAGTGAATGCTCAACGGATTCTTTAGTAAAGGGTTCGAGTTGAGACAGAAAGTTGCGTAGTGATTCCATTTGGGAGGGCGTTTCCTCTCTCCAATATTTGGCCGCCATTTTTTGGTCGTATTGTTGGGGCGCCGCAAAGAAGTAGTCCGAAAGCGCCAAAAAGTCTTGTACAAAAACGGCGCGCTCTTTCAGTAACGCGATGATGGCGGGGAGCTTTGCGTGGGTGCCTGTGGAGGTGATCAACTCCGCAAACCGAGAGGCTAGGTCGTCGTTATCTTTTGCTCTAAGATATTGCTGGTTAAACCAGTGAGCCTTTTCTGGATTAAATTTGGCGCCCGACTTTACCACCCGATCTAAAGAGAAGCATTGAACCAATTCTTGCAGGGAGAATATCTCTTGCTCGGTACCCGGATTCCACCCCAAGAGGGCAAGCATATTCACAAGTGCTTCCGGAAAGTATCCGTCTTCGCGATAACCCCTTGAAACCTCTCCTTCCGCACTTCTCCACTCCAACGGAAATACCGGAAATCCCAAACGATCTCCATCTCGTTTGCTCAACTTTCCCTTTCCGTCCGGCTTGAGCAAAAGCGACAGGTGGGCAAAGTGGGGTTGAGAATCTTCCCACTTGAAGGCGCGGTAAAGTAAGACGTGGAGGGGTAGAGAAGGGAGCCACTCTTCGCCCCGAATGACGTGGCTAATTTCCATCAAGTGATCATCCACTACATTAGCTAAATGGTAGGTGGGTAATTCATCCACAACCTTCCATAAAACTTTATCATCTAATGTATTACTATGCACGCGAATCTCGCCGCGTATGAGGTCGTGAAAGATAATCTCTCCATCTTGAGGCATTTTAAAGCGAATGACCCAACGGTTGTTCTCTTTGAGCCATTTGGCTGCCTCGTCTGCCTCCATCCCAAGAGAGTTGTTCATCGTATGTCGCGAAAGTGGGCCATAAATAAAAGTTTCGCCCTTTTCCTCTGTCTCTTTGCGAAGCGCTTCAAGTGATTCGGCACTATCAAAGGCGTAGTAGGCGTTTCCTTGTGCCACCAATTGCTCCGCATAGTTGCGGTATAGCGCCTTGCGTTGTGACTGGCGGTAGGGAGCATGCGGATGTTGAATAGAAGGCTCTATGGCCATCTCACCATTTTCTAACACCCCTTCGGTAGGAGGTATTCCACACCACCTGAGCGACTCAATGATATACTCTTCGGCACCGGGTACAAAACGCTGTGAATCGGTATCCTCAATCCTGAGAATGAAATCTCCACCATGCTGTTTGGCAAAGAGATAATTAAAAAGAGCGGTTCTCACCCCGCCGACATGCAAAGGCCCTGTGGGACTTGGCGCAAAACGTACACGAATCTTTTTAAACATCAATCTTGGGTTTGGTGGATGTAGGAGTTATTAGCACTCAAAAACTGCTTCCCCCCTCGTACCTCCATCTTTAATGCGCTCACTTCGTTTGCCTTTTCATGGTTCTCCTCTAATTTTTTGCGCTGTCGCACAAAGGCGGGAATGTTTTCATAATCGGTGATCTTCTCTCCGGGCAAGAGTATCAACGCCGGTTTATCCTTTTTTACCGAAGGATGGGTAACTTCTGTGAACTTGGGAACAGGGCTTTCCACATAAAAGATGTTGTTTTCTTCGTTGACGGTGAACTCCCCGTGCGACTTGGGTGCAAAGGGCTCTTCCGGCTCTATAACTGTTTCTTTGCCAAAAACGATGCGCTCAACGAGCTCTTCGCCTGTTCTCAATGGGAGGGGCGGCAGACTTGACATGTTGAATCCGGTGGCCACTATGGTGATGTGAATGGCGTCTCCAATGGCGGGATCGCGAACGACTCCTCGCTTGAAGTTTGTTACCCCTCCTGTGAACTCTTTGATGTAGTCCATGATTTGGCGAAACTCAGTCATGCCAAGTTCTTTCTCTCCTCCCGAAGTGATATTGACCAAAACACTTCGGGCAGAGCGAAGGTCAACGTCGTTCAGTAGCGGAGAGGAGAATGCCTCCTCTACAGCCTTGAGGGCTCTTTTTTCTCCTGAAGCGCTGCCCGACCCCATCAACGCCATGCCGCTATCTCTCATCACCATCTTTACATCAGCAAAATCAACATTGATGTAACCATGGCGGGTAATGATCTCTGCGATACCCTTTACGGCGATATTGAGCACGTTGTCTGCCTTTGGGAACGCCTCAAAGATGGAGAGGTCTCCGAACACCTTGTAGAGTTTTTCATTATCAATAATCAGCAGAGAATCTGCATGTTTTTGCATTTCGTGGATGCCCTCCAGCGCCCGCCTCAAATACTCCTCTCCTTCGTCCCTAAAGGGGAGGGTGACTACGCCAACCGTGAGCAACCCCATTCCTTTGGCCACCTCTGCAATTACGGGCGCGGCGCCTGTACCGGTGCCACCGCCCATGCCGGCAACAATAAAGACCATTTCCGTAGCGCCTCCCAGATGTTGGGCAATCTTCTCTTTTGATTCAAAGGCGGCGTTACGCCCCAATTCAGGATCACAGCCCGCGCCGCGTCCTTTCGTGAGTTTTTCGCCCAATTGCAGTTTGTCGGGAATGGGGCTGTACTCAAGCGCTTGTGCATCAGTATTGCAAACGAGAAAACAGACGTCTTTGATTTCGGTGCGGAACATCTGGTTTACGGCGTTGCTTCCGCCACCGCCTACTCCAACCACTTTAATAATTGATCGGTTGTCTTCCCAGTTGATTGGTATTAAATCTTCCATTATGCGTCATTATCAAGGTCAAATATATCTTCAAGCCAAGAACGGCTACCCTCTTTTTCGGATTTTTTTCCCTTTGAGCTCGGGAGTTCACTTTCGGCTCGGTTTGGTGCCTTGGTCACTCTTTCTGCTTTGGGAAGCTTATGTACATCCGGCTTACGGAGGGCTCTTTTGTTAGCATCTGTTTTAAAGCCAAAGAGATCAACAAGCGAAAATGAGGATTTTTCCTCTCTCTGTTTGTCTCGACATTCAAAGCCCTTGAGTAGCAATCCCACTGCGCAGGAGTAGGCGCTTGCGTAAATTTCGAGACAAGTACCCTCTTCTAAGGGCTCCGGCTCGGCAATTCGTGCGTTATATCCCGTTTTGTATTTGGTGTAGGGCACCAAATCGTTCAAAAGGGCGCCACCGCCTGTGAGTACGATTCCGGAGTATAACCTTTCGGCATACCCCGAATTTTGAATCTCATAGAGAACGGCGTCCATGATCTCCGATACCCGCGCTTCAATAATGCTTGCCAATAATTTGAAGGAGATCTCCCTTGATTCGCCTCCTCCAGATCCGGGAATCACAATCGTTTTGTTGGAAGGGGCGAGGTCGGCATAGCAAGATCCGTATTGAATCTTCATCTCCTCTGCTTTGCGGAGTTGAACGCCGCATCCTTGACGGATATCTTCGGTGATTACGTTGCCCCCAAACGGGATAACGGCAGCGTGGCGAATTACATTGTCTTGATAGATCAACAGGTCGGTGGTGCCACCGCCAATATCAATCATGGCGACACCCAACTCCTTTTCATCCTCTCGCAAGACAGCGTGGGCAGAGGCTAACGGCTCCAAAATCAACTGTTCCAACTTGAGTCCTGCCCGTTCAATACAGCGGTTGGTGTTCTCTGCTGAGTGGGTTCTGCCGATAAAGAGGCGGTAGTTAGCCTCGATCTTCTTTCCCCTCATCCCCACAGGGTTGCTCAACTCCATATAGTCGTCAACGTGGTAGAACTGGGGAATCACGTGAAGCACCTGCTCTCCAGGCTCCACCCGAGAGGAGTACATATTCTGCTCCATCTTTTGAATCTCTTCCAAAGTAATCTCCTGTAAGTCGGGGTCGCGATTCACCCTGTTACATTCTGCCTGACTTCTAATGTTCTGTCCGGCGATACCCACATACACCTTTGATATTTTTCCCCTGATCTTCTGTTCAAGTTCTTCAATGCACGGCATCATGGCGTTCAACACATTCACTGTGTTCACCACTTCGCCGCGCATTACGCCTTGAGAGGGATTTTCACTGTACGCAATGACTTTGCATCCAAAAGGAGTTTTTTCTCCGACCAATCCCACCACTTTGGTGGTTCCGAGGTCTATAGCTGTAATGTAATTCATGTGTGGGTATTTTCAATGTTTATTTTCGACATACAATTTGGTTCTGATAGCGGAGGTCAATATAGGTATATTGATCCCAACCCTGTGAAGTGGAGACGGTAAGGTAGAAGGTATAGAGTTTTTGAAGTTTGGTTTCAAAGTTGTCGAGCGTTCCCAACATCACGGTGGTGTAAGTGCCTGCGCGCTGGATGATCTCGATGTTGTTGAGGTTGTGCACGTAGAGTTGTTCGATCTGTGCGTTCCAAAAGCGGTTGTTGCGGATAAAACTTCCAAAGCGATGCAGTTGGGCAATCCACTCCTCATTCTCCACAGGGATATCTCCCGACACCACCGGAACGTAAGCGGTTCTAAAGGGAACGGTGGGAAAGAGCGCTCCGGTATTGTCTAAATAGTAACTCCTGCGTCCCGCTTCTAACCTGAGAAGGGGTAACCGTTGGGCAATGCGGATCGTCAATACGCCATTCAACCGGGTATAGACTTCGCAAAAGCTGACGCCCTCCTCCTCTGCAATGAGTTGCTCCAATTGATAGAGGTTAATCTGATTCAATTTTTCGCCTGCAAGCATGATTCCTTTTTTCTCCAATATGGCATAAACATCCTCTGTGAGCACCAATTGGGCATTGACGCTATCAATGATTTGGATTTTCAGGCTTTGACATATCGTCTCGTCTCTTTTTTGCTCTACAATCATGCTGCTCAATGCAAAGTAAGCTCCTGCCACGAGAAAGAGGCAGGTAATACCAATAATTCGTAATACTTTGATAAAGATTCTTTTCATACACGCTCCTCCAATAGGGTTTTAATTTGTGGAACGATGCGGTCAATATCTCCGGCGCCCATAGTTACCAATACATCACTGGGATGGGTACGCAGGAAAGATAAAATATCTTCCTTTTGAATCAAATGTTTATGCGCTGATTTGACTTTGTTGAGCAACATTTCGGACGATACTCCCTCTATGGGTTCCTCTCTTGCTGGATAGATGGGAAGGAGGATCAATTCGTCCGACAAACCCAAACTCTTTCCAAAGGAGTCGGCAAAGTCGCGGGTGCGGGTATAAAGATGCGGCTGAAAGAGAAGGGTGATTTTGCGGCGGGGATAGATGCTTTTGACGGAGTGTAACGTTGCTGCAATCTCTTTTGGATGGTGGGCATAGTCGTCAATAAAGACGCAGTTGGGACGATTTACCAAAGTGTCAAAACGGCGCTCCACACCCTCAAAGGTGGAGAGCGCTTCTGTAATGAGCGCAGGAGTGATTCCGTTGAGGTAGGAGATTGCCGCTGCCGCCACTGCATTCTCCACATTGGCACGCCCGGGTAGAGAGAGGCGGCAATCCGGAACCACCTTGTCTAACAGATGAAGGGTAAAACGAGTGGTGCCGTCTTGTTCAATATGGAGTTGAGACGCCCAAAAGTGGGACTTTTGCTCTAAGGCGTAACGGTAACACTCTATGGGAGCGGCTGAAGGTATCGGTATATTGACTCCCTCCTTGATGACCAAAGCGCCGCCGAGTTTGATTTGGGAGATGAACTCCAAGAATGCTTTCTCTAACGTTTGGCAGTTTCCAAAGATATCTAAATGATCTGCATCCACCGCCGTTACTACCGCCATATTGGGGTGGAGTTGCAGGAAGGAGCGATCATATTCATCTGCCTCTGCCACCAGATAGGGACTGTGGCTCAAAAGGAGGTTGCTTCGATAGTTTTTGGAGATGCCGCCCAAAAAGGCGGTACATCCCACCTGTGCATGGGTAAAGATGTGCGCCAACAGGGTAGAGGTGGTGGTTTTTCCGTGTGTGCCCGCTACGGCAAGGCACACTTTGGAATGGGCGATTTCGCCCAACGCCTGTGCACGCTTTATGATGGTATATCCTCTCTCCTTTAAGAAGTTATATTCGGAATGGTCGTGAGGAACGGCGGGGGTGTAAATCACTAAGGTGTGCTCCCGATTTGCCAAAATGGAGGCGGGAATGGCGGCGGGGTTGTCGTCGAAGTGAATAGATATGCCCTCCCGCTCCAAAGCGGCGGTGATTTCGGATGGTGTGCGGTCGTACCCTGCCACAAAGAACCCTGCGTGCCTGTAGTAACGCGCAAGGGCGCTCATGCCGATGCCTCCGATGCCTATGAGATAGACTTGGTTGGATATATCAATTTGATTCATATCAGTTTAACAATCTCTTCAACAATCTCTTTTGTTGCATTCGGAAGGGCAAGCATACGAATATTGGTCTCCAACTGTATCCTCTTTTGGGAATCATTTGTCAATTCAAATGCGGTTTGCATCAGTTTGGCACCTGCCTCCTCTTCAGGAACGATCACGGCGGCGTTTTGAGAGACAAGCGCCATGGCATTCTTTGTCTGGTGGTCTTCGCTGACGTTGGGAGAGGGGACAAAGATGACCGCCTTTCCAACGATACAGAGTTCAGAAACTGTTCCTGCGCCGGAGCGAGTGATCACCACGTCAGCGGCAGCGTAGGCAAGATCCATACGATTGATAAAGGGGTGCAGATGAACATTCGGATGGGGATGTTCCGAGACAAACGCCTCCATCTCTTTTTTGTAGTACGCTCCGCATTGCCATATCAGGTCAATCTCCAACCCCTGACCGCCCTCTACCGACAACGCTCTTTTGACGCAATCGTTCAATGTACGCGCACCCAAACTTCCCCCCAGAATGAGGATACACTTGTGAGCGGGGTGAATATGGAAAAAAGCGCGTCCTTCTTCCCTAAGCGTTTCGGTGACAGGAACAATATTGCTTCGAACCGGATTTCCGGTGAGGCGGATCTTCTCTTTTGGAAAGAAACACTCCATATTGGAGTAGGCTACACATATCGTTTTTGCCCTCTTCGCGAGGATTTTGTTGGTGACGCCTGCGTAAAAATTTTGCTCTTGAATCAAATAGGGAATCCCCAAACGCGCCGCCACCCAAAGCAGAGGTCCGCTGGCGTATCCGCCCACGCCCACCGCTATATCAGGTTTGAAATCACGAATAATCTTTTGGGCATATCGTACACTTTTCCAAAGTTTCATGGGGAGTGTCACATTTTTGAGCCACGCTTTTCGTTGTAACCCTGCCATAGGTAACCCAATGATTTGGTACCCTGCTGCCGGAATCTTCTCCATCTCCATCCTTCCCATGGCACCCACAAAGAGGATATTTGCTTCAGGATATTGCTCTTTTACCTGATTGGCAATGGCAATGGCCGGAAAGATGTGCCCTCCGGTACCGCCTCCGCTTATGATTAGATTGAATGTCATAACGGCACCTCCTTTATCTCTTTGGTTTCGGATTTCTCTATGGTGCGACTGACGGCAAGGATGATTCCAAAGGCGGCGCTCACGGCAATGAATGAAGTGCCTCCAAGGCTCACCAACGGAAGCGTTTGCCCTGTTACAGGCAGCAGTCCCACATTTACACAGATATGTAGTATGGCTTGAAGCACAATGAGCAACCCTAAACCAATCACTAATATGGAGGAGAAACTTCGGGTACACCTTTTGGAAATGAGGTAGGTTCGATAAAAAAACCATAAGAAGAGAAAGAGTACGGCGCTCCCTCCCAAAATCCCGTACTCCTCAACAATGATGGCATAGATAAAGTCGTGATAAGGCTTGGGTAGAATAATGCGCTGGGTGCTGTTTCCTGGACCTTTGCCAAAAATTCCTCCGGATGCTATGGCAATCTTTGCGTGGTCTGCCTGAAAGGTGTCCCCCTTTTCATCGTCAGCAAAGGTGGTGATGCGCGATACTGCCGTCTCTATGCGCGGAAAGAGAGGCGTCCATTTGGCCAAAACCACCACCATAACCAATCCAACGAAGAATATCCCCATCATTTTTGAGATGTGTTTGAACGAGATGCCCGAAATGAGGAGGATAAGAAAGGCGGTACCTCCCAAAATAAGCCCGGCGGAGATGCTTCCCCACAGCATGAGCAACGTGAGGATGCCTAACGGAGCCATAAGATATAGGGCAAACTCCTTGAATGTATCAAATTTTCGATCTTCAATCGCCTTGGCCATATAGAGCACCATGGCCACTTTTACCACCTCAGACGGTTGAATGGAGAGACCCAAAAAGGAGATCCAGCGGGTGGCGTCATTGTAGGTAGTGCCCATGAAAATGGTGGCAGTCAATAGCCCAATGGCCACCACCATCCCCAAAAAGGAGAGTTTGCGATACCATCCTAAGGGGATAAGGTGACATACAAAGAGGGTGGCTATTCCAAACGTGACAAATCCGAGTTGTTTAAGGAGGAAAAAGGAGGATGTTTTGCCCTGATAAAACGCCAAAGAGGTGGTTGAGGAGTAAACGGCCGCCAAAGAGATGAGAGATAGCAACACAATGATGATCCAAATACCCTTATCTCCCCTGACAGACCTTCCAAGCGAGGGTTTTTGCAGAGGCGTTTGAGCCTGAAATGTAATATTGTTATCTATTTTTCCGTTCATTTCTAAAACCGTACATCATCTATAACTTTCTGATTGCTTTCTGAAATTGCTTGCCGCGATCTTCGTAGTTCTTAAAGAGGTCAAAGCTGGCGCAAGCGGGAGAGAGTAATACGGTATCTCCCGGTGATGCCCATTGATATGCTATTTTTACAGCGTCTGCGGCAGAGTGCACTTGGGTAATTTGAGGCACTTTGTTGGCAAAGTTTTCATATAGTTTGGCATTATCGACGCCCAAACAGATCAACCCCTTCACCTTCTCTTTGACCAACTCAAAGAGGAGGCTGTAGTCGTTTCCCTTGTCAATTCCTCCGGCAATCCAAACTACAGGTGTGTTCATACATTCGAGAGCATACCACGCTGCGTTTACGTTGGTGGCTTTGGAGTCGTTGATATAGAGCACTCCCCGAATCTTTCCCACCTCCTCTAAACGATGTTCAACCCCCTTAAAAGAAGCGAGACTGTTTCGGATCACTTCGTGACGGATATTCATCACCTGACCTGCCAACGCCGCAGCCATAGAGTTATAGACGTTATGCTTCCCTTGAAGCGCCAACTCGTTGATAAACATCTTAAATTCGTTTGGCCCATAATTGGAGACAATCAATCCCTCTTTGATATATGCGCCGTGTTCCTCTTTGTGCAGCTGACTGAAGGGTAATCTTTGCGCTTGCAACACAATCTTTTTGAGTTGCTCCACCGTTACCTCGTCGTCGGAACAGAAAATAAAGCAATCTTCGGGACGCATATTTTGGGTAATCCGAAACTTGGCGTTCACATATTTTTGCAAATCGTGGTTGTAACGGTCTAAGTGATCGGGCGTGATGTTTAACAGGATGGCCAAATCGGCCTTAAAGTCGTACATGTTGTCCAATTGAAAACTGCTCAACTCCAAAACATAAACATCGTGCTGCTGCGTAGCCACCTGATAGGCATAACTCTGCCCGATGTTCCCCGCCAATCCCACATTAAGTCCTGCATTTTTGAGGAGAAAGTAGATGAGCGAAGTGGTAGTGGTTTTTCCGTTGCTTCCTGTGATGCAGATTTTTTTAGCTTCATCATAACGGCCGGCGAACTCAATTTCGGAGATCACAGGTATTCCCCTGCGGAAAATCTCCTCCACTAAGGGGGTGGTGTCGGGGATGCCCGGGCTCTTAATCACCTCAGCCGCGTTTAGAATTTGCATTGGAGTGTGTTGCCTCTCTTCGTAGGAGATGGAGTGCTCTGTCAAGAGTGTTTTTGCCTGCTCCTGAAGCGTTCCTATATCAGAGAGAAAGACGTCAAAGCCTTTCTTCTTTGCTAAAACAGCAGCTCCCACACCGCTCTCTCCGCCTCCCAATATAACGACTCTCTCCATAGTTATCTGATTTTTAAGGTAACAACAGAAATGATGGCTAACAGTACGGCTACGATCCAAAATCGGGTGACAATTTTGGCTTCGGGTAAGATTTGCTTGGGCTTGGTGATGATGGCTTCAACGCCTCCCTTTTGGAAGTGGTGGTGTAGCGGCGCCATTTTAAACACGCGTTTGCCATGCGTCAATTTGTAATAGCCGACCTGTATCATTACAGACAGCGACTGTATAACGTATATGAGCCCGACGATCGCTAAAAACAGCGGTACTTTCAATATGATCGCAACGGACGCGACGAAGCCGCCCAATGCGAGCGAGCCTGTATCTCCCATTATAACCTTAGCGGGATGTGAATTAAAAATCAAAAAACCGAGCAGGCTGCCAGCCATAGCGCCGGCCGCCGTGAATAGCGGGCTGCCGGCGTAAAATGCGGCCAATGCCAAAAACACGGTTATGGCGCATGTCACGCCCGTATTTAAGCCGTCTAACCCATCTGTAAAATTCGATCCGTTCA
>Ga0082212_10008966_pt1 | contig 12961 bp, 9 predicted proteins | sample TergutNt197P3_FD_71548 | JGI IMG/M metagenome (GOLD analysis project Ga0082212, IMG submission 71548) | Neocapritermes taracua P3 segment gut microbial communities from Petit-Saut dam, French Guiana - Nt197 P3 | ecosystem: Host-associated > Arthropoda: Insects > Digestive system > Gut ... | reverse complement strand
CGCCGGATGAGGGACCATATGTCCAGCGGTGTGGAAGGATGTCGGGAGAAACCCCGCCGCGTATACGATTCGCAACTGTTACTGGTACGAAGCTGTCAAAGCGAGAAAGATATTGCCTTGTCGCAACTAGATGATCGTAACGGTATAAATCACGAGTCACAAAAGAACTGTCCAGAAATAAACTTTACAAGTGCTGCATTTATCTTGGTTGAAAGGCACTACCATTTGTGGATGGTTATTATACCTATATTTAACGCTCACATTTCACTGTTGTTTTTTGATGGCTTCTATATACCTGCTTGCTACTGATATCGGAGTCTTGATTTCATGACCGCAAATGTTCCATCGCGAGATCGAGTTGCGGGTCGTAATACGGTGCGGTGCCTTCCGGCACGAACGGTTTATTCGTATCAGGTGATTCGTGATCCGGCGTCACGGAATCGTTCGGCGGCAGTTCAATCATCGGGTTGCCGTCGTCGAGTAACATCTCCGAATCGTCCGGCGTTTCGAACGAGCCGGTCTTGACCTGTTCCATAAGACGCCCGATTTGCCGGTCGAGTTCTTCGCCGGGAATAATTCCCCGCAAATTGCGTATCTGGTACGTCACAGCCGACTGACGGTCTGACATTTCCACCGCGTAACCGTCGTTCGGAATCACGCCCCATTCGTCGTCCTCGGCCTTGTTGCCGCGATTGATGTTCTTTTCCGACGGGCGGATGTATTCGGCCTTCGTCAGGCGAAGCGACCCCATGTTGAGCGGGAGTTTCACCATTTCCTGCACCGTTCCTTTGCCGTAAGATCGCGTGCCAACCACGACCGCAATACCGTGATCCTGCAAACAGGCCGCAACGATTTCCGACGCACTGGCACTCATCGAATCCATGAGAACGACGACCGGTTTGTCCCACATCGCGATTCCCTGGGCGGTGATCGTGTCGGAAACATTCCGCTGTTTCGTTGTGACGATGGTGCCCTCGTTGAGAAAAAGATTGCACACGCCGACCGCCGCCGTCAAATAACCGCCGGGATTGCCACGCAGGTCAATGACGACCCCTTTGAGGTCGTTCAATTTTTTCAGTTCCTCAAGTGTTTTGGCTGCTTCCGACGCGGTCGAATCGCTGAACGTTTTATTAATAGCGAGGTAACCGATGTCTGGTGCGGTTTCGAGCGTGTAGCACCAACTCCCGTCCCGATTGAGGCGGTCGCCGATGACGCTGGGCAGGTGCATTCGTGCCCGTGTGACGGTCACTTCCGCTTCCCTGTCCGTTTCATGACCGATTTCCTGTTCCGTGTCGGTGCGTCGCACAAGCAGGGTGACTTGCGTGCCGGGATTGCCGCCGAGTTTGCGGGAAAGTTCCGGCGGCGACAGACCCGTGACATCTTCCCCTTCGATTTTGAGCAACAGGTCGCCGTATTGCACACCGGCTTCCAACGCGGGCGAGTTCGGCAGCGGGAAAAGCTGCACACCCTGAGACTCGTCCAACGGGACAAGCCATACGCCTAAGCCGACGAGCTGGTTTTCGATGCTGTCCCGGCTTTTTTGCTGTTGCGCCGCGTTTTCGTAGGCCGAATACTGATCGCCGTACTTGGTGCGGAGTTTCGCCGTCATGCCTTCGAGGGCACCTTCGAACAGGTCTTGTTCCGATGGCTTGGTCAAAGCGGTTTGTTGAATTCTGTGACAGGCGTTCAATAAAATTTGCTCGCGAATCGTCGTCCGCGACACACAAATCAGCGAAATAATGACGACGACCAAAATACCTCTGAGATTCGACAACGGCATAGGACAACCTGCGACTTGGATTCGTACAAAAAATGCAACAGTCTGGGAAATGAGAAATTGAAGTTTATTTACAATACACGTTTTTCGGCTTTTTGGCAAGAGATTTCGCTTAGGTAATGAATGTTTTTCAACAACGATTTTCATAAATACCGTACTTTTTTAGCCTTTGTGCTTGCCAGTCATAGCCGGGAATTTATAATGGGGAGAAATTACATAAATTTGTGGAGGATACCTGCATCCCGTAGAGATGCAACCTTCGGTTCTATCGAGGGACGCATTCCTACGAAATGCGAAGGAATAATATGGTATCTTTCTTTCTACCGAGAGATGCATTCCTAACGGAATGCTTTTTGAAAACAACTTTTTTATTGTCGTGTAATTTGTTGCAGAATAACACTTTAAAGTGTACTTTCATTTGTTATCTCAATTCAAAATATCCAACTCATGTTGTTTATCTTGCATAGAACCAAGACTACTCGCAACCCCTATTATATTATCGATAAATGAACCACCTTGAAAACCCGAACGAGCGTTACGCTTCATTACAACGCCAAATGATCATGATGATGGTCATGATGGCCATTTTCGTCATTATGATGCGCATGATGCGGCCAACGCAACCGCCGCCCAAGCAAAACAATGGCAATGTACGACAGGTTGATGTTGATGACGATCCCGACAACGATATTGCTGATGACGATATTGCTGACGACGATGAAACGGCGAGTGATGATCCCGTTGAGCCACTTGAGGTGCAACCGGCGTCTTACGTGACGCTTGGTTCCGCCGATCCGAAAAGTCCGTACAAGATGCTCGTCACGTTTTCCAGTCGTGGGGCAACCGTTCGGCAAATCGACATGAACAAGACGGAATACCGCGACACACAGGATTCGACTGGTTGGCTGGGGCAGATCGTCGTTGAGATGGCCGACATGCCCGACGGCGGTTGTCCCGTGCAAGTGGTCGGTCCGGGAACGCCGGCGGAAAAGGCGGGACTCAAGCCGGGTGACCTGATCGTTAAGCTCGACAACACGGACATTGCGTCGTTCGACGATTTGCGAAACGCCCTGCTTGCGACGAAACCGAATCAGACATGCACGCTGGTTGTCCAACGCGACGGGGCAACGCAACAGTTGAGCGTCAAACTGGCCCGGGCACCTCTTTCGATAGTGCGACCGGAAACGCCCGTGACCGATTTTGTATCTTACAGCAACCTGACCGGTTTGCACGCTTACGATGCGTTTCGTGATGCGCCGCTGTCGTTTGGGATGACCTTCGCACAAATCGACAACGCCAAGTTGCCGTTGCCGGAGTGCATTGATCCCGATGGCCGTCCCGCCCAATCGAAACTGGACACGCCGCGCGATACGACCATTGAAAACGAACTGTCGGGCGTCAATCTTCGCTCCGACCACTGGAAACTTGAATCGGCTACGGACACGCAGGTCGTGTTCATGCAAAAAGTCCCCCAATCGCGGCTCGAAGTGCGAAAGACTTATCGTTTGGAACCGGTCACAGACAAAGCCGATCCCGGTTATGCCCTGACGCTCACCATCGACATCACAAACACGGACACTCGCGACCACAAAATCGCGTATCTGCTTGACGGACCGTCGGGCTTGCCGATTCAGGGTGCCTGGTATGCTTCCGGTCGCAAGACGGGACCTGGTTGGTCAGGCTACGGAATGCGTGACCTCGTCTGGCAACTCCACGGTAAGACTTCCGATGTGGTAACCTGTAACACCATCGCAACCGATAACGGCAAAGAAACCCGGGTTGACCTTGCGACTCGCCAAAAATTATTAGATTTCATCGGCGTCGATACGCAATATTTCCAATGCACGATGATTACTGGCCAGGATGACGTGGAGGAATCAAACCTCGAATACGTCATCCCGATGCGGGTCGGAACTTACGCAAAAGCCTGGCCTACGGTCACGAACGTGTCGTTCCGATTGATCAGTGCCGAAAAAACTCTGCAACCGCAGGAAACACTTGTGCACGAATACACCATTTTCGCCGGTCCGAAGCAACCGGAAACGCTCGACGCTTACGGATTGCGCGACACCTTGTATTACGGTTGGTTCGCCTGGTTCGTCAAGCCGTTGCTCACACTTTTGCATGTGTTCTATTACTTCGTCGGCAGTTACGCTCTGGCGATTATCCTGCTGACAATTATTGTGCGGCTTTGCCTTTACCGGCTGAACCGCAAACAGATGCTCGGCATGATGCGAATGCAGGAAATGAAGCCGGAAATGGAGAAAATCACCGAAAAATATAAGGACGACATGCAGGCACGAAGCCAGGCACTTCAGGAATTGTACCGCAAACACAATTTCAACCCGCTCTCGGGTTGTTTGCCGATGATGCTCCAGTTGCCGATCCTGATCGCGCTATACAAGGCACTTTCGGTTGATGTCGAATTGTACGGTGCTTCGCTGTTGGGAAGCAGCGTTCGTTGGTGTTCCGACATGGCCGCCCCGGACAGACTTTGGGATTGGAGTCACCTTTGGATTTCGATGGGTTGGACGAGTTTCAACACGGGGGCAGGCATATTTGCGCTCGGCCCGTATTTGAACGTGCTGCCGATCATCACGATCATCCTGTTTATGGTGCAACAGGCCGTCATGATGCCGCCGCCGACCACAGACCAGGAAAAACAGATGCGCACCATGATGAAATTCATGATGATCTTCATGGCGTTTATGTTTTATAAGGTGCCGAGTGGTTTGTGCATTTATTTTATTGCCAGTTCGCTCTGGGGCTTTGTGGAAAAGAAGTTCCTGCCCAAGCCGGTCAAGCTGGGTGCCGACGGTAAAACGCCGCCTTCCGAAGTCATCGTGGACGACCGCAAACACGTCGTGCGTGCGGTTGATGACAGTAAGTCAAAAGACCATGAATCGAAAAAGAAAAAGAAGCACAAACAATCGCCGACCAACGAAAACGAACCGCAGGGTTTTTGGCAAGAGATAAAATCGCGTTGGAAGCAAGTTCTCGAAGAAGCCCAACACCGCCCCGGCGATTCGCAAAAACCGGGACGAAAACGCACTCGGAAAAAGTGAACTCCGTTACTCCCCAGGAACCTTCCTCATGGCAACCCCAGGAATTGTAATCACCTTTGACGGTCGCGGGAGTCGGCAGTACATGCCCGGTGAAACGCTGGCCGGAAGTTACCGTTTTGAGGCGTTGGGGGGTGAGACCATTCAGGCGGTCGAGGTTTCCGTCTTGTGGTTTACCGAAGGCAAAGGCACCGAAGACTTCGGCATCCACGAACACTGGCGACGTTCCGTTGCTGCCGGCGATTGGATCGACCCGCGACATCCCGGCAGGTTCAGCACGATTCTGCCGCACAGTCCGTTGACATATCACGGTATCATCGTCAAGGTACATTGGTGTGTCCGTGTGCGGGTTTTTCTCGATAACAACCGCGAAGTGGTCGATGAATTGCCTTTCCTGCTTGGTAACATCCCCGATGTAAGAACACTGAAACCTTAGTGTGGAATGTGGAGTTTGGAATGGATGATCTCGCATTGATTGGCTTCTCGGTGATTGCCGCATTATTCATCGCGTGGCTTGTCATGCAATTGCAAGCGACCGGGGGCGACCAAAGTGTTTTCCGCGTGCTTTTCCCGCCGCGCCGACAGAGAACCGTACCTTGGGGCGTCAATGTCATTCCTTTGGTGTTGGTGTTATACCTGCTGATGCCTTTTCTTGTCTATCCCCTGGTTCAGGAACTTCAGGTTTCAAACTTCAGGTTTCAGGAGGAAGTTTCGAACACCAACCCTGAAGCCGAAAAAGACCTCGCCGAGCAGCATTCCCTGACGATACTCATGCAAAAGAGCGGGCACAACCCGGTTGTCATTCTCGTCTGTTTTCTGGTGGCAGTCATTGTCGCACCTCTTGCGGAAGAATTTGTGTTTCGCGTCGTCATACAAGGCGGTATCGAAGCAACACTACGACGCGAATTTGGCCGCTCAGCATTGACAAAACGTCTGCCGATTTTGATCACGGCACTGTTCTTTGCGGCCGTTCATTTTCGTCCCAAACAGGAAATCGACCGAGCGTCCATCGACCAGACGTTTCAAATCATGACGGCCACCATGATTGGCAACCTGGCCACAGTTGCGGTGAGTATTGTGATTTTTCGCAACTTTTTTCGCATTCGTTGGAGCGACATCGGGCTGTGGGATTTCCGGCAAATCGGCCGTGATGCACTGGGGGCATTGCTCCTGCAATTGGCCATTCTCATCCCGATCGGCATCGTCATAATCACCGTCCAAACACTCGCAAAAACGCAATGGGCAACCGACCACGGCATCTCAAGCAACATGGTCGATCCGATTCCGCTGTTCCTGTTTGCCTTGGTTCTCGGGACGCTATACTACCGCACGCGACGCTTTGCATCGGTATTTTTCCTGCACGCATTTTTCAATTTGTGCAGTTTCCTTGCTTTGCTGTACGTGACTTTTGGCACCAAATGAAAGTATGGCTTTTGCCCAAAAGTAATATCCCCACTAGTATTGCGGCGGTCACGGCGTGACCGCCCTACCTTGGGTATAAAACTTTCTGGCGGAAACCTATAATCACCTTAAAACGAGAATTTGCAAAACCGTGATACTCATCGGCGCGACGGTGATGTACCCGGATGTATTGGCATCCAGGAATTTTCCGCCGTGCAGCACGGCAGCCGATTCCACAATGTCAATCTTTTGCTCCGCGCCGGGATCATTATGGGCCATCGGATCGCTGTTGGCGATTTCATATTTTCGTGCGAGGGTTGACAACCTGATCCCTGCGATTTCCAGCGTAAAATCAACCTTCTTATCCGTCGGGTTGACAATGCCGAGCGTCAACATCTGCTGATTTTCCATCAACGCTGCCGCGACATCGAAGGGTTGCGGTACTTCCGTCTTGAGCGGGATCACGCCGAAATGGTTGCGGTACAACTTGAGGGCAAGCCCCGTCGTTTCAAACTGAGCGTTCGTCTTATTCGTCTTGATGCAACCGATGACATTGACCGTCTGCGCATAGTTGGCCATTTCAAAAATGTCGCTGTTGCGGAAATACTCGTGTAAACCGGCGGCAATTCCGAGGCCGTCTTTCATAAAGTATCGCGTACCGAGTTCGCCGAAAACATGCTCGCCGTACCAATAGTTCCATTCGTCCAGGGCGATACGTATATTCTTGCCCTGCAATTCCGGGAAGTCTTCACGGTACTTGCGATGAGCATCGGCAATCCGCTTGACCGCTCGCGGCACGAGTGCGACGTGTTCGATCACGTTGTCCCGCTGTTGCACGTAAAAATGTTCGCTGACGAGGTCCATGTAATCGGTACACTGTCGCATGATGACTTCGTCCCATTTACCGACGGCTCCGACGGCAATCACCTTGACATTCGGGTCGAATTTGCGAAAGGCGTCCACAAATTGATTATGCTTCTCCGCGTATTGCTCGACCGGCATGTGACCGATTTGCCAATCGCCGTACATTTCGTTGCCGATTCCCCAAAACTTGACGTTGTACGGTTCGGCGTGGCCGTTTTGCACACGCAGTTTTCCCATTTCGCTGTCCGCCGGGCCGTTTGCGTATTGCAACTCGGCGAGTGCGTTATCGACTTCGCCCGCACCGGTGTTGACGGCAATGTACGGTTCGGTGCCGAGTTCCTTGCAGAAGGCCATAAACTCGTCCAGCCCGAAATCATTGTGCTCGACGCCGCGCCACGCCGGATTCTTGCGAGGCGGCCTGCGGTCGCGTTCACCCACACCGTCGCGCCAGTCATAACCGCTGACGAAATTACCGCCCGGCCAACGATAAATCGGCGAGTTCAGTTCCTTCAACAATTTCAGCGTATCGGCACGCATTCCGTTGATGTTGTCGGCAGGCATGAGAGAAACAGTACCGATGGTAACGCTGCCGGTTCCTTCAACGGTGATCGTGAGTTGCCCCTCTGCATCTGCGGGACCTTCAAACTCGAATTCCTGTCGGTAGTAATCTCCGCTCTTAACCGGGATGCGAATCATCTTGAACAGAGCGATTCTCCCGGCAAAGCGAGCGTCAAGCATAATGCGAACGTCTTTAATCTCCCCGTCGCATTTGAGCCAGAGGTAGCCGACATACTTTCGGTCTTTCTGGAATTCCAGGAATCGTTGCGTGATCGAACCGGTAAAATCATCTTCTTCGAGAACAATTTTCGGTGAGTGCTCGCCGCAGAACGGGTTATCCTTATCCATGACGACCTTGACATCAAGGCCAAACGTTTTCCACGGCGATTCTCGGGCATCAACGTCGTAGTAAAACTTACGGTCGGCCAGCATTTCCGCCCAGATACCGCCGTCAATGCAGCGACCCAAATGTTCGATGAACTGCCCGTAAATATACGGCGAAATTACCTCCCCTTTTTGCGCGGCGTCGATTTTGATTGTCGATTGTGCGTGAGTGTTTAGCGTCATGCCCAGTAAAACGGTCATTCCGGCCATCAACAGACATAAGTGGTTTCTTGATTTCATGTTGGTTCCTTTTTGTGAAAAATGAATATTAACGAATTGCGTTTGCCGGATTAACAACTCCATTCCGTCCCGCTTGGCCGGTCTTCGAGCGTAATACCCATGCCGGCGAGGTCTTTGCGGATTTTGTCGGCGGTCGCAAAATCCTTCGACTTCCGAGCCGCCGCTCGCAGTTCAATCAACAGCGTCATCAGTTTGCCGACCAGTTCGCTATTACCAGAGTTCTCTTCTTTCGGTGGCTCGAGGAACAAGCCGAGCGTCGAGGCCAACTCGCGCAACACATTGGTCCCATGCTTTAGTACAAAAATGGTTTGTTTTGTCTCACCACTCGTCACTCGCCACTCGCCACTCGCCACTCCTTCGCTTTCCAGCTTGTTGTCGTCAGCGAACTTGTTGAGCAACCGCAACAGGTCAAACAGCACGCCGATGGCTCCGCCGGTATTAAAATCGTCGTCCATCGCCTCCAAAAAACGGTTGCGTTGCTCGGCAATGGCCATGACCAGTTCGTGATTTTTCGGTTCGTAATTACCGTCGTTGCGTCGCGTCGGCGGTTCCAGCGAGTAAAACACTTCGCCGGTAATTCGGGCGTAACGCTTGAAAAAGCGATAAAACGTGTCGAGCGCAGTTTGAACCTCCTGCAACCGCTCGACGCTGTAATCAATCGGGCGGCGGTAATGCGATGAGAGCAAAAAGAAGCGGATCGTTTCGGGGTCGAACTGTTTCAGCATCTCGCTAAATGCGCTGGAACCTTTCGATTTGCTGATCTTGCCCGCTTCCTGCGACTGCAAATCACCGGCTTCGGCCTCACGCGTATTGCGTCCGCCGACTTTGCCGACTTCGTTCGATGCCTGCATCAGCCCGTTGTGCAACCAGTATTTTGCCATCGGACAACCGTGCCGCGATTCGCTCTGGGCGATTTCGTTTTCGTGATGCGGGAACACCAAATCCAGTCCGCCACCGTGTATGTCGAAAGTTTTGCCGAGCAACTCGCAACTCATGACGCTGCATTCGATGTGCCAGCCCGGTCGGCCTTTGCCCCACGGCGAATCCCATGACGGCTCACCGGGTTTGGCCGACTTCCAAAGGGCAAAATCGAATGGCGAGTGCTTCTGCCCGACTGTGCTGCCGCCTTCGCCTTGCAATTGGTCGAGACTGCGGTGCGACAATTTGCCGTAATCGTCGTCGCGTGTCACGTCAAAATACACATCGCTGTGTTGCGGGTCGCAGTCGCGCTGCTCCCTTCCCGCCGCAGAATAAGCAAACCCTTTGGCGATCAAATCGGCGATAAACCCGATAATCTGCGGCATGTATTCCGTCACTTTGGGAAAATGATCGACGTTTGCCCGAACACCCATTGCGTCGAGGTTTCGCATGTAATCCGCCGTCATTTCCTCCGCAACCGCCGCCATCGACATATTTCGCGTATTCGCCTCGGCGATGAGCTTGTCGTCAACGTCCGTAATATTAATGACAAACGTGACATCGTAACCGTTATAAACGAGGTAGCGTTTGATCGTGTCAAAAATTACCGGCCCAACCATGTGCCCGATGTGGCTCGGCTTGTAAACCGTCGGGCCGCAAAGGTATATCCCCACTTTACCCGGCAAAACGGGCTGAAACTCTTCCTTGGTTTTGGTCAGTGTGCTATAAACGCGAATCATGGCCGGCCTGATGCTCCTGAGAATAATGAAACGGGAAATATTCATACATTATACCACAATGCCGCCAATGGGAAAAGGCAAGAAAAAAAGGTGGGAGGCAATACCCATTGAAGCACTTTTTCCAACTGTTGCATAGCCAAAAGAATTTTGATAGAATCATTTCTATCGCATTGACCGTTTCTCGTAACCCATTTTGAAAGGAACAGTATCATGTCAGAAACCCAACGACGCGATTTTCTCAAACAGTCCGCTCTCACGCTTTCCGGTGCTCTCAGTACCGGAGTCGTTGCAGCGACCATGGCTTCCACCGCTACGGCTCAAACAACAGCCGTACAGAAACGCAAAATCATCGGAATTAACACCAGTCACCGTGCAGGCAAAACTTGTGCGGAGTCGATCAAAATTGTTTTTGACGCTATTCGTGCGGCGGATGAGACGCTGGAAACGGAGCTTCTGGAACTTGCCACAATGAATTTCGGCTTTCCCGTCGTCGGTGGCGACCAGCCGGCCGATGATTTGGACGACGTCCTTGCCAAAATCACTGCCGCCGATTGTGTCGGTATTGTTGTGGCTTCACCGGTTTACTTCGGCCTCCCCTCGGCGCGATGTGTCGCGCTCATTGACCGTCTCAGCCCGATTCGCCGAGTTTGGGGACTGAAGAATAAGATTCTCGGCCTGGTTGCCGTGGCCGCCGGTCGAAACGGCGGTCAGGAAACCGTGTTGCATGCGATGTCGAACTCTCTGGTCGCCCAGCAAATGATTCTTGCCGTCGATGGCCCGCCGACCTCCCACTGGGGCGGTACGCTTTGGAATCAAGGCGACACCGTTGCCGCCGACGAACCGGGAAGTGCCACCGCCAAAAACCTGGGAACCCGAATCGCCGAACTCGCAAAAATGGTCTGACCGACACGTATTTACGGTGTAAGGCTTCCGCTGGAATGTTTTATTCCCAAGGTAGGGCGGTCACGCCGTGACCGCCGCCGCGTCGGTTAGGGTCTATTACTTTTACTTTTTGGCGAAAGTTTTAAGCTGTTCAAATCAGAGACGCGGTGGTAACGGAGCGGTCGAAGCGGTGTTGAGTTTCATCCCGACCGCTTTGCGCTATTACGCTCTTTCCTTAAACGCCTTGACCATCATGGGGATGACGGTTTTGAGGTCGCCGACGATGCCGTAGTGAGCAACGCTGAAAATCGGGGCGTCTTTGTCGGTGTTGATAGCGATGATTTTGGCCGATTCTTCCATGCCGGCTCGATGTTGTATTGCGCCGCTGATGCCGACCGCGATATACAAAGCCGGTCGCACAGTCGTGCCCGTTTGGCCGATTTGATGCTCGTGGCCGATGTAACCGCTGTCCACCGCCGCGCGACTTGCCCCGACCGCCCCGCCGACCACACCGGCCAGCTCGTAAACCAGATCAAAATTTTCCTTGCTCCCGACACCCGCTCCGCCGGCAACGATGATGCGTGCCCCCTTGAGGTTCAGTTGACGCTTTTCGACATGCCGCTTGATGACCTCGACGACGAACAGCGTGTCGTCCAGCACCGGTTGCTCGGTGAAAACGTTGCCCTTGCGGTTCAGGTCAGGTTCCAACATCGGCATAACCCCTTCGCGCACCGTTGCCATTTGCGGCCACTGATCGTAATTGACGATGGTTGCGATGATGTTCCCGCCGAAGGCAGGGCGAATTTGCAACAAAAGGTTTTTATGTGTTTCCTTTGTCCGGGCATCGGTCACATCGTTGATTTCGAGGTCGGTGCAGTCGGCGGTCATGCCGGAACGCGTTGCCGACGCCACACGCGGAGCAAGGTCGCGACCGATGTTCGTCGCCCCGTACAACACGATCTGCGGTTTGTGCTTCGTGATGAGATCGACGAGCACCTTTGCGTAGGGATCGGTGCGAAAATACTCCAGCCGGTCGTCTTCGACGAGATACACGTTATCGACCCCTTGTGCGATGAGCCGCCGCGCGTTCGGCGACACGTTTTTGCCGGGCAACACTGCTCCGACGCTCACACCAAGCCGGTCGGCCAGTTTCCTCGCCCGCCCGCAAAGCTCCAGTGACACGTCATGCAATTCCCCGTCCTGCTGCTCCGCAAAGACCCAAACTTCCCCGTTCGTGTTTTTTTCTATCATGGTATGTTAATTGTTAAATAATGAGTGATGAGTCCAAATTGTTTGTTTAATGATCTAACCTTCAAAAACGATCCTGGAAAATTCATCCCTTGTCGTCGCAGTCAAAGCGTTGACGGCACGATCCAAACCCTTGTCGCAACGGACCAATTTATCATGGATCGTTTTTGAAATAATTTCACGCATCCGGGCAGGATCACCTTTAACGTTGTGGGGATGTTCAAAATGGTAAGCCATTCCAAGGTGAACCATTTTTCTTCTTGTCAATCCGGCATTATCCAATCGGTGGGCAATTTCCCCATCCTCGTCGCCATGTCCAATAAACAGTTCATTAAAACCGTTAATTCGTTCGATATCGTCACGCCAAGCAGCAAAATTAGCACTGGCCATGCCGCCATGCTTGTGAAATCCCGACAAAAAACGGGATCGAATCGCGTTTAGCTTTTTATGTGTTCCCCAGCTGAAAACGGATATGCGGCCGTCATGAGTACGTAAAATAAACTCCTTCCTTTTGGGAAGAATATTGACTCTCGTTCCAACAACATATATCCCTCTCATATTACCCTTCCCCCATTTTCCAGCAAAGGAAAGATGATCCTCGACAAAAAATTTATTCAAGTAGCAATCGCCGTCCAGGAATATCAAAAAATCTCCCGAAGAAGCGGCTATGGCGTTGTTGCGTGAACGCGCGGCCCGAAACCCCAAATTCACTTGCCAAGTATGTAGCATTGGAACAGGCGAGATTTTGGCGACTTGAAAAATCATTTCAGCCGTATCGTCCCGAGAACCGTCGTCAGCAACGACAATTTCATCCGGCATCACCGTTTGATTCAAAGCCGTTTCCAAAACGAAATGCAGAATATCCTTGTTGTTATACGTCGTAATGA
>Ga0082212_10008965_pt1 | contig 12962 bp, 6 predicted proteins | sample TergutNt197P3_FD_71548 | JGI IMG/M metagenome (GOLD analysis project Ga0082212, IMG submission 71548) | Neocapritermes taracua P3 segment gut microbial communities from Petit-Saut dam, French Guiana - Nt197 P3 | ecosystem: Host-associated > Arthropoda: Insects > Digestive system > Gut ... | reverse complement strand
AATCCGTTGCAATCGCCGAGCAAGTGATTCAAAGCGGCTTCTCCCGCATGACCGAAGGGAGAATGACCAATATCGTGGAGTAGTGCGGCGGCTTCGATGAGGTCTTCGTTGAGTTGCAATGCTCTACCGAGTGTTCGGGCAACACCAACGACTTCCATTGTGTGGGTCAGCCGAGTACGATGATAATCACCGAATTCGGCGGTGAAAACCTGCATCTTTTCGCTGAGTCGGCGGAAGGCGGCGCAGTGGATAATGCGGTCTCGATCACGTTGAAATGCCCCGCGATACGGATGTGACGGTTCAGGATAACGTCGTCCCGCTGACTTCGCAGTCGGAAACGCATAGAATGCCAAAGGAAAAGGATCAAAATATGTCAAGGAAACAATCGAAACGAGAACGGATACCGAATTATACCACAGAGAAGTAGCGACGCTTACGCCTTTCATCGTTGCTCGGCGATTCAAGCAGATGGGGATATCGCTAACTGCTGAACGGTTTTTTCGATAGCCGTGAGAAACAATGCTCATAGTAATTTCTTGCAAATTTTCCTTTTTTCGCTAGAATGATTCCTCCATGACCAAACACATTTTCATCACCGGCGGAGTCGTCAGTTCGCTCGGCAAAGGACTCACCTCTGCATCACTCGGTATGCTTCTTGAAGCACGCGGACTCTCCATCCGTATGCAGAAACTCGATCCCTATCTGAACATCGATCCGGGTTTGATGAGTCCCTTCCAGCACGGCGAAGTGTATGTTCTTGACGACGGTACCGAAGCCGACCTCGATTTGGGACACTACGAACGCTTTACCAACAGTCCGCTCACGAAAAACAGCAGTTTGACCGCAGGGAAGATTTACCGTAATGTCCTCCGCCGGGAACGAAAAGGAAAATATCACGGCAAGACCATCCAAGTCATTCCGCACATTACCAACGAAATCAAACGGGCAATTCGAAGTCTGCGAGGAGACGATGTCGATGTGGTGCTGACCGAAATCGGCGGCACCGTCGGCGACATCGAAAGTTTGCCCTTTTTGGAAGCGATTCGGCAATTTGCCCTCGATGTCGGTCGGGAAAATTGCCTGTTTTTGCACTTGACGTTGATCCCGTTTCTCCAATCGTCGGGAGAACTTAAAACAAAACCGACACAACATTCCGTCGGTCGGCTTCGGCAGATTGGTATCCAACCCGACATTTTGATTTGTAGGACGGAACACAGCATTAGTGATGCCGAACGGAATAAAATCGCCCTGTTTTGCAATTTGGAAAGTCGATATGTCATTGAAGAAAAGGATGCCGAGTTTTCGATTTACGAAGTTCCTATCGTCTTGCAACAACAGGGACTCGACCAGCGGGTCGTGGATTTCTTGTGGAAGGAAAACAATTCCCCTCCCGTGGAGGGGTGGCATTTTGCGCAGCAAAATGACGGGGTGGTTCCTGACGCACCAATGACCACCCCGCCGCTGCGCGGCACCCCTCCAAAGGAGGGGAATAGGGCGGATTTAACCGCTTGGAACGAGATGCTCGACCGGCTCCGCAATCCGTTGCACGAAGTTACCATTGCAGTCGTCGGAAAATATGCCAAGCACAAGGACGCTTACAAATCGATTTACGAAGCACTCGATCATGCGGGGATCAAGCACCGAACGAAGGTTCGCATCGAGAGAATTCCCAGCGATAAACTGAACCTGTCGAAGTTGGAAAACGCAGACGGCATTTTGGTTGCCGATGGATTGGGAGACGAAGACGAGGCAAATGTCTCCAGACACCTCGCTGCCATTCGGTTTGCCCGCGAACAGCGAATTCCTTTTTTCGGCATTGATATTGGAATGCAAAGTGCAGTGATTGAGTTCACGCTGAATAGGGCTGGGTACAGTCAAGCCCAATTCTCGTCGGGAGACACGGTGCGCCGCGGACAACAGCCAATAGTGCTTTCTGCCAAGAGCAAGGCGTTTGCTTGTTATGGACAATCGGACATTGCGGAACGGCATCGTTGCCAACTCGTATTCAATAACGAGTTCCGCGAGCAATTACAGAACGCCGGTTTGCTGATTGCCGGTACGAGTTCCGATGATGCGTTCGTGGAAGTGATTGAGATACCGGGTCATCCCTGGTTTGTAGCGGTGCAGTTTCATCCTGAATTCAAGTCGCAACCGACGGTTCCACATCCGTTGTTTGCCGGTTTCGTAGAAGCGGCAAGTGCGAATAAATTGTGTTGACTGTGGTATAATTGGTCACGGTCAATTATTTTTTACGAATCTATGCAATCTTATTCCACGCTTACAGTTGACGGTAAAATTTACAATTTTTGTCCTCTCGACTCACTCGGCATTGATATTTTCACACTTCCCTATTCCATTCGTATTCTCCTCGAATCGGTATTGCGGAACTGTGGTAGCTCACAAATTACCGAACAAGACGTAAAAAATCTCGCTGCTTGGAACGCCCAAACCCTTGCTGATATTGAAGTTCCATTTAAACCCGCTAGAGTGATTCTCCAGGATTTTACCGGTGTGCCTGCGGTTGTCGATCTCGCTACGATGCGGTCTGCCATGTCTGAAATCGGCAACGATCCCCAAAAAATCAACCCACTCATCCCGGTCGATTTGGTCATCGATCACTCAATACAAACCGACCATGCTGGTTCGCCTGATGCCCTCGAGAAAAATTCTGCTCTCGAATTTGAACGCAACGCTGAACGTTATGCTTTGCTCCACTGGGGACAGAAATCGCTCGACAATTTCCGGGTTGTGCCACCGTCGGCGGGTATTATTCATCAGATCAATCTTGAATTTCTTGCCGATGTCGTACACTGTCAGAAGACCGCCCTCACAACAACTCTTGCCCATGGGGCACACGCGGAGGAAGGAGATGTGATCAATCTGCTCTATCCTGACTCCGTTTTGGGGACGGATTCGCATACGGTAATGATTAACGGACTCGGCGTACTCGGCTGGGGAGTCGGCGGTATTGAAGCCGAAGCCGTGATGTTGGGACAACCTTATTACATGCTTGCTCCGCAAGTCGTCGGCATGGAACTGACCGGTTCGCTTCCCGTCGGTGTTACTGCCACCGATTTGGTTTTGACGCTAACCGAACTATTTCGCAAGGAAGGAGTCGTCGGAAAATTCGTCGAATATTTTGGTACAGGAGCGACAAATATGCCTCTTACTGACCGCGCGGTGCTTGCTAATATGGCACCTGAATACGGAGCAACAATGGGTTTCTTTCCGGTCGATGACAACACATTGCAATTTCTCCGCAACACTGGACGCGATCCACACCAAATTTCCATCGTCCAAGCCTATTGCAAAGCACAACATCTTTTCCGAATGCCGGAGATGCAGACTCCGATGTATTCTAAAGTGTTGTCGTTTGATCTTTCGGAAGTCGAAATGTGTGTGGCAGGACCGAAGCGTCCGCAAGATCGCATTCCGCTTTCGCAGTTGAAGACGTCGGTCACGGCGTTGATGTCCTCCTCTTCTTCGAGGTGAGGAAGAAAACTGAATGGAAATTCAACACAAAAGACTTGTGGCAACTATATCGTAATCTCACTGTATCGACATAGGGGGGTGCCTCTAAAACCCATTGTGTGTACATTTTATTGGATTGTTCTCCTCTCTGCTCCCTGTGCGTTTTTCTTCGTCCCTTGCTCCTATGCTTGCGCAGAAAGAATTTTCCCTAGTTTTTTTGCTCCCGCAGGGTACGTTTCATAATTTTCCCTGTCGAGTTTTTCGGCATTTGTTCCAAAAATTCAATCGTTTTCGGACATTTATAGAGTGCTAAGCGATCCCTACAATATTTTTGTAGTTCCAACGTCGTTACACTTGCTCCCGAAACAACTGTTACAAACGCCACAACATTTTCACTCAACGTCTTGTCAGGAATTCCCACAACCGCCGCTTCCGATACGGCTGGATGATGATGTAGTACCTCCTCTATCTCTCGCGGATAAATGTTCATTCCGCCCCGAATGATAACATCCTTCGCTCTGTCCACGATGTAAAAATATCGATCCGCATCCATTTTGGCAATATCGCCGCTACGAAACCAACCGCCGTCAAGAAACGCCGCCGCGGTCGCAACAGAGTCTTTGTAATACCCTTTCATTACATTGTGTCCGCGAATCACTAATTCGCCGACTTCTTCGACTTCGGCAAATGTTCCGTCATCCCGAACGATCCGAACCTGCGTTCCGCGAAATTCGGGACCGATAGATCCCGGCTTATTTAATGCATTACCCACTGGTGTCATACAAGCAACCGGGCTCGTTTCCGACAATCCGTATCCTTCGTTGATTTTGATACCGAAAACTTCTGCAAATTCGTGAAACACTGATACGGGCATCGACGCACCGCCGCTCACCGCTACTTCGAGCGACGCAAGATCATAACGGTAACGCCGCTGAGTTTGTAAAATTAAATTATACATTGTTGGCACGGCGGCGATGTGTGTTGCCCCATTTTTTCCCATCTCGTCGAGAACCCGACGGGGTTCAAATTGCGGAATCATCACCATTTTTGCTCCCGACATTATGGACGCATTTTGAATTGCTGTTTGACCAAACGTATGAAACAGGGGCAAAACAGCAACTGTTACACTCGTCGGCTGGATGTCCAATGCTCGCGGCTCCGTAGTATAAAGGGCGTTTGAATAGATATTGAACTGACTCAATTCGACTCCTTTGGACTTGCCGGTTGTGCCCGATGTGTACAAAATAACGGCAGAGTCGTCCGGCGATGTCTGGCAACAATCGACAGTACCAGGCATTTCAACGGTTAACTCGTCAAGAAGGAGTCGGGACTTGCCGTTACTTTTGGGAAGCAGGGCTGGCGGCAGTGTTTTCCGGTCTGTGCCAACGAAAAACAATTTACGGCAGGAATCAATTTGTTCAAAAGCATCTGCACCTTTTTCGGCGAGGGAGTGCCAAACGACCATGAATTGTGCGTCAGAGTGTTCGAGCAGACTGGCAATCTCGTTCGGTAAAAATAGTGTGTTAATAGGAACCACCACACCGCCGACTCGAAGTACAGCATAATAAACGGCAGTGAATTCGGGAACGTTCGGTGCGAGAAGAGCAACGTGATCCCCTTTTTTCAACCCTTGTGCAAGAAGAACTTCTGCAATTTGGGCAGTCCAGCGGTCCAAATCAGCAAAGGTGAATGATCGATCTTCGCACACGATCGCTAGTCGATCTGCAAACCGTGCAGCAGAATCCAAAAGACATGATACAATATTTAAGCCCATTGGAGGTTGAGATAGTTCCATCCCTAGAAGGTATCACTGACTGTACCCATTTTACCGTTTTTTTGGAAAAAACAAGGTACTACCTGTAAAAATCGCAAAATTAAAAGGACGTATGAAGCCAATTGCGCAAGCAAGTTTGAACAAACAGGCAAATGATTTTCACTTTCCCGCCGACACTCGTACTTGTTCGACGGGAATTATTCCCGACTTGACATCAAGCGTTGCCTTGCCGTCCTTAAAGATGACCGTCCCAAAACCGCTGTTCGTCGAAAGGAATGAACGGAAATCTCCCACCTGCGAATCAACATACAACGTCTTCGTCACAGCATCATAACGAACGCCTGTCAGTCCTTGCAGCAAACCGTAACTTGCCAATGCTCGGGCATACCAATGTCCGCACTCGTATTCGTTAAACGGATTCCGCCGCACTCCATCATGCCGCTTCCGCAATGTCCGAACAATGTCCAATCCTTCATCGACACAACCGAACATCATCAAGTGCGAGGCAACTTGATATTCGATGCCCGTCCAAACTTCATCACTGTACACGAACGGAATCATCGGTTTTTCGCCTCGGGGCCAACTACACAGGAGCAATCCGCCGTCGGTTCCCATCGCATAAGTCGGTCGCTGCGGATTACTGTGCTCCGATAAATTCTCTCGCATATTGTATTTATAAACCGACAAGAGATGCGATTTGACCCGATCCTGCGCAACTTCATCGACACGGAATCCTGCCGTCTCCGCCATCCAAAAACCGAGGACACCATCGGATAAACAGCCCGTCCCATATTGGTATTTCGGTCCTTGTTCGTTGACGATTCTGGCGATTTCCCTGTATCCGCCGACAGATTGATCATTCGGATTGAGCGTACCAAAATTGCGTTTCAATCCTTCCTTTTGCACGATTTGGATGAAGTATTCGCCGTTGAAGAGTTCCTTTTCCATGCGTGCTGCACCGGCTTCGAGCAGTTTTTCGTACAGTTTCACGTTTTCGCCTTCGTCGCCAAGAGTCTTGCCCATTTCGACTGCCGCCCGCAGTGCCGCCAGATAAAAACTACCGCAGTGTCCGTCCGGTCCGTAATAGTCGATGTCATACGTATTATGATGAACCTCTTCGAGCAAACCCGTGTGTCGAGGATCATATTTTTCGATGGCGTAATTCAGGGCGAGTTGAACGCGTTGCCAATAAAGCCGGAGCCAATCGGTATTGCCGACAATTCTCCATTCGCGATAGACTTTGATGATGCCGCCGAGTTGTCCGTCCGATGCATCGAATTGTCCGCCTCCCGGTGCGAGGGGCAGATTGACACGGAACGCCTGACGACCGGTTGTATCCATTCCTTCAAAATACTCCGTTTGCCGCAGTCCGCGTTCCAATTCGGGAAAGAGATGCGGAATTGCCTGTGCATAATTCCAAACGTGTGTACAACTTCCGGGACAACATCCGCCGCCGTCGCCGCAACCTTCGTAAACCCAGAGTCTTCCGTCATGTTGCCGAAGTACCGTCGGCGATTTCAAAATTGTCAGATTTGCCGCAACGGCTTCAATGACTTCCGGTGGCAACGTCGTATCGTAGAACGCATCACGAAATTTTTCGCTACGCAATCGAAGCAGTGCGTAATTCTCTTTCCAAAACTTGGCAACCTCGTGAACCGACTGAAATTTTGTGGAGTACCAGGGCGTATATGTGTCGGGAATGTCCTGTGGGGCAACGAGCAAGTCGGTTGGGCAACACACACCGCCCGGACAACATTCTTGTTCCGCTCCCTCTTCGATAACGATTGGTAGGTTTTCCGCTTTCCACGGAGCATAATCGTTGCGCTCAAAATCGTCAATCACCAAGACACGTCGTTCATCCGTGATGATATTGTTTCCGGTTCCGGTCATCAGGTCGGCAATCTGTTCATCGCTCTGGATGATATGATCGAGGTTAATGTGTCCCCAGCCGTCGGACTGATCGTCCACAATTTTGAAGACAGCCTTCTTTCCGACAAATTCCGACACATCAAAGGTTGCCCATTCGAGATATTCTTGATTTTTTCCAGAGGCGGATCGGACTTTGTTGCCGTCGATGTGGAGTTGAAACGAACATTCAGAACCGCCACCGATGAGAAAGTGTACGTATTTTTTCGTCAACGTTACTTCCGGCGAGGCGAGTATTCCCATTGGAGCGTCGCCGCTCGGATCGTATGTGTTGACAAGTTTTCTGCCAAGAAATCCCGTGATGGGTTGCTGTCCTTCTACTGCTCCGCTGGAAGGTCCTCTCGAAAAAAGCGGTCGAGAGTCGTTGGTACGGCGACCCGATACGATATTGGTTTCTGGGGCATACCACGCAACAAGCAACCGAATAGTCTTTGTTTCGCCCGGATTCAACGTCAACGGGGCGACAATCGTTGCTCCCGGCGAACGTGATGAAACCGGTGCGGATTCGATGATTCGTCCCTTTTCGACGTTATCCCAAGCGACGGTCAGCGCATCCCACCAACCGCCCCGAAACCAGCAGTGATCGACGGCGACTTTGTCGAGTCCGCCTGCCGACGTGTCGATGAAGAACGCTAACGCTCCCTTTGTTTCCCGATTACTTGAATCTGCCGATCTATAAAGTACGAAACCGTTTTCTATCGAATCGATGGAACCGTTGCGATCCAAGATGTTCGGCGAATTGAACGAAAAAATCGCTTTGACCGGTTTGTCGGTAGGATTGTTCAAGGCGTATTCCAATGCGCCGATGGGCAAACTGGACGAGTCGGCATCGCCCGGAGTGAAGGGGCTCCAACCAGTGATTTCGGCTTTCAACGGCATCTTGGCATCGGGAGCAAGCGAAACAGTGCAGAAGGGGAATTGTGCGTTGAACGTACAATTTTTGAATCGCGGCAATCCGTAAGTGGTACCGGAGCCGCCGTTGCCGGTTCCTTCTCGTCCAAAGTATTTCCAGTCGGGAATGGGTCCTTCAATGACTCTGGCAACGTTCTGCTCTGGTGTGTTGCCGAGTACGCAAACGGCAGCGAAGCATGGGGGTTCGTTGAGGAATCCCATGACATTTTGTACGGAGAGGTGCGAAATGGTGCCGGTTCCTTCGAGGCAAAACATACCCGTTCCCATTCCGCCGATGGGAAAGGCGACTCGGTTTAGATTGGCGTTGGTGTAAGTTCCGTTTGGAAAATGTTCTGCCGAGACTTTTTCGAGAAATAACACGGCAAAGAGAAGAGCAATGACGAAGGTCGTTTTTCGCATGGTTGGAAAAAATTGTGAATATCGAGGGTAACGAGATGCCGTTATTGTACATTGGAAATCGCCTCCATGCTACCCGAGAGGAATAGAAAATGAGTTTATGCTGATGGAAAATCGGCGACGCTACGGTATATTGGAAACCGTGATTCACTCCCCGTTGTGCGGTTAAAAAAAACGTGTAAAACAAGAGCATATTCTTTCTCTCGTTTCTGTCAAAAAATGATGCGAGCCGTTGTTTATCATGCTCCCGGAGACATTCGGGTTGAAGAGATTGCGAAACCCCCATGCGGTCGAGGAGAATTGTTGGTGCGCGTCGATGCGTGCGCCGTATGCGGAACGGATTTGAAAAGCCGGCAGCACGGTAATCCCCGTATCAAAGCACCGCTCGTCATGGGACACGAATTCACAGGAATTATTGAAGAGGTTTCCGCAGAAGCGTTCGGCAATTTTCTGCCCGGCGACCGTGTGGTGATGGCAACCAGTGTGGCGTGCGGACAATGTTTTTACTGCCGGCGCGGTTGGCGGAATCTGTGCGAAAGTCTTGCTCCGATGGGATTTTCCTATCCCGGCGGCATGGCGGAATATGTTGCTATTCCCGCTCTCGCACTGGAAGGAGGACACGTCATCAAGGTTCCGCAAAACGTTGAGGCAAAATGTGCTGCACTGGCGGAGCCGGTCAGTTGTGCCGTCAACAGCGTTCGGCAATGCGGCGTTCAACAGGGAGACACCGTTCTCGTGATGGGTGCGGGTCCGATGGGATTGCTCAACGCTCTCGTTGCCCGCGCCACCGGAGCGCAGGTCGTGTTACTGTCCGAACCCAATCCTTTGCGCCGTGAACAAGCGGAACAATTTGATCTGGATCGAATTATTGATCCCGAAACGGAAGATGTGCGGAAGATTGTCTGCGATGCTACCGACGGTCGAGGAGCGGATGTCGTGATTGTGGCGGCTCCCGCAATTTCTCCGCAGGAACAAGCAATTTCGCTTGTCCGTCGGCATGGAACGGTATGCCTTTTTGCGTCATTGCCTGTCGGCAAGAGTGCGCTCACGTTCGATAGCCGAACGTTGCATTACGGTGAAATTCGGCTGATTGGCAGTAGCGATTCCACGCCGGAGCATGTCAGCGAAGCGGTGTCGATGATTGCGTCGAAGCGGATTCCTGCCGAAAAAATCGCATCGCATTGCCTTCCGTTGAATGAAATCGAACACGCTTTTGAATTGATGATCAGCGGAGCGGCATTACGCGTCGTATTGCTTTGCCGCTGACTGCTCCGCTTCGGGTAGTATCATTATACTCCCCATTACCGCACACCAAATGTATGCACCGTCGTTGTGCGATAAACCTCTCCCGGTCGCAATACCGTACTCGGAAACTTCGGCTGATTCGGCGAATCTGGATAATGCTGCGTCTCCAAGCAAAACGCCCCATGCTTGTCGTAAGCATAACCATGCGCCTTCAACGAACCATTGAAGAAGTTCCCCGCATAGAGTTGCACACCCGGCTCCGTCGTGTCCACCCGCATCACTCTGCCGCTCGTCGGTTCATACACATTTGCACAGAACGTCATCTGCCTCCGACGCTTTTGATTGAGAACGTAGCAGTGATCGTATCCGCCAGCGAAGTGATCCCCTTCGACTTGGTTAATCCGCTCCCCAATCCGGTGCGGCGTGCGGAAATCAAAGGGGGTGCCTGCTACCGGTGCCAATTCTCCCGTCGGAATGAGCGTGTTGTCCGTCGGCAAATAATGATCCGCATTGAGCGTCAACACATGCTCGTGATTGGTGTTCGGATAGCCTGCCAAATTCCAAAACGTGTGATTCGTCAAATTGAGAACCGTCGCTTTGTCTGTCTTAGCAGTGTAATCCATCGTCCAGCGATTGTTGGCATCAAGCCGATAGACGACCGTTACATCGAGATTGCCAGGATAGCCTTCTTCGCCATCTTTCGATGTATATTTCAATGTGAGTCCGATGGAATTGCCCCGTCCGAAAAGGCTCGACTGACCAAAAGGTTGTACGTCCCAAACGACGGTATCGAAACCTTTGTTTCCGCCGTGCAGAGAGTTCTGTCCATTGTTGGTCGGAAGCGAGTATTCCTGACCGTCCAACGTGAATTTTCCTTTGGCAATGCGGTTGCCATAGCGACCGACGAGGGCTCCGAAGAAGGGTCGTGCCTTTTCGTAATCGGCAACGGATTCCAAACTTGCGGAAATGTTGGTAATTTTTCCATTTCGGTCGGGAACGTTGACGGAGTGCATAATTCCGCCGAGCGACAGGACTTCGACGGAAATCCCTTTGCCGTTGTCGAGTTTGTAAATGTTGACGGTTTTGCCGTCGGAAGTTTTCCCGAATTCCGAGGTGGTAACAGACATTCCTCTTCCTCCGAGCAATCGGCGGAGCGGCGAAGGAGTCACGTCGACCACGGTTTGGGCAAACGTTTGGGAGATGGTTTGTGCGGCGAGCAGACCGGTGCCGGTAATGGCGGCGGTTTTCAAAAAGGAGCGACGCGACGTTTTCATCATAATGTTTTTTAAGAGGGTTAAGGGGTGAAACATAACAAGATGGTATTATAGCACAAAAGAGCCAGAGCGCAAGAGCGGCGGACGCACCCGTTTTTCCGTAGAAGGCAAAATAGGCACCGTTACAATAATTTGGAAATACTCTATAATGTTAACGGAAATTTCCTTATAGACGAAATGAGTAACACCCAAAGTTCAACATCAAGCGAGCGTTCTTCAACGGAGCGTTCGGAATTACAGGTTCGCTCCCTGCTGGGAGAAATTGCACAACACGCCCAACGTGATGTGCCGCCGGACGAATTTCACGCCGAATTTCTACGCCGAGTCGTCGCTGCGCTCGGTGCCGTCGGCGGTGGATTCTGGACGCTCGAAAGAGGCAACCTTGCACTCGCGTACCAAATCAATATCCAAGAACTCCATTTAGATGAAAAAGAAGATGCCGAAAAACATGCCCGAATGCTCGTCCGATTACTCGGCAGTCCTGACACCGGCACGCTCTTGCCCCCCCACTCCGGCACCGAAGGGGACAACGACATGGGCAATCCCACCGATCACCTGCTGATTTGCTGTCCGATCCGCACCGAATTGGAAATCGTCGGTGTCGTGGAAATCATCCACCGTGCCGATGCGCCGATTGCCGTGCAGCAGGGTTTCGTGCAATTTCTTGCCCAAACGTGCCGGTTTGCGACCGATTATTACAAAAATCGGCAACTCCGGCACTTCGGCGAACGGCAAAATCTTTGGGTCGTACTCGAAGACTTTACCCGAACGATTCATCAAAGCCTTGACCCGAAATGGACGGCATACACCGTTGCCAACGAAGGTCGCCGCCTCATCGGTTGTGATCGAGTGAGCGTTGCGCTGCGGCACGGCAAAAAATGTCCGATAGCGGCAGTCAGCGGACAAGATACGGTCAACAAACGTTCCACGACGGTACGTCTTCTCGGCAAATTGGCGGGTGCCGTTCTCAAAGCGGGGGAACCGCTTTGGTACACCGGCGACACGTCGGACTTTCCGCCGCAGATTGAGCGAACCATCGAAAAATATGTCGATGAATCGCACAGCAAAATGATTGCCGTGTATCCGCTTTTCCATCGCAAAAAAGAGCATGAGAAAGAGCAACTGGACAAGCGCCGTCGGCATCGGTTGCGTCCGTTCGGCGTGTTAATTGTCGAACAACTCGGCGACAGTCAACTGACGGAACAGACACGGAAACGCACCGACATCGTTGCCGAACATGCAGGTTCTGCACTCGGCAACGCTTTAGAACACCAGAGTATTTTCCTGCTGCCGCTTTGGAAAATGATTGGCAAATCGAAAAAACTCGTTACCGGCGAGACTTTACCGAAAACGCTTGCCGTTGTCGCATTGATTATTGCGTTGTTTGCCACGCTGGTGTTTTTGCCGTGGGATCTCCAAATGCACTGTGAAGGAACGTTGGAACCGATCAATCGGAAGCGGATTTATTCGCAAATTGAAGCGGAAATCAAACAACTGTTCGTCGTTGATGGTTCAAAGGTAGTGGGACCTTCAGACGGACTAAGCGGAACGGTGCTATTAGAACTGCGCAGCCCAGAGTTGGAATCTCTGGAAATCGAACTACAAGGAAGTCTGTTGGAGATCGGGGAAAGACTCCTTGCACTGACTCGACAATTACAAGACCCGGAGCGTCAGTTGAATGAGGCACAACGTGCCGATTTGGTGGGTCAAAAAGATCGGGCAGAGATTCAACTCGAAACGGTGAAGAAAAAATTGGAAATTTTTGAACACGACCAACAGCCGCACTTGTTCATCACGTCGCCGATCAATGGCGTGGTTGTGTCGTGGGACGTGGAGCGCAGGCTCATCGAAAAAAAGCCGATCAGTCGAATGCCATATGTGATGGAGGTTGCCGATCTCGATGGCGATTGGCAGTTGGAACTCTTGATGCCGGAAAACCGGATGGGAAACATTATGGAGCAGAA
>Ga0082212_10008964_pt1 | contig 12965 bp, 16 predicted proteins | sample TergutNt197P3_FD_71548 | JGI IMG/M metagenome (GOLD analysis project Ga0082212, IMG submission 71548) | Neocapritermes taracua P3 segment gut microbial communities from Petit-Saut dam, French Guiana - Nt197 P3 | ecosystem: Host-associated > Arthropoda: Insects > Digestive system > Gut ... | reverse complement strand
TGTAACACCCTGCCAACAAAGGCGGGGGGGTGTTTTTTTATTGGTGGGGTGGGCTGTAGCGCCCTTCACCCTTGCAAGGGCGCGCTCACTCCACCGATGGAGAAAAAAACACCCCCCTGCTTTTGTGAGGTGTGTTTACCATGCCGACTGTTAATGATTTTGAAAAATTGCGTAGCAATTTTTTTCCTGCTTGGGGCGTTGCGGGGTTTCCCCGCTGAGGGGGGTAGCGTAAGACCGCCGAAGGCGGGCTGGAGCGAGGGGGGAGACTTCCCCCCTTTTATTATTTTTGATTTTTTTCTTGTTTGTTGGAAAAATAATTCGTATTTTATAAATGAATACTGTTTTGGTAACAACCGATACCGGGTAATGAATATAGGCGGGGAGTAGTTATAGGTAACAAAGAACAAAGAGCAGGAGCAAAGAAAAGGGAAAAGAGAAAAATGAGCAGGGAGCAATGAGGAGAATTGGGTTATTTGGTGGGTTTTTTGAGTTCGGTTATTCGGGGGCTGCTTGGGTTACCGTTTGCAGGTGGCGGTTATGCTCTTTTCTACGGCTTGGGTTACTACTTTTTCAAGGTTGGCGGCGAGGGTGTCGTGGAGCTGTGTCATTGCGTCTTCGGGTCCGGGTTTTACCATGAATAATTGATAGGTTTCGATGTCGAGGGCTTTGGCGAGGCGGTCGAGCATTTCGGGGGTGGGGAACTTGCGGGAGACTTCTATCATGGCGATGTATTGTGTGGTGATGTTGGCTTTTTCGGCGAGTTTTGCCTGTGAAAGGCGGCATTTTTTGCGGTTTTCTTTGAGGTTGCGGGCTAATATATCACGGAGGCCGGACGTTTTTTTTCTGGTTGCCATTAAAGCAATAATAAGTGCCTCGTGGCTATTGACAAGCGTCATGTAGACCACTATAGTTGCCTAATAGACGTTTTAATTGGATTATTTGCGGTTATTGCGGAGTAATTTCAGGTAAAGTCTGATATATTGTTTTTTGAAAAAAAAGAGAGCAAGGCTCAATTTGCTCAAGAATTCCGTCCCCTTAATGACCTCCTTCTTTGCTCGTCTTGCCTTGCTCTCAATTACACAAATCAAATGAGCAGTGAGAAAAAAGCAATGAAAGATACGGCGTATCTTTAGGATACGGTTATCTCTCATTGCCTCCTGCTCATTGTTCCTCTATCACGCTACCCCTAGTGTAGCATTGCACCTAACGACACTAGGGGTTTTTGGTGCCTGTCACTCCGGCGTTGACTTTGTTACCTGATAACTTCGTTATCTTGCCTATTCGGCGATTATCTTGAAATAATATCATTCAAAAGATTCCGGTATTCATCATTTATTTTTGTTACCGCTTCACGAAATGCACGTTCTTCGGCTCCCGCTTTATTAATATGTCCCTGACGCCAACTGATAGTGTACGGCAGCATTACCTTTCCGTTGCTGTCAAGAAGATTTGCAATAAGTTCAAGCTGTACAAATACCATTGGATTATTTGGAATGGCAAGCGGCGTTACCGTTATGGTTACATTAAGCAGATAGTCGGAATTATTACCGCTATTTTTTAATCCGGCATCGGAAAGAACCGTTGTAAAAGCGTTCTGTATTATGCCGTCCCTGTCACCATTTATTCCGATACCAATCGTGCTTCCCTGTTTTACTGTCTGCACAGATGCATCTGCGGTAATATTATTCAAAAGATTTCGGTATTCATCATTTATTTTTATAACGGCTTGATGAAATGCGCGATATTCGGCTTGTTCCTGAGTATTGTGTGCCTCACGAAAACTGAGAGTGTACGGCAGCAAGACCCTTCCGTTGCTGTCAAGAAGATTTGCAGTAAGCTCAAACCACACAAATTTCAAATTCTGATTTTGATTGGTTTGCGGTGTTACGGTTATATTTATATCAAGCTGATAGCCGTAATTGTTATTGTCGATTTTAAATCCGGCGGCGGAAAGGGCGGTTGTAAATGCGTTCTGTATTGTCCCGCTTCTGTCGTCATTTACGCTGATACTAACCATGCTTCCCTGTTCCAATACATTGGTTTGAGCCAAAACTGCCGGTACACACATCATTCCAATTACCGATAGAGCCAAAAGGTTTTTCATTTTATACTTCATCTCCTTTACTGCTTATGCGCTTCGTCCAACATTTTGAAGGCTTCATCTATTCTCCTTTGCGCGTCAATGTCAATAATTTTAAATGAAACAGATTTAGGACTATGTGACCAAACCGTACTTTTCCATGTTTCTTTGGTTTCACCGTCAGAATACGTAAGTACTGCAGTGAGCCGATACGTGCGTCCTGCAATAAAATCATTGGTTACTTTTATGTTATTCACAGACACGCTGCCACCGCTTTTGGATTGCTTAAAAGTAGTCAGCAATTCGTGTGTTCCTGACGGTATTTGTATCACCGCCTGTCTGTTGCTTCCGGCACCATAACTTAAACTTTTTTTCCAATTAACTTTTTTGTCATTGAATCGGGTTACGGCGATATTTCCGGCTATTTCCAATGTGCAAAGTTGATCATCTGCAACATTCTTGTCATATACGCCCAGGTTTCGGGTTTCTTTAAATACATTTACGGCAATCAAAGAAACAACGCCTACTGCCAATACAATTACCAACACTTTTATTTTCTTATTCATAAAAACTCCTCAAAAAAATATATACAACCCTGCTATCAACGATAGCCTGAAGGCAGTATTCCAAAAAATGTGATTGAAACTGTTAGCGTCAACTCTGTTTATGCATTAGTTGCCGCATTGCGGCTGTTTTTTTAGTGCCAGACACTGCATAGCGAGTGCCTGACACCGTTGCATTTACACACCAACAATGTTAGCCTTTCCTATTCATCTGGTTCAATTAAAACTGCCGACAGGCGCGGACACGGAATTTGCCGCTCACATAAGAAGAGCCTTGTTTGCCATCACTAAAATTGATGAGAAACGCGCTGTCCCCCCGCTGCCATGATTGGGTTGTCGGCAGCGAACACCAATATTCGGTATTTTGAAAATTGCCGAGTTCGCGCAGGTGCAAGTTTCCGTACATATAATTGAGTTCATCAAGGGTCGGCAGAAACCAGTCGTTGTATCCATTGATTACCAGTTCAGTACACGCCCACGCTGCCCAACCAAATCCCCCGCCTTTGTTTTTTGCGTATTCCATTAACTGTTCGGTAAGTATTTTTCCGTTGCCGACTTGCCTGAATCGGTTGTGATCGAATGGTATATTCCACGTATCGGGATACGTTGCTTCGGTAGCAAAGATAATTGAAGCTGATGTATCGGCGGGTGCTGCTTCCATGTACCGCCAGCCGCCTACATTGTTGCCTTTGTCATAAAATATAAGGCCGCCCGCAGGGCCGGTGTCGCCGATTTTGTAAGCAGGAGCGGCCGGCTGTGCGGGGTTTCCTGCGGAAGTTTGCCTTGTTCCGGTTGATGATTGGTTTGCGGTTGCTGCCCCTCCGCCGGTGTTTTCCGTCAATGCGGCTATGGTCATGCCGTTGGGAATGTTCCTGTTCCATTGTCCCTGTACTCCGGCGGTCTGCACTTCAATTGCCTTGACATCAAGTCGGTACATTGCGCCTATTCTCCGCACTGAACCTGAAACAATGGTTTGCGCCCCTAACATTTTCCCGATCTCCTGCGCTGACTGGTCGCTGACTTCGCCTGACAAATTAAAGTTCAGTTCCTCTCGCACCTGATCGAGTAACGCCCGATCCACTACGGAAAATACGCCGTCATTTACTCCGTGTTTTGACAGGTCGCTGAGAATATAGTCGGCAAGGTCGGGGTAGCCGCCTGAGATGTTGATGAACGCCACTTTGTTTCCGTTGGGAATTCTGCCGTTCAGATACGTTGACGCCTCCCTGATTGCCTCGTCCAGTTCGTCCGCTCCCAACGGAACATTGGAAGGTGCGGCTGTGTTTCCAGCCCCTCCGCCAGTGCTTCCTGTGGCACAAGCGATAACGCCAAATCCGATTATCGCAGCCAATGCAATAATCACGAGGGGAACCTTCGCCTGACTGCGACAGACTCGGGTGAGGTTCCCGAAAAGTTTAAGTTTGTTTTTCATATTGAAAACTCCTTCAAAAAATATATCAACAGCCCATAAGTGGACATAGCGAGTGCCTGGCACCGTTTCAATTACCTTCCTTGCGAAAAATAAACGCCTAACAGTTTTGCTATTAGGCGCCGGCGGACAACCGTTGGCTGCCGGCACTAAAGTATCTTTATTTTTTAGTCCACTCTTGTACTCCGCCGCCGCCGTCAAGCGTCAGCGTTTTTCCCGAAAGGGTGTATTTCAATTTTGTTACATCTCCATCGGCGGCTGTTATGGTTAGTTCATCGCCGGAAATAGTGAAGGTGCTTTCTGATTTGTAGTCACCTCTTTGAAACGTAACCTTGTTGCCGCTAAAGGTGCGGGTAGAACCTTCATACTCGAAAGTCCCGCTCAACTTGCCTCCGCCGCCGCCCCCACTGCAAGCGATCACTGTGATTCCAATTATCACCGCAAGGGCGATAATGCCGACTATCCTTTGGATAGTTTTAATTTTGATTGTGTTTTTCATACAATCTCCTCTTTAAGCACGGCATCTGCCGTGCAGCTTAATTGAACAGGAAACAATGTTTCCTGAAATCTTCTTAAAAAATATATACCGCTTCCAACGGAAGCACACCCATACGGGCGGTATTCCTAAAATGTTACCTGACACCGTTTGTTACCAATCCAGCTCCCCGGATTTAAACCAGTATATTTCACCATTGGAATTAACTTTTACAAAACCATTTTCATTTACACCAAGCAGGGTTACCAAAATACCTTTAAAAAAATAGGTGCTTGAATTGTCTATAGTTGCCCCCTGGTGAGCAGCAGTTGGTTCTTTGCCGACATAGGTATTCCTGTTGACTTTGGCAGTCCGGTTTTTGTGCAGCTTTTTAACTGACTGGCTGGTAACATAGCCTTGCCTGCCCTTGTACTCTACCAGGGTGAATTTGCCCGACTTGCTTATGATGGCAAAGAATTCACCTGCCGGTATGGTAAATAGTGCATCGTTTACCGTGCTTTGTTCAGACCAAACCTTTACCGATGCATAGCGCGATTTAATAATACCGTTTAACGACACATCGATATTTTTAGATAGTTGGTTTTCCGGTATCTCCGCTGTTTTCTTTACGAAACGGTCGTTGTAAAATGCGGCATAGACAACCATAATAAACATTACGGCGAATATTGCTAAACTTGAAAATCTGGCTTTTATCCCTTTTGCAACTACCCATGAATCCTGAGGAGGGTTATATTCATGCAGGTATTGAGACGGTTTTTTGTTTTTCCATTTTTTAGAACGTTCGCTTTTGTCGGTATGCCCGCAGTTGAGACATTCATAACATCTGAGTTCATAACCATAGTATACAGTTGTTTCGGATGTTTCGGTTTTGCTTGAAGGACCTGCGAACATTTGACCGATAGCGCCGCCGCCATAAGCATTTTCTGCATTGATAGTTTTGGTTGTGGTTGTTGTGGTGATGGAGTCTCCTCCAGCAACAACATTTTGAAAGCTGATCATGACCCATGAATGAGGGCAGCCGCAAGACGGACATTCCAGTGTTAAAAAATCTTTTGTATTGATGCCGGTAGTGTCTTTGACTGTCTCTCTGGATATTGTCAGGCTTGCAATCACTGCAATTATTATCGCTATCGCCGTTCCGATATTGGTATACAATGTATACATCAATTCGTCCGGCATTATAATAATGCCCAAAGCCTTTTCTACGATTAACCGGCAGATAAAATTGAGTATCCAACCGAGTACAAGAGTAATACCAAAATACAAACCTCCAAACACTATTAATGAGTTGTTTAGGGCTTCTATTGCCCGTACTTTGTCAGGTTTAATGCGGCGGTCATTAATCCATTTGTCAAGCCACGGGTATTTACTTCGTTTTTCTTTATAATAGTCCCTGAATACATTTTTTGCTGTTACCCTGTTAATAAAATAAAGGACTACCATTACGGCAACCATAGCTATAATTCTGTATAAATTCATAACAAAAATTCCTCCTATGTTAAAAATGTCGGATAATTCCGTGACTATCACCTGAGCAATAAAAGATATGGTGTATCTCTTATTGCTCAAATTTGGTGTCTGTCACCTTTTACTCCGTAAACGGTTGCCCCCGTTGCCTATGAAGCCGTTTGTTCCCACGCCATTTTGGGCGGGTTGTAGACATTCTTGCCTTCATCGGCAGGCCGGCTGTTAACCCATCTTTCATTGTATTCATTATGTTCGGTGTGCCCGCAGTTAGCGCATTTAAAGTCCTTGATTGATCTGCCGGCGTAGACAACGGTTACGTTTTTTTCTGTTCCGTCTTTTTTAAATCCTTCAAGTGCCGAATCAAAAAAATCGCCTTTGCCGTAGCCCTCCCTTTTAATGGTCTCTGTTGTTGTTTCCTCGCTTTCTACGATGTTTTCTTTTTGGAGCATCCAATAGGAATGAGGGCAGCTACAAGACGGACATTCCAGTTTCAAGCCCTTTTCCGATTCATATGTGCTTTGGCCTTTCTTTCTGATCGTATATAATCCGAGCAACTCGCAAAACACCACCGGCAGAGCAATCATCACGATTTCGCCGACGTTCCGGCTTTTGATAAAAAAAGCGGCAATTAAATACGATACAATAAATGCAACTATCGTAAATATTGTGACGAAGCCGGAGTCTTCGCCGGCTCTGTCTGCTGCGATGTCAGGGTATCCTTTAAGCCAATTATCAAGCCATGCGAACTCGCTGCGTTTTTTGTCGTAGTAAGTCTGGTAATATTTTTTTGATCGTGTTTTGTTACGTTTGTACATGAACACCAAAAGTCCGACGAAGACGGCGGTTTTTGCTATCTGTATCAGCCAGCGCAAACCGGACCTGCTTTTGCTCTTTTTTCTTTCAGCAATACTTTCGGCTGTTTCTTCGGCGAAATGGGCAATTTCTACTTCATAGTTTCCATCCCCATGATTGACACGAAACCTGTTGCCAAACTTTAATCCTGTCTTAAACTCAGTCCCGTCAGGAACGTGGAGCGACGGTTCTATCAGACCAGGCCGATACAAGGGAACCTGTCCGCTTCCGTCTGTTGATTTGACGATGTATGTTCTGTTTATCCTTACATCGACAGATTGTGCAAACAGCATTGTTACGACAAATAACATTAACCCTACGGTTACAATCTTTTTCATACATTACCTCCGTAAAATATCCTTATGCGTTTAATGCGCACTGTCGGCAACCTAAAGGTTGCCTTGCTTTTATCGCAAACTGCGGCATTTATTGGTGCTAAGTACCAAAAAACCATGACTTTCATTCGTAACCATACGAGTTATCAAGTGTCATGTTCTGGGGGAGTATTATTTACTACTACAGGCGGTATCAAACCTATGGTTTGCTGTTCCTCCAAAACAGCCTGTTCGATATGGTCTATTACCTTTGGCATAGCAGTTTCGGACAGTTTTGCCATTTTTTCGGTAATACCTAACTGCTCTATCTTTGCCCCCGCCTCCCTTTTTTCCACTTTTATTTCCTCCACGCAAGCTACTTAATATATCTTAATTGAATTAAAATTGTCAAGTGACATAAAATACACCTAAAATCCTCCGACTATCCGTATAATGGGAATTGACCCTATGAAGGTCTTTTTTTATAGTTAGGTAAGGTGAATAAAACGCTGGCTGACCGTTTGGCCTTTTTAATATCAACTTTGGGTGTAAAAAATACGGATTTTGCCCGAAGAATTCAGTATACCCACTCGTATGTTTGTATGGTTTTGAGCGGGGCTACAGCCGACCCCGGCCACCGTTTTATCAATGCGGTTTGCAGAGAATTCAGCGTCAATCCTGAATGGCTTGTAAACGGCAAAGAACCGATATTTTCAATTCCGTGTCTGCCTTTTCAGCCTGTCAGGGCTGACGCTCTGGCAAAATTCCTGTCGTTATCTGATGAGAGACAGAAAGCGGTTGAGGATATTATTAACGCTTTTTTGCATGAAGATATGGCAGAAAGGGAAAAAAAAGAGGGCGAGTCCAAAAAACCGAAAAAACAGAGTAAAAAATAAAAATGACGCATGAGCAACGCCTGAACGCCGAAAAATCACTTGTCCTTGCTGCGAGTTTATTTCCCAAAGAGGAATGGATACCACACGGGGTAGGTATCTTTGTCGCTCAAAGCCGTCTGTCAGGGGGCCATAAGGAACAGGCCAAACTTTACCGGGAGATTGCCGATGTCAGGATTTTGACTAATCGAGGGAGTGTAGCCTATTTTCTGCCGGAGCGGTCTGATGTCAGCAAAAAGGGTAAACGCAGAGCCGATACGGTTATGGACGGGGCAATTGTTGAGTTAAAAACTATATCCGGCAACCGGACAACTTTAGGGAAGTCTTTCAAAAGGGGCTATAAACAAGGGCTTTCTATGCTGGAAGCCAACCCGGAAATCAAGGCGGAACATGATGTTTTCTTGAGGCTGTATACGCCTTTTACGGTTGAAAGCGTCCGGGCAAAGATAGCCGGAGAGATAAAAAACACTTCCGATAAAGGCCGTTGTATCTGTTTTTTTGAGGCAACAGAAGAACTTTTTTATTGGACGTATGACGAACTGCGGGCAATTGTAGGCAAAAAATAACCCGGCCTTTGCGGGGCCGGGTATTGGCAGAGGAGGCTACAATGCCGCCTCCCCTAGTGGCATTATAAATATACCCCTTTTCCGGCGGTTTGTCAAATACTTTTTTTCCCTAAATACCACGCAAAAATAATTTCAAAACCTAGACTTAAGGCTAGTACCTTTCCGGCATCTCCGGTTCTACCATTGGCGGTATGGAAGATGCCAGAAAAAACAATGAACTCCATACTCTTATTCCTCTTGATGATTTCAAGGCTCTTTTGGGTGTTGATGACCGGGAAGATAAAATTGCACGGTTTTGTCTTGTTACGTCTACTTTGACTATTGAGCAATATTGTAAGCGGCGGCTTCTGCGGAAAAAGCATTTTGAGCGTATTGAATACACGGGCGATTTGAATATTCCCCTGCGGGAATATCCTGTAAATAAAGTCCTTGCCGTCTACCTGTACGGTAACGGCGAAATTCTTGAGCCTGAATTCTATTCTGTTGTCCCAGACTGCGGTACTGACATAGATTTACCTTTTTCAATCGAATTATCCCCTGCCCTGCAACGATACCGAAATTTGAAAGCAATAAAAGTTACCTATTGGGCGGGGTATCCCATCGGGAAAGTCCCTGCCGACCTTGCGGCGGCTTGTTTGGAATTGGCTTCATGGAACCTGAACCGATACCGGGGCCGCCGTATCGGTATGACAGGCAACATCCGGGGGGCTGGTAAAGAGGGAGAGCATTTTGAAATGAGTATGCCAAGTAATGTTCGGGGGCTTTTGGAGACCTACAGGCGGAAGGTGATTTGAAAATGAGCAATGAGGAATTAGCAATGAGCAATGAAAAGAGAGAACTTATTTTTTTACTTCATGCTTTTTTTGATTTGAGAGATGTTTTTGTCTTTTTGGTAATTGTAATGAGTAGGCGTAAAATGTCTTTGCAGTCTTTGATTATGCTGGTGTATTCAGTTTCACTTATTAAATTGGTTTCTTTGAGTAGGTCGAGCCAGTATTCGGTTTCGGCACATTCTTTTAGCGATATTGTCGCTTTAAGTAGAAAATCTTTTTTACTTATGGCGTATTGGGCTTCGGTTAGGTTTGCGCCTATGGATGTGCCGGAGCGTAGGAGTTGCTTGGCGAGGGTAAATTCGCGTTTTTCTTCGCAAAGGTATTTGTATAGGTTGTATACCCTTATTGCAAATTTGCGGCTTTTTTCTAGGGCTATGTTCATTTCAAAAGAATAATGAAAAAAGAAGAAAGAAAAAAGACAGTAGGGGGTCTGATTTGAAAGAGTTTATTGAGCAGCGGATTATTGGGGCGGTCCGGGGGCTTTTGACCGGGGAGGTTAATGATACTTTGGGGGATTTGATGTTTCATGTTCCTCCTGTTGAGTTTGGGGGTCATGAAGGGGCCACGGCTATTACTCCGGTGATCCATCTGTCTACCTGTGAACAGACGGAGAAAGAACGGATTATCCGGCTGGACGCTTATTTGGTAACTATAGCCTTTAACCTACCTGAAACACCGGAAAGTGAATTACATTGTTACGCCTATTCTGCGGCTGTTTGTAAGGCTTTGGGTGAAAACCCTACATTGGGCGGGGTTGTCGATAGGGTGGTTATTACCGGGAAAAAGTACTCCCCACCGAAAAATCCGAATTGCGGTGAAGGATGGGGATTGGTTTTGTCTTTGCGTCTAACTATTGAGGGAATTGGCAATGCTGGTTAATGGGTGTGATTGTTCGATTGTCATTAAGACTGCTCACAAGGAAATGGATATACCCTACTCTGATGAAACTTTGAGGGAAGCGGTGTCATTTCTGCAAGAGGAAGCTTCGATAGAGGGGGACGGTGTTTGCCGGGGTATACGGAAAAGCGGCGGTGTTACCGGGTGTGTTGTTACTCCCCTCACCATCGGGACGGCTCCGCTGTTGCTGTACCTTGCTATGGGTGCAGCGGGTAATCCTATTTTTGTTTCTGAAACAAGAAACTTGTATAGGCATTGCCTAAGCCTTATGCCTTTGGAAGATACGGAACATTTTGATTTGATACAAGACAGGTCATCAATTAGCAATGAGCAATTTTCAATGAGTAATGAAAGAAAATTGTATGAAAGGTGTCGTGTTACTTGTTTTGAATTGCGGGTTATGCGGGATGAGGCGATAAAACTCAAACTGGATTTTACTAGCGAGCGTCCTCCGGTTCTTTATCCTTACACTGATAGATTTGAACGTGAAGCGGGGGAACGGTTTATGGGCGATTGTGTTACTTACCGCATTAACGGTCAAGAATATAAGAATGTTTATGGCTTTACCCTTGTAACAAAAAAGCAGGGAGGCACGAAAACTGAACTTTGGATAAAAAGAGCCTTGCAACAAGGGGATGATATTCCTGAAATAATTGATGATTTTTCCCTTACGGCTCAACTGTTGAAAGACAAGTACGAATATCGCTATTTCGGCTCATTTCGCATAACGATTAGACGGTTGGTACTGGTGACTGACGAAACTGAAGTGAATGCTTCAGGTGCGGTTATCGGGCCGCTTCGCTATCATGTTACAGGGCCGATTTTTACGGAAGTGTTTACCTCCGGTGATGAGGTAATCGCATGAAATTTTACGATGTGGATAATGCCTTACAGGAAGCGATTAACGCTGCTGATAAGCCCGTTCGGTTAAAAATTGAAATAGATAGCGGGAAAGGATTTTTCTATACCATTTTTGAACAGGATATTGTCGAAGCCAATTTTTATGGCTTAAAGGAAGTTGCTGGGGGTACTACCGCTAGGGGGGAAATACTAATTAGCAATGAGCAATTATCAATGAGCAATGAAAGAGGCTTTGGGGTTGGGCCGGGAAGCGAGGTCCGGGTTTCATTCTCATTAGGTGAAGGGCTGCCTTATTTTCAACGGTTCAGGTTTTATGTTGATGATAAGGGTATACAGGATATTCAGGGACCGGGGCGCAAGCGGTCTGTCTATATCGGGCTGCGGGACTTGTCGGCGAAGTTACGCAAAACTGATGAGAGCCGGGACTGGATTTCTCCTGCGGTGTTTACCTATTCGATGGTTTGCGATAAAAGCCAGCCGGGAAAATCCCTTGTTCATGGTATTGCTCAACGTGCGGGGCTTTCAGTTACGGATATTGACTGCTCCACTATTCCGGTAACACTTCCTTATGTACGGTTACGGCGTGATATTTGGGCGGAACTGTCCAGCCTTGCACGGGCTTACCGCTGCCATCTGGAATGCCCGGTGGAAAAACCGCTGGTGTTCGCCCATTCTCCATACCAAACCAATGAGCAGGGAATAATTAGCAATGAGCAAAGTTTTAATAACCCATATTTGATTACTGGCGAAGATATTTTTTATTTACGGAGAACCGCCAAGGCTGATTATTACCGTAATTCGGTACGGCTAAAAATCAATATGCCTGTGTCCCTTGAGAAACAAGAGATATGGCGGTATGGCGATAATCCGGTATTTTATGATGATTCCTTACAAGCCTACTATCCGTTCAAATATCCCCTTGTCCGTGAAATTGAAGCGGGAAGATATGAGGCAAAATACAAGGTTACTGACGAAAATGGAAAGGAACGTAATGTTATTTATGCTGACCAGATAGATACGAAAGAGGAAGCGGAAAGCCGTCTTGAATATGACGGCGGGCCTTTTTCGTATTCCCACTATGACACTACCACTAACCATGACCGGGCAATAGTTACCCTCCGCAAAGATATTGATAGTGATTTATACAAGGCTTGTGTTTTTGGCCGTCCTATTGTCCTTGACCTTAACCGTTCATGCTATATGACGGACAGCGAAGCGGCGGCGGCTTACGGTATGGCGGCTTTGAATGTTAACGGGCCTTATTTTTCTGAATATGAAATTAACGGTAGGCCCCATTATGAGGATTGGGTTATCCGGGAATTGGCGGAACGGTTACAACCACGGAGGGAGTTTACTGTTAAAACTCATAGGGCTTTGTTCCATGCCAGGGTGGGAGCGAATATTCAATTAACAATTAACAATGAACAATTAACAGGTGCAATAAATGCCTTTTCGTTACGGTATCGGCGGGATAAGGCATTTGTTGCTTCATTCCGTATAACAGAATCAAAGAGCAATGAGCAATGTTTATGTTTGTACTCTTGACGAGAAAATATTAAGCTATGCCTTTTTTCATTGCTAATTATTCATTGCTCACTGCTAATTGTTAATTGATATGGGGGTAAGTATGACCAATGAGGATAGAAGGTTGATTGTCGAGACGTTAGGGGAAATGAGGGAACTCAAGGGTGAAATGAGGGAGTTCAAGTAACAC